>Ga0182027_10008471_pt1 | contig 14961 bp, 14 predicted proteins | sample 712E1DmetaG_FD_121300 | JGI IMG/M metagenome (GOLD analysis project Ga0182027, IMG submission 121300) | Permafrost microbial communities from Stordalen Mire, Sweden - 712E1D metaG (Illumina Assembly) | ecosystem: Environmental > Terrestrial > Soil > Wetlands > Permafrost | place: Sweden... | reverse complement strand
GGAGACCGAGCGGAAAGACCCCGGATTTGGCGGGAAGCCTCCTGTCGATCGGCGTCCGACTGGTGGCGGAGGTGGTGGGGGGGACGACGAATGGAAGCCACAGCGCCGCGGCCCGCGCGAGCTTCTCTACCGCACCCGAGCGTTTGTATTCTGCGCCCTGGCCGGGGACATGATGTTCTTTGTCGTGCTGGTTGCGCTCTTCTACGCGCGTCAAACGGGCACGCGCATGGACGCGGAGACGCTCCGCCAGGTGGGCGACTGGCACCCTGTACTGTTGCCGCCAATCCTGTTTCTCAACACGGCGGTGCTCCTTTTGAGCAGCCTGACCATGGAGATTGCCCGCAGGCATATCTTCCGGGAGATAGACGTGCTGGAAGAATGGTTGGGGATGGGGCAGCCTGCTCTACGCGGCACCAGGCCATGGTTAGCCGCAACCTTGGCGCTCGGGGTGCTTTTTCTCACCGGCCAGGCCGCGGCCTGGAGGCAGTTGACCGAGCAGGGCTTTGCCTTCGATCGCTGGGCGACGCCGGCAAGCTATTTCTTCTACATCATCACCGGCCTTCATGCGGCCCATCTGGCGCTCGGCATCGTTGCCCTGCTTCTGTGTGTCGGGGCGCTGGGGTGGTTCAAGCGCGTCGAGTCGCGCCAGATCGCGGTTGACGCCACGGCTTGGTTCTGGCACTCGATGGGCCTGGCATGGATTGTGCTGTTCGCGGTGCTGATCTTCGGGCAATAGGGCGGATTCAGACGACGAATCCGGACCGGAATCGATGCTCACGCGCCTGCTCGAGAGCACACGCCAACCGGAGGGGTGGCAGGGCGCTACGAAAACCGAGAGAAACTGATCGAGCAGAGTTAGCCGGGATTTCTCACAGACGGCGCGTCAACCTGAAATTCAAAGTCTTGCGAAGTCTCCGAGGGCCGGGAGGCCCTCAGGACAGCCGGTCTGGAGACCGGCGCTACTATTTTCGGCGACCTGTGAGAAATGCCGGTTAGTTTGCCTTGAAGTGCAGGAAGGCCCGGAGACGCCTGCCCAGGGGAGGCACTTCAGGACACTCCAGGTAGATCTCGCGATTCAACGCCATCAGGAGTTGCACGGCCTGGAGTTGACTGTTATTGGCAGAAAACGTACCACCCTCGTGGATAAACTCGTCGGTGAGATATTCGATGGAGTGGCCGAGAATTTCCAGCGCGTGACCTGCGTGAGGACTGATGCTCCGGCGCCGCTTCAGGCGATCGCTGAACACGTTTGGCGCAAGTGCGGAGATCGGTACTGGGAAGCCGGTCGTCATCGTCGAAGCTGCCATATTGTTTATCCTCACTTAGTTTGTCGGCCCGAATGGCACTCCAATCAGATAACAAAGGTACCGTTTCCCGAAGTAGTACAAAGCGTCGTCGCGTTTCGAAATGGACCACTCCAGGGACGAAGCGCACAGGAGACGAAACCCTGTCGTCAGTTTCCTCAATTCCGGATGATTCGCCTGGGTTCGCCTTGACGGGATGAGGCTAAAAACCTAAGCTCAAACCAGCACCCATTTTGATCGGAGATGAGCGTTGTCCCCGTGAGTTGGGTGCCATCTTACCTGGACTCTTTCCGGACGGGCGGCGATGAACCAGACCCCTTATTACTGGCAGTATCTCTCGCTGTTGATGCAGGTCGCTGCCGCGTTTCTGCTTGGACTGGTGATGGTTACGGCTTCCTGGTTCGTCGGTCGGCACCGCAATACCCCGGTCAAACTGGATGCATACGAGTGCGGCATTGTGGCCGTCGGGGATGCCCGTGGCCGCTTCAGCGTGCGCTTTTACCTGGTGGCCGTGCTTTTCATCCTGTTCGACGTGGAAGCGGTCTTCATGATGCCGTGGGCGGTTGTCTACCGCAAGCTCTATGGAATCACAGGCTCACGCCTGTTTGGCTTCTGGGAGATGCTGGTCTATCTTGGCTTTGTGGCAGTTGGACTCTACTACATTGTGCGCAAGGGCGTCCTGAACTGGAGCCAGGATAAGGCGGACCTCTAGTATGGCCGAGGCACTTAAACCAACATTGGCGGGCAAGGCTGAAGTCCTTGAAGGACTTCCGGAACATCCGGCTCTCAAAGCGATCCTGGCCTGGAACTCTGCCGCGCTGGATGACGCGCGCTTTGACCGCAACGAGCTGACGCTCACCATCGTGCCGGAACAAATCTGCGCCGCGCTGGCAGCGCTGCGAGACGCTGGCTATGTCTTCTTCGAAGACATGACCGCCGTCGACTGGTTTCCGGCCTCGCCGCGCTTCCAATTGAGCTACCACATTCTTTCTTATGTCTTCAAGGAACATATCCGCGTGCGCGTGATGCTCGAAGAGGCCGATCCATCCATCGAGTCCATCACCTCCGTCTGGCCTGCCGCCAATTTCTATGAACGCGAGGTCTTCGATCTGTTTGGCATCCGCTTTGAAGGGCATCCCAATCTGCGCCGGATCATGCTGCCGGACGATTGGCAGGGACATCCGTTGCGCAAGGACTATCCGGTAGAGGGGTACCGCTGATGAGCAATCCCGGAGTCATGCCGACTCTTGAACCGGCAGAAGGCGCCAAAGACCAGCACATGGTCATCAACATGGGCCCGCAGCACCCGGCCACGCACGGCGTTCTGCGGCTGGTGCTGGAGATCGATGGCGAAATCGTCGTTCGGATCTATCCTGAGATTGGCTATCTGCACACGGGCATCGAAAAGACCTGCGAAGCCAAGTTCTACCAGCAGGTTGTTCCGCTCACCGACCGCATCAACTATCTTGATCCATTGTCGAATAACCTCTGCTATGCGCTTGCAGTCGAGAGGCTGCTTGGCCTGGAGATTCCAGAGAAAGCCCAATGGCTGCGGGTAGTGCTGGCCGAATTGAGCAGGCTGAACTCGCACCTGATCTGGCTGGGCACGCACGCCATGGATATTGGCGCGCTGACTGTCTTCCTTTACACCTTCCGCGAACGCGAAGAAATTCTTCGCATGTTCGAAGCCGTGGCCGGTCAGCGGATGATGTTGAGCTACATCCGCATCGGCGGGCTGGCCCTGGAGCCGCCGCTGGATTTTCTGGATCGCGTTCAGGCTTTCATCCAGATGTTTCCCGAGAAGATCGACGAATATGCCAATCTGCTGACGGGCAATCCAATCTTCAGGAACCGCCTCAAGGGCGTAGGCTATCTCTCGGCGGCGGATGCGGTCGCATTGGGCGTTACCGGGCCGCCGATGCGCGCGTCGGGGGTGGATTTCGACGTTCGCCGCGACATTCCCTACTCCGGCTATGAGAAGTTTCAGTTCCAGGTGCCTATTTCAACGGACTGCGATTGCTGGGCGCGATATGAAGTCAGGCTCGTGGAGATGCGGGAGAGCGTCAAGATCATTCAGCAGGCGTTGGACGGGATGCCTGAGGGCCCGGTGAAGGCCAATGCGCCCAAGATCGTATTGCCCGACCGCGAGAAGATGAAGACGCAGATGGAGGCCCTGATCCATCACTTCAAGATCGTCACGGAGGGCTTTGAGGTTCCGGCCGGCGAGGTTTATCAAAGCATTGAAGCGGGACATGGTCAGACGGGCTACTATGTGGTTTCAGACGGCACGGCGAAGCCTTATCGGGTGCACATGCGGTATCCGTCGTTTGCAACATTGCAGGCGCTTGAGACGATGTGCAAGGGGCGCATGCTGGCCGATGTGGTTGCAGTGATCGGGTCGATTGATATTGTTCTGGGGGAGATCGATCGGTAGGCGAGGGACTAAGGGACTGAGGGACTAGGGACTAGGAATGATGGGTACGGGCTTTGCTGGCTGCGGATGATCTGATTGTGGAACGCAATAAGCGTCAGGGCATGACTTCGCTGGCTGCGGATGATTTGATTGTGGATCGCAATAAGTGTCAGGGCACGACTTTAGTCGTGCCGCAAATGCAACTGAAAAGAACGCGGGCTTTAGCCCCTGAGGGAATGCGGGTTGCGGCACACAGAACTCATCGGCAATTGCATCGGCGCAGACACAGCACAGTTGTACATTGAACTTTGGGTCTCCCTGGCTTCCCTGCTCCGCAGCTACACGGCGTTGCATGGATTGAACGGCAACCGCCAGGCGCTAGTTGAGCAGGACGAGGAACGAATTCTGGCGCAACACGGCGTTCAATGGATGGAACTGCGGCGAAGTGGCGCTAATGTAATTTGGAAGCGCGAAGACGGAAGCCGGGGAACGCTGGAATTGACGGAGACCGGACGATTGCGGAGTAGCAAGGGCGAGGAAGAGATGGATTTGGCTGCGGAAGGCTGGGCACGGGAGTTGATGCAATGAGCCCCAGGGATACGGGTCTGGAGACCATGACGATCTTTTCGCCGAAGCTGGCGGAACGCCTCGACGCGCTGGTGGAGCGGTATCCGGTGCGGCGTTCGGCGCTGATTCCGATGCTGCTCTATGCGCAGGATGAGGTCGGCTATCTCTCCGACGCGGTGATTGCCGAGGTTGCGGACCGCATCGGCATCACGGAACTCGATGTGCGCAACGTGGCGACTTACTATTCCATGCTGCGCTTCAAGCCGGCGGGCAAGTTCAATGTTCAGGTCTGCACGAACATCAGTTGCATGTTGCGCGGAGGTTACGATGTCTACGAGCGGTTCCAGAAGGAGCTGGGCATTGGACACAAAGGCGTAACACCGGACGGACTGTTCTCGCTGGAAGAGGTGGAATGCATCGGAGCCTGCTGCTGGGCGCCCGCGATCCAGGTCAACTACGACTACCTCGATGAGATCAAGCCTGAGTTGGTGCCTGGTATCGTCGACGGCTATCGAGGCCGGGCCAACGAAGCAAAGGAGGCGACCGATGCCTAGGCTCGTCTCTCATCCCGACGAGGTAAAGATCGTCACCCGGCGTTTTGGGCTTGGCGCGGCAAATATCGACCGCTATATCGAACTTGGCGGCTACGAATCCGCGAAGAAATGCCTTGAAAAAGGGCCGGACTGGATCATCGATGAGATGAAGGCCTCGAACCTGCGCGGACGAGGCGGAGCGGGCTTTCCGGCTGGAATGAAGTGGTCGTTCGTGCCCAAGCAATCGGCCAAGCCCAAGTACGTGCTGGTCAACGGCGACGAAAGCGAACCCGGAACCTGCAAGGATCACTTGATCTTCCTGCACGATCCTCATGCGGTGATTGAAGGTACGATCATCGCAGGCCTCGCGATTGGCGCGAAGATGGGCTTCATCTATCTGCGCGGAGAGTATCGCTACCTGCTGAAGATCATGGGCAAGGCGGTTGCCGATGCCTATGCGAAGGGCTTCCTGGGCAAGAACATCTTCGGCTCGGATACCGAGTTCCAAATCATCACGCAAACCGGCGCGGGCGCCTATGAAGTCGGCGAAGAGTCGGCGCTGATGGAGTCGCTGGAAGGCAAGCGTGGCGTGCCGCGCATCAAGCCGCCGTTCCCCGCTGTTGTTGGGCTCTATGGAGGTCCGACGGTCATCAACAATGCCGAGACGATTGCGACAGTGCCGCATGTGATCGCGATGGGCGCGGCGGCCTATGCGGCTGTCGGTTCGCCGCGCAACGGCGGAACACGGTTATTCAGCGTGAGCGGGCATGTGGAGCGGCCCGGCGTCTACGAACTCCCCATGGGCTACAACCTGAAGAAGATCGTCTACGACGTGGCTGGCGGCGTTCGCGGGGGACGCAAGCTGAAGGCCGTGGTTCCGGGCGGATCGTCGACGCCGGTGCTGCTGCCGGAAGAGATTGAGAACCTGGGCATGGACTTCGACCAGGTGGGCAAGGCTGGTTCAATGCTGGGCTCGGCCGGCGTGGTGGTGATCGACGACCAGACCTGCATGGTCGAGTTTGCGCTGCGGACAATTAGTTTTTATCAGCACGAAAGCTGCGGCTGGTGCATTCCCTGCCGTGAAGGCACAGACTGGCTGAAGAAGTCGCTGACGCGTTTCCATGCGGGTTTCGGTGAAGCGAAGGACATCGACAACATTCAATACCTGGCTGAAAACATTCTGGGCCGCACCTTCTGTCCGCTGGGCGATGCGGCCGCGATGCCGACGATTGCGTTTGTGAAGAAGTTCCGTAAGGAGTTTGAGGATCATTTGAACGGGAAGCCATGCCCGTTCGCAAAGCACGTTGAAGTGGCCGTGGTGTAACTATTCAAATTGCAGTACGAGCAACAAATGAGTTGGCAGGCGTATGAAAGCAAGAGAGATCATTCGCATCCTCGAGAAGGATGGTTGGAGACTCATTCGACAGAAAGGAAGCCACATGCACTTTGAACATTCCGAGAAGCCCGGAATCACAACCGTTCCGTTTCATGGCAGCCAGGATCTTTCAAAGCGCGTTCTGGCAAGTATTCTTAAGCAGGCGGGGTTGAAATGACCAACAACTATCTGGTTGTCTACGCAAAGTACAAAGGCAGTAATTTCTCCGGGTTTGCTCCCGACGTTCCCGGCTGCGTCTCAGCTGGCGACACACTGGAAGAAATGGAAGCAGAAATGCGCGAGGCGCTTGAATCCCATCTGGAGTTGCTCGCTGAGAGGGGCTACGCAATTCCAGAGCCTGCGGCGGAAAATGTCCAGTTCAAGGCGGAAGACTTCGAAGATACCGAGTATTTCGTAGTCAAGAAGCTTCAAGTGAAGGTTCCAACTCACGAAAAGAACCGCGAATCCGTTCGCGCCGCATAGGAAAAGATGGCAGACGTAAATTTCATTGTCGATGGAAAGACGCTGACGGCCCCCGCCGGGACGCTGCTGATCGATGCCTGCCGCAAGGCGGGCATTGAGATTCCGGCATTCTGCTACTATCCGGGGCTGAGCCTGCAGGCGGCTTGCCGGATGTGCGTGGTGCGCCAGGAGAAGGTGCCCAAGTTGCAGACGGCGTGCACGACGACCGTCGCCGAGGGACAGGTTTTTATCACCGAGTCGGCGGAGATTGCGCAAGCGCGCAAGGCTACTATTCAACTGCTGCTCGGCAACCACCCGCTCGACTGCCCGGTGTGCGATGCCGGCGGCGAGTGCGAACTGCAGGACATGACCTTCAAGTACGGCGCCGGCGAGAGTCTCTACGCAGAGGCAAAACAGCACCGCGAAGAACAGCAGTGGTCGCCGGCTGTTTACTTTGATCGGCCGCGCTGCATTCTCTGCTATCGCTGCGTGCGCATGTGCGGCGAAGGGATGGATGTTTGGGCGCTGGGCGTGCAGAATCGCGGCGTCACATCCGTAATCGCTCCAAATGGTGGTGACCATCTGGACTGCGAGCAGTGCGGTATGTGCATCGACGTTTGCCCGGTGGGTGCGCTGACCAGCGGCAGCTACCGCTACAAGACAAGGCCCTGGGAGATGAACCACGTCTCCACTGTGTGCACGCATTGCGCGGATGGATGCAAGGTTACGCTGGGCGTGCGGCAATCGAACGATGGAGCCCAGATCGTTCGCGCCGACAATCGCGACAAGAGCGGGATCAATGGCGACTTCCTTTGCGCGAAGGGACGGTTCGGTTTCGATTTTGTAGAGAGCCCCGAGCGGTTGACCACTCCGCTGGTGCGCAATGCCAAGGGCAGGCTGGAGCCTGCCACATGGGAACATGCGCTGCGTTTAGCTGGGAACAAGTTGAAGGAGATTCGCAATGCGCGCGGCGGCGGCGCGATCGGCGTGATCGGTTCCAATCGCACGACCAATGAAGAGAATTACCTGCTGCAGAAGTTCGCGCGAACGGTCCTGAATACCAACAACATCGACCATAAGAACACCGCAGGCTATGCGGAGTTTGCCAGTGCGCTGTCCGGGCATCCAGGAAAAACGGCCGGCTTGCGCGACATCGCGAGTGCATGTGCGGTTCTGCTGGTGGGCGGCAATCCTACTGAGGAGCATCCCCTGCTGGCATGGACGCTGCGCACCAACGTGCGTTTGAATCGCGCGCGGCTCTATGTAGTGAATTCCAAGCCGATCAAGCTGGAGCGCCAGGCGAAGGCTACCCAAGGAGTGCCGCCAGGCGGCTACAAGGACCTGGCCGCTCTTCTCAACCTGGGCAATACAGAGTTCAGCAAAGGCGTGCTGGCCGAGGAGTCGCTGGTCATTCTCTTTGGTGAAGAGTGCCGCGGACAGGCAATGGCGGACCTGATTGCCTGGGGCCTGAAGCGCCCGAACGTGCGCTTTGCGCTGCTAGGCGACTATGCAAACTCGCGCGGCGCCGCTGACATGGGCCTCTCGCCTGACCTGCTACCGGGATATGTGCCTGTGACAGCTCCAGCGGGCTTTGCGGAGTATGCGGGAATGCCCTCCGCACCTGGGATGACGCTGGCCCAGATGGTTGCCGCCGCCGACAGCGGTGAATTGGGAGCGCTGCTTGTGGTTGGCGCTAATCCCCTGCCCAAGCTGGCTGCGAAGAGCGAGAGACTGGAGCGCACCTTCCTGGTGGTTCAGGACCTCTTCCTGACTGAGACGGCACGGCTCGCCGATGTGGTGTTGCCGGCAGCAAGCCTCTACGAGAAATCCGGCACGGTGACGAACACGTTTGGCGATGTACAACTGGTGAAGAAGGCTGCCGATCGCGCAGGCGTGAAGCCGGACTTCGAGATCCTGGTGCGGCTTGCCGGCGCGATGGGCGCAGACGTGAAAGCGCTGGTGCCTTTCGGCAAGAGCGGAGTCACGGGCGATATGGGCCAGTCGCGCGGCGCGCAGGCCGGCGAGGCCGATCAACACGCTGTTTGGCTTGCCGCCAACAACCTCGAATTGAGGCTCAGCCCATTCGATCCGATGGCCGTATTGGACGAGATTGCGCGGCTGGTTCCCGGTTATAAGCTGGACCGCGTGAATCTCTTTGGCGGTAACGCTGTGCCCAGCGAGTTGGGCTCGGGACCGGGATTTGTGCCGCTCTCGGCGCTTACGATAACGCCGGCGCACGACACATTGTTTACCTCCGGAACGCTGGGCCGGTACAGCACGGCGCTCAGGGAACTTGAAAAGCATCAGACGCATGAAGTGGCCGGGGCTGCGGCGGATTGAGCTGTTGTGGGTGGGTTTACGCGGATATGGGCGAAAAGCAACAGCAGGTCCTTCGACTGTGCTGCGCTTCGCTCAGGAGAAGGTAAGTGACGATTCTAGAGTTTTTTCTGTGGAGCCTGCTCAAGGTGGCCGTGGTCACGGTTGTGATGCTGCTCGGCGTCGCCTATACCGTGCTGCTGGAGCGCAAGCTCGTGGGCCGCATCCAAAACCGCTGGGGGCCCACTCGCGTAGGACCCTTCGGACTTTTGCAGCCACTGGTCGACGGCGCCAAGTCCTTCATGAAAGAAGACCTGATCCCGACGGGAGTCTACAAGCCGCTTTATCTGCTTGCTCCCATCCTCGCCCTGGGCTGCGCGCTCATTTCCATTGCGGTTGTCCCCTTCGGTGAGCCGAAGATCGGGCCGCATGGATTCGACTTCTTTGAAATCGCCAACGTAAACATTGGCCTGCTCGTCATTCTCGGCATTACTTCTATCGGTGTGTACGGAATCGCGCTGGCGGGGTGGTCGTCGAACAACAAGTATTCGCTGCTTGGTTCGCTGCGCTCTTCCGCCCAACTGATCAGCTATGAGCTGGCGCTGGGGCTCTCGCTCGTGGGTGTGGTGCTCCGCGCCGGATCGCTCAATTTGCGCGTCATTGTCGAGCAGCAGGCCACGCTTGGCGTCGCCACCTGGAACATCTTCGGCGGCGGGCAGTTTCTGGCCTTCTTCATCTACCTGATGGCCGCGTTTGCTGAGACCAATCGTTCCCCGTTCGATCTGCCTGAGGCGGAAAGCGAGCTTACTGGTGGCTATCACACCGAGTACAGCTCAATGAAGTTCGCCATGTTCTTCATGGCCGAATACGCCAACATGATCAACGTGGGCTGCGTGGCGACGCTGCTGTTTTTCGGCGGTTGGACCAGCCCCTTCGGCAATTTGATCGAGCCGCCGCAGAATATATTTGTTCACGCCCTGATGCCGATCTTCTGGTTTGTCTTCAAGGTCTTTTGCTTCCTGTGCTTGTACGTGTGGGTGCGCGGGACTCTGCCGCGCTTCCGCTACGACCAACTGATGAACTTCGGGTGGAGAGTTTTGATGCCGCTCGCCATCCTCAACATTGTGGGAACAAGCCTTTGGCTTGCTTATCGGTGATTCACAATCGGGAAGGAATTCTCATAGTTTGAGGATTCCGCGCCACCCGTTCTTCCCCCCCCCGTATTCTGCAAATAAATCCCTTGTCGGATGTCCCATCCCACCCTTTTCGCCAGAAGAAAGGCGAAAGGATGGGGCACGGGCACTCCGTCTGCCGCTTTGATCGCTGGCGGCGCGGACGCCGCCAAGACAGCCGGTCTGGAGACCGGCAGTACATTGCCGTATTTCTTGTGGAGGAGGAAGAGGCGATGGCTAAGGGTTTGCGGCTGGGGGCGACGGCGGTTTGACGGGGGCTGGCGAGGATTCAGCCGGGGGCGCTGTGTCGGTGGTGGAGGGAACTGCATCCGGGTTGACGCCCGGCTGGTATTCGGGTTTCTTGACGGGAGCTTGCACGGGCTTCATCACGCCGACATTCTTCTGGCCGCTGCCTTGCGACTTCGCGTTCTCCTCGTCGGTGGGAAGTTGTTCGCCGGGTTTGCGGAGGCTGGGTGGCGCGGCAGCGGCTTCCTTGTTGGGGTCGCGCTGCACATCGCCTTCCCTGGTGATATGGGTGTGGTTCACGGTGGCCTCGAGCGGCGAGCCGTCGGTGCGCAACATTCCAGACACTTCATCCTGGGTGAAGATTGTTGGCGGCTCTCCCATCTTGGCCACTTCGAGGCGAATGACGCGGTTTCCGTTGATGCGGACGAAGTCGACTTCCTGGGGAGGGGTGCCGTAGATCCACTCTTCGAAGGGCATCTGGCCGTCCATCTCGCGCGACTTGGTTTTGGGCTGCCCCTTGGCAAACATCACCATATCGGTGCTCATACCGACCATGACCTGGTGGTTGAGAATAGCATCTTTGAGCTTGCTGGGCAGGGTGTCGGTGAAGGCCTGAATCGGCGTCTTGACATCGAAGGAGATGAGCGGAGCAAGGAGCGCCTTGACCTGGGCTCCGGTGAGTTCTGGAATGTGGCCCTGAAAATCGAGGGTGAGGCGGGAGCCCACGGGCCCCTGGCCGTCGTCCTGGACGACGGGGTTTGAGTAGTTGGGGTCCGCGCCAACGGAGATGTGGCGGAGGAAGCGATGCTTGAGATCGGGTCCGCCGTTGAGTAGAAAAACGATCTTGGCGTTTTCGATTTTGACGTCGGTGATCACAAGGCGGTCACCGGGCTTGGCGGAGGTGCCGTTGTTGATGACCATGTTGAGATAGGCTTCGCCGGCCGGCTCGAGCTTGCCGTTCGCAATCAGCGTCATGCCTTTGTGGCCGCGGGGGAATGGCCGCATGGCAAAGCCCTGCTCCGCCTGAAGCAGGCGGATGAGTTCGAGACGGGTCTTGGGGTCGAGCACCGAGTTGGTGAGCGGGACGGTGGTGGGAGTGATCTGTGCGTAGCGGCGGTCGACGGGTGCATCGGCCTTGGCGGCGACGGGACCGCCGCTTTTGGTGTCGATGGTGATGGCCTGGGTTGAGCCGGTACGGGCAACCATCAGCGCAGCCAGAATCCCGGTTTGGACGCAGGCGACTGCAACCTGCCGCCAGCGCTGGCTGCGGCTGGAGCTTGCATTGGTTCGGTGCTTTGGACTCACCCGCCGGGGAAGGTAGGGCAGTACCATGGGAGCCTCCCATGCCACCAACAGCATTGAGCAAAAGATAGCCCCGTTCAGGTGCAAATTGCAAATGGAAGGGCAGGCTCTTCAGGGCCGGGCAGTTTTTTGAGTGGGAGAAAGAGGCCCGGGGCTGAAGCCCTCTCGCTTCAGAGATTTTTTCAGGGGCATAAATGCCCCTACTCCCTCCGAAATAGGAAAATCGCAGATGGTGGAGGAGGGCTAGTGGGAGTCGGAGGGGCGGTCTGGGGCGGGTCTTTCAGGCGGGGTAAACGGGGCCGGCGGGGTGGCGGGTCCGATTTGGATAAGGGCCGGAGGGGCGGGTTCGGCGGAGCCCATTGCGGCCTCATGCTGGGCGCGGGCAGCGGCATCGAGATCGACGGGGATGCCGGCGGGGATGATGACGGGAGCGTTGTAGCGGTAGTCCAGATCGCGTGTGATGCGGAAGACCAGGGGCAGCGCCGCGATGAGCAGAAGGAGGGTGACCCAGCTTCCCTCGAGGCCGAAGCCTCCGCCGGTGAGCCAGAACGGGCCCATCGGGTTTCCCTGGACGACGGGAGAATGACTGTTGACGCCGCTGATGGCGAGTCCGAAGAGCAGGGCGCGGCTGGCCTTCCAGCCGAAGTTGAGGCCCCAACTGAGCCAGATGGCTTTGGTGCGGAGGTAGGCTGCGGAGAGCAGCAGTCCCAAGGCTACGGAGACCATGAAACTGGCGCGGGTTGACCCTGGGAGCAAGGACTGAATAATGGCGTAGAAGGCGGCGTATCCCAGGGAGGCTCCGACGGGGCCTACCGAGACGGCGAAGCGCTGGAATCCGTAGCCGCGAAAGACTATTTCTTCAGCGAGGGCGGCCAGAGCGAAGAACGCCGCCTCGACCAGGAGCCAGGCCCAGGCAGAGGCGCGCGTTGAGATGGAGACGGCGATGCCGCCACCCACAGCCATGAGCAGCACGGAGACGACGGCCAGGCCCCAGCCGGTCGCAAGGCCCAGTCCGACTTCGCCGAATAGACCAGGGCGGCGGGGCAGTCCCTGCTCGGTGATTGGGTCGATCTGCCGGTTGAGCCAGAAGCCGAGTGCGGCGTATCCCAGCAGCAGCAGAGCGGCCAGAAAGGCCTGCTCGACGAGCGGGAACCACTGATTGCCGGCCATCCTGGTTGCCGCGCGGAACGCGAGCGAACGCGCAAGGAAGAAGTAGATGACCGCGACGAGGAATTGCCAGTAGGCGCGCAGACGGCCGCCGGGGTGGGGCGGATAGGGGCGCGGCGGGTTGGGTCGAGATTCGGTCATTTGGTCGTTGGTGATGAGATCCCAGGTCCCCATTCGGTTTCGCTCAGGGGCACCCAAGTTGTTGCTTGGGTTTCTACTCGCGAGCCACCTTGGATAACGCAGGTCCTTCGACTCCGCTGAAAAACGCTTCGCTCAGGATGACAGCATTGAGAGAATGAGACTTTGAGACATGGCACTAGTTTTCTGTGTAGAACTGGGCGATGTTGCGGAACTTTTTCTGACGGGCGGTGACCAGCGCGTCGATGGGCGAGGCCTTCAGTTCGGCCAGATGCTTGCGGAGTGCGCGACCCAACATGCCGGTTCCCGCTTCTTGATCGGTGTGGATTCCGCCATGCGGTTCGGCGATGATTTCGTCCACGCAGCCCAGGGATGCAACCTCGGGCGCGGAGATGCGCATGGCTTCGGCGGCCTGCTGCTTGAATTGGGAATCGCGCCACATGATGGCCGCGCAGGACTCCGGCGTAATGACGAAGTAGAGCGCGTATTCAAGGATCAGGACGCGGTCGGAGACGGCCAGGGCCAGCGCTCCGCCGGAACCGCCTTCGCCGCTGATGACTGAGATTGTGGGCACGCGCAGGCGAGACATCTCGAGGATGTTGCGGGCGATCGCTTCGGCTTGTCCGCGCTCTTCCGCGCCGAGGCCGGGATAGGCGCCGGGCAGATCGATGAAGCTGATGACGGGGTGGCGGAACTTCTCGGCGATCTTCATGCAGCGAAGCGCCTTGCGGTATCCCTCGGGATGGGGCATGCCGAAGTTGCGGCGAACGCGTTCTTTGGTGCTGCCGCCTTTGCGGTTGCCGATGACCATGACCTCTTCGTTGCCGAGGCGCGCCATGCCGCAGGCCACCGCCTCGTCGTCGCCAAAGGCGCGATCCCCGTGAATCTCGCTGAAATCGGTGAAGATCCGCTCGATGAAGTCCATGGGGTATGGCCGCTGGGGGTGACGAGCCCGTTCGATTCTGACCCAAGCCGGCGAAACCGCCTGCTCCTGATGGGAAGTCGCTGTTTCCTGATCGCTCATTTGTGTTTGGCGCCTCTCCCGGCAACAATGCCGTCGGCCCTACTTGATTCTACGGGCAGCGGGCGGTTGCGACAACAGGGAGATGGGCGGAGGCCGATGCAGCCCCCGAGGTGCAGTTCTTTTAACGCCCCATCTGCTCCCTCACCGCCGCCCTTCATGTAAACTGAAACCAGCGAGTCCCGCTCCTTCCGTGCAATCCAATTGCGATGAAAGGTAGCACAAGACCGCGCCGTTGAAGCCGCGCGCAAAACTTCGCGCGTGAGCGCAGAGACACCCCCTTGAAGGAGAAACACCCAGCCCATGGCAAAGATTGCAAAGACCGGTGATCGCAAGAAGGTAATGGACACGACGAAGTCGACCAACTGTCCCAAGTGCAGTAAGCCGACGCGCATCGTCAAGCGCGTTAAAGACCGCGAGCGCGGCGTCCCCGGCGGAGTCTACATCTCGTGCTCTGTATGCGATTTCCACGAAAAACTTTAAGCGCCGATTCAAGTTTAATCCACAAGAAAAGCCCGGCTCCAGGCCGGGCTTTTTCTTGTCTCCCAATAATAGATCGGGTGCCCCAGGTCTCGCCTTTGAGACCTGGGATTTCCATAAGCGGGTGCCGCATCCTCGAAGAACAAACGATCACCCCTCCAGCGCCGCCGCCATCTCCGCAAGAATCTTCTCCGCCGCCTCATGCGGATCAGCCGCCTGCGTTATCGGCCGCCCCACCACCAGGTAGCTCGCCCCTGCCCGCAGCGCGTCCGCAGGGGTCGCAATCCGTCTCTGATCGCCCTTGTCGCCGCCCGCCGGGCGAATCCCCGGTATTACCAGCACGCCCTCGGGCCCGGTCATCGCACGAAGTGAAGCAACCTCCTCCGGCGAACAGACAAAGCCATTGATTCCAGCATCGAGGCACATCCGCGCCAGCAGTTGCACCTGTTCTCCGGGCGAGCGCTC
>Ga0182027_10008469_pt1 | contig 14962 bp, 13 predicted proteins | sample 712E1DmetaG_FD_121300 | JGI IMG/M metagenome (GOLD analysis project Ga0182027, IMG submission 121300) | Permafrost microbial communities from Stordalen Mire, Sweden - 712E1D metaG (Illumina Assembly) | ecosystem: Environmental > Terrestrial > Soil > Wetlands > Permafrost | place: Sweden... | reverse complement strand
ATTTTTCCACGGCGGCGGTGGCGGCGGCTTTGAGGGCCGGGTCGTTGGCCAGGCCGAGGTAATCGTTGGAGGAAAAGTTGAGGAGGGTTTGGCCGTGGATCTGGATGCGGGGGGACTGCGGCGAGTCCACGCGGCGCAATTCACGATACAAACTGTGCGCGCGCAAATCGGCCAGGCGCGCGGCCAAGTCCTCATCGAACGTTGTCATTGGTTACAGCAATGGCACAAAAAGAGGAATTTTGCCAGCGTCCAGTTTTTCGGGGCCAGTTTTCCGGGCTTTCCTTTTGGCCGGAATTGACTACCGTGGCGGGGAAGAAGGCTTTGACGATGAAAGACACGATTTCTAAAATTGAGGAGCGGATCCGCAGCGCCGGGACGCTGAAAGACGAGAACCGCGCCGAATTGCTGGATTTGCTGGGGCAGTTGAAGTCGCAAATCGGCGACCTGTCCAAGACCAACCAGGAGCAGGCCCAAAGCATCGCGGGGTTCGCGCAAGTTTCGGCCCACGAAGCCACGCGGGAGGAAAAAAATCCCAAGTCGCTCAAGCATTCCATTCTGGGGCTGGAATCCTCGGTGCATGATTTGGAACAGTCCCATCCGCAACTGGTCGGGGTGGTCAACCGCATCGCCACCATGCTGGCCAACATGGGGATTTGAAGCGTCTCACTTGCGCGGGGCGGGGGGGGCGTTGGTCTTGGCCGGCTTGAAGGCGGAGCGCAGGAACCAGTGGCGTTTGAGGCCCTGGATGAAATCGTCGCTGTTGACAATGATGTCGGAAATCTGGGCCAGGAGGTTGGAGTTGACCTGGACCTGATGGTTGAGGTTGCTGGTCAGGTCGGCCACGTTGTCCAGGGAACGGCCCACCTCGTCAAAGACCATCAACAAATTCGTATTGACGTTGGTGAGCGTCCCGTTGACGTTCGTAATGGCGCCGTTGGCGTTGAGCAGGGTGGCGGCGAGCTGCCCGTTCAGGTTGGTGGGGATGAGCCATTCGCCCAGCGAGCCGCGGGGATCCCGCAGGTGGGCGGTGATGACCGCCACGTCGGCGACGGCCGGGCGGATGCCGGCGGCCACCGCGTTGAGATTGGAGGTGAGTTGCTCGCTGTTGGAAAGGGTGGCGGCGATCTGGTTGGTGAACGCGAGGAAATTGGGCAGCGCCGCCTCCACCTGGGAAACGATGCCTTGCACGCGGTCCATGAGCGCCGGCGGCTCGTCCGGCGGCAGGACGTAGATATTGGTCCCGGTGAACGGTTCGTAGTGATCTTCGTCATCGTTCCAGACGGCGGTAATGTTCTTGGTCCGCGAAGTGACATCCACGACCCAGACATTGGACAATCCCAGGCCGGCGAGTTTGTCCAGGTTGGTGGACAGCCCCACCCAGCCCTTGCTGACCAGGGTGGTTCCCCTGGAAATTTCCTCGCCGAGCCTCAGTTTCGCCAGATGCGGGGAGGACCGGATCTCCGCCAGCGTCATTTTTTGGACGGGATAATTCACGTAAGTATTGTATCCGTTGGTGCCTTTGGTGATGTCCAACTGCCGTTTTCCCAGAAAGCCCGAGTCCACAAATTTGGCGCGCGAATTACCCGTCCAAATATAATTGTAGTTGGTCCCGACGATGAGCAGCTCGATCTGCACGTTATGATCGGAGCCTTTTCCCCGCGGCGGCATGGCGCTGACGCGGGTGATGCGTCCGATGGGAAAGCCCATCAAATGCACCGGGTCGCCGACCGCCAGGCCGGCCCCGGTGTCCGAATAGGTGGTGTAAGGGGCCTTGACTTCAAACCAGCCCCTTTGCTCCGCCGTGCGGTAGAGGTAATAGCCAAAGGCAAAAATCATCAGGGCCGCGGCGGCGAGGATGAACCAACCCACGATTCTCTCCATGGGGTTCAGCCGGGTGCGAAGCTGGGGGGTCAGGTCTTGGAGTGGCATAGTCGTTCCTTTTTCTCAGGCGGCGCCGGGCGGCTCCGCCAACAATTCTTTGACAAGCGGATGCGCCAGGCCGGCCAGTTGCGGATGATGGCCGAGCGGACAGAACTGGCGCTTCTGCAAAACCGCAAAATGGGCGGCCCGGTTTCGCCACGGCCGCAAATCTTCGGCCGCGACCACGAGCGTCAGGGGCCGTCCCTCCGTCAAGCCATGGCCGGCGGACATTTGGTCCAGCGCGTCGAGCCACCACTGAAAATGGCGGGGATCCAGTCCGCCTGTCGGATTATCCAGCAGCAGGACCTCCGGCCGCAAGACCAGCGCGCGCGCCAGTCCCGCCCGTTTTTGCCAGCCGCGCCCCACCGTTCCGGGGAGCCGGCCGGCCCAGGGCGACAGGCCGGTCGCCTCCAGAATCGTCTTGACGGTTTCGCCGGGGTCCCCGGCGGCCAGGTCGCGGTGATACCGCAAGGGGAGGGCGACGTTTTCCTCGATGGTCAGATGGTGGAACAGTTGTCCGCCGTCAAAAACCAGGCCGATGCGCAATCGCTCGGAAAGGAACTGGTCGCCCGCGGCCGGCATTTCCCGTCCGAACAACCGGTAGCTGCCCTGGAGCGGCGGCGCCAGGCCGTCCGCCACCGCCAGCAAGTCGCTTTTCCCCGACCCGTGCATGCCGCCCACCACCCAATACTCGCCCGGCCAGACCGACCAATTCACATTTTCCAGAATGGGCGAGCCGGGGTCTCTCTGGGATTCCACCGACACGGCGGTCATTTCCAGCGCGGGAGTTTTGGGATGGATCGCGGGGAGGTCCATAATCAGGCGAAGATGTAGAGGATGGTGAAGGCGGCATCCAACAGCACGCAGGCCACGACACTTTGCGCCACGGCGTGAATGGCGGCCCGCGGCACCTCCTCCAGCCGCAAGGGCTGCGCCAGCCCGTGGTAACAAGTGATGACGGCGATGACCACGCCAAAGAGGCACGACTTGAGCGCGAGGATGACGAAATCCAGGCCGCGCAAGGCATCTGTCAATTGTTGAACATATTCGTCCGGCCGCAGGGGGACATTGTTAATGAAAGCAAAAAGATACCCGCTGGCCAGCGTGCCGAGGATGAAGTAAATGGTCAGCGAAAAGACCGCCATCGCCATGCCAATGACCCGCGGCATGACCAGATAATGAATGGGATCAATGCGCAACGCTTCCAGGGCTTCGACTTCTCCCCGCGCCCGGGCCGTCCCCAATTCGATGACATTGCGCGTGCCGGACCGGGCCAGCACCAGCATCGCCGTCAAGAGCGGGCCTAATTCGCGCACCACCACGGCGACCATGATTGGCCCCAGCAAGGAATTGGCTCCCAGTTCCTTCAACCACGAGATCGTCTGCCCAATGACCACCAGGCCCAAGGCGGCCGAGATAAAGAGAAACATCGGCAGCACCTGCGTTCCGGTCCGCGCTTGTTCCTTGTGGATGGCCGGAAAGGTGACATCGCGCGCCGCGCCGAATTTGGTCGCGATTACCCCGAAGATAATCAGGGCAAACGCCGCCAACCCGCGCACCGTGGCCCAAAAGCGGAACACGACACCGCCCATCCGATCGGCGTACAGCAATGACGGCGGCGCCGGCAACAAAGCTCGCGCGGAAGATGTGGCCATCGTGTCCGGGTTCCTTTCATCCATCCAGACAGCATAGTTTTGGGGGCGGGCGGGGTCAAAATGTATTTGCCAGCCCGGAGGAAAGAAGATTTCCGAAGAATGTTCTCGATAAAAGCAAGACGCGACCCGCGCCGAGACCCGCGCCGAGACCCGCGAAAAGACCAGGAAAACAGGCGGATTAAATCAATCCACTCCTATCCACATCGAAAGTGGGCGATGTGGATAGGAGCATTTTAACAGCCCGGACTTGCCTGTCGAGAAAAAACTTCGGATCGCGCTCCGTTTGCAGGGCCGCTCTAAAGTCGTGGCGGCTTTTGGCAGAAAGCCTCTGAATCTCCGCATCCCCAGCCGTTTGGCGGCAACCTTAGAGCAGCCCTGCTCCGTTTGCTTGTGGCCGCTCTAAAGTCGTGGCGGCTTTCGGCGGAAAGCCTCTGAATCTCCGCATCCCCAGCCGTTTGGCGGCAACCTTAGAGCAGCCCTACACCGTTTGCTTGTGGCCGGCTACCTCCGGGTATTCCGTGAAATGATAATCTCGACGAAGGTGAGATGTGCCCCAAGACCCGGCGCCCCAAGGCCCGGCGCCCCAAGGCGGGGCTTGCGCTCCGGAAATCTTGCGTTACAGATAAAGGAGAAGATGCTTCAGCGGCCGATACATTTTTCGAGACGAACGCCGCCGGAGGCGCATGAGACGGGCCTCTCCGCCCGCGCCGACGCGTGGCCGCGGCTTGGGGCCATTCTTGCGGTTGCGCTCCTGCTGGCCGGGAGCCGCGCCGAGGCCCGGGAAAACGGGCCACCCACCCCCATCAATCTGCTCCAACGCTATCCCACCACGCTGACAGGGGCTGACATCGCGGCGGCGCGGGCCAGGCCGTGGGAATTCTCCGAGGCGGATGTTTTCCAGTTGACTGGATTCACGCTGGAGATAGCCACCAACTTGCATCTGGCGGCCGGACCGTCTGATTTGGGCATCGGCCACTGTCGCGATGGCGCGGTTTGGGCATTGGTCCTGTCGCGCGGCAATGGAAAGCTCACCAGCCCGGCCGCCACCAACCAGGAGAGCATCGGCCACGTCTGGCTGAGATTCCATCCGGCTCAAATCAATCTCCTTTTCCCCCCGGGCACCGTTTTGGCCGGCGGCGGAACCAACCTTTTCGCGCTCATGCGCGCCATCGCCAACCACAAGTTCCGCTCCGCCTTTCATGCGGGCGAGAATGCTCTGATCCCCGATCCCAACGATGCCATCGTGGACGCGGATGTCCTGAACGGGCCGCGGCGCTTTTTCGTGGTGGACCGGGGCAAAAAATCCGCCGTCTATGCGAGCGCTTTCGAGACGCAGAACTTCAAACCGCATCCCGCTTTGACGCCTGCCCTGGCGGAGAGCGCTTTCGATCAACTCTGGGACACTTTCGATTTCGGTTATGCCATGTTCGTCCTGCGCCCGGAGGTGGATTGGGCCCGGCTGCGCGACCAATACCGCCCCCAAGCGCTGGCATGCCAGACATCCGATGAATTTGCCGCGGTTTGCGCCCAGATGCTCCGACCGCTGCGCGACCTGCATATCACCCTTTCGCTGGCTGGAACCGAGGTCCCGGTATTTGACCGGCCGCGGCCGGCCAATGCCAATCCGCCGGCCCACAAAGCCATTTTGGGGAGCCTGCACACCGAGGGCCGTTTGCAATGGGCCATTACGCCGGACAAAATCGGATTTGCCGGCATTTACGGATGGGATGACGACACCATCCCGGAGCAGTTCGGCAAGGCGCTGGAGCCAATGCGCGACACCCGCGGACTGATTGTGGATGTGCGCAGCAACGGCGGCGGCAATGAGCGTCTGGCGCAACTGGTGGCGGGCCGGTTTGTGCCCCAGGAGTTTCTTTATGGCTTCGACCAGTTTCGCGACGGGCCGGCCTACACCAATCTCACCAAAAAGGATGAGCGCAAGGTGCAGCCGCTTGGTCCCTGGCGCTACGAAAAGCCGGTCATCCTTTTGATCGGGCAGAAGTGCATGAGCAGCTCCGAATCGTTCGTGGGGATGATGCTCGGCGCTCCCAACGTCACCACCATGGGCGATCACACCTGCGGTTCCAGTGGCAATCCGAAAATCTACAACCTGCCCCTGGACCTGACCGTGGCCGTCCCGGTATGGATAGACTACAAGGCGGACGGCAAACCGCTGGACGAAAACGGATATCAGCCGCAAGTGCCCTTCATCCCCGAACCCTACTCGTTTGCGGGAACTCGCGACGACCTGCTGACCGCCGCCCTGGCCCGCCTGCGCCAAGGGCGGTAGCCAATCCCGGTGATGCGCTATGCGCTGGCGGGCTTCCGCTCGGAGCGGGGGAGGCAAGAGGTGCCGGGGTCCTCAATGTAAATGGGTTCCTGGATGCCGTGGACGGAGGAGAAGTTGCGCAGACGGTGCATCAACATGGGCGTGATCTTGTTTCCCGCCGTCACCAGCAGCATGTTGCCTTTGGTTTCCAAATTGCGGCGCAGGACATGGCCCACCCGCAGATCCGCAAAGGCAATCGTGGTGGCGGAGACGGCCGCATCCCCCGGCGGGGCCGCTGCGGCGGCCGGGCTGTTCTCCATGGCTTCCAGCAGGCGAGGATCGTAGCAACCGGGGCGGGCGCGCAGTTGTTCCAAGGCAGTCGGGCGGGCCAGGCCGTCGGACTCCAGCCGCGCCAGGTCCACTAGAAGTTTCAACATCCGCGCTCCCAGGGGGATGGCTTCGCCGGCCACGGCGTCCTGGGGAAACCCGCTGCCGTCGAAGTTCTTGTTCTGGTAAAGGACGATGCGGGCCACGCCTTCCAGGCGTGGAATGTGGGCGAGCAGACTGCTGCCCACCTCGGGGATGTGGTTGAAGACTTCTTTTTCGCCCGCGCTCAACGGATGGCCGAGGCGGGATTTGAGGATGAGTTCGGGCGGGATGGTCACCAAGCCGATTTGGCAGAGCAGCGCCGCAGCCTCCAAGTCCCACACCGTGGTCACCTTCAGCAAGGCGGCCAACAGGCGGACGGCGTCGCGCAGGGCCTCGGCGTGGCCGAAGATTTTTGGCTCGGCCAGGGCCAGGATTTCGGAAAGGACTCTCAAACTGCCGCCGAGGGTGTTTTCGAGAAGATCGCGCTCAGCGACGATCAGATTGTGCTGGGCAACGGCGGCTTCCAGGGTCTGGACCAGTGTTTCGGTGGAACACGGTTTATTGAGGAAGCGGAAGATGTTCCCTTGATTGATGGCTTCGACGGCGGTGGATTGGTTGACGTAGCCGGTGAGCATGACGCGCACAACGTCGGGGGCCATTTCGCGGGCTTTGACCAGGAATTCGACGCCGCTCATTTTAGGCATGCCCATGTCGGCCACGACAACGGCATAGTCGCGCCCTTTTTGCAGGGCGTCCAGGCCCGCGATGGGGCTGGCGGCGGTTTCGACTTCAAACTGCTGACGGAGCTGGCGCTGGACGGCGGAGAGGAGGTTCGGCTCGTCGTCCACAAATAGTATCTTCTTCATGCGGCTTTGTCCTCCAGTTGGCCGGCCTGGGCGGGATGAATCGGCAGCCGGATGGTGAAGACCGTGCCGGCGCCGTCCTGGGTTTGAAAGGTCAGCGTGCCGCCGTGGCGTCCCACGATCACGTTGCGCGCAATGGCCAGCCCCTGGCCGGTTCCCTCGCCCACGGACCGGGTGGTGAAAAAGGGATCAAAGACTTTGTCCCGAATCGCCTCCGGAATGCCGGTGCCGGTGTCCGCCACTTGAATCTCAACCCAGTCGCCGTCCTGCCGGGTGGATATGGTGATGGTGCCCTTTTGGCCGGCGTTTCCGCCGGTCGCGTCCGCGATGGCGTGCGCGGCATTGACGACGAGGTTGAGAATGACTTGGTTGAGTTCGCCGGGCAGGCAAAGGACGCGCGGCAGGCCGGGCTGGAAGTCCTTGACCATGTTGGCGACGTATTTCCATTCGTGCGCGGCGACGACCAAGGTGCTTTCCACCGTCTGGTTGAGGTCAATCGGGACTTTTTCCCCGCTGCCAGGATGGGCGAAATCCCTCATGGAGTGGACAATGCGCGTGACGCTGTTGACTCCTTCCAGGGATTCCTCGATGGCCCGCGGCGTTTCCGCGAGGAGAAAATCCAGATCGCACTGGCGCGCGGCCTGTTCCAATTCGGCGGCCAGTTCCGGCGTGGCGGCGTTTTCCTTGACCGCGTGGAGGAGGCGCTCGTGCTGGCGGAGCAGGGAAGCGAGTTGGGCGAAGGATTGCCGCAAAAAGCGGATGTTATCGCCGATGTACTGCGCGGGGGTGTTGACCTCGTGGGCGATGCCGGCGGCGAGCTGCCCGACGGATTCCAGTTTTTGGGCATGGCGAAGCTGGATTTCCATCAGGCGCCGCTCCTGCTCGGCCTGCTTTTGTTCCAGAATCTTGCGTTGCAGCGACTCGTTGCTTTCCTGCAATTCGGCGGTGCGCTCGGCGACGAGCTTTTGCAGGCGCTCCAGGTGGCTTTGGGCCTGGTTGAAAAGGTTCCATTTCTCGGCTAGCGCGTAAGCCATCTGGCGCACGTCCATGACATTCAGGGGCTTTTTGAGCATGAGCAGACGGTCGGTGTGGCCGAAGCGCTTGATGATGTCGTGCCAGGTGAAGTCGGCGTGGCCGGAGCAGATGATGATCTGCAAATCGGAGCATTCGTGCCAGATCTGGCTGATGGTTTCGATGCCGTTCCACCCCGATTTCATCCGCATGTCCACGAACGCCATGGTGTAGGGTCTTTTTTCGGCCAGGGCCTTCCGCACGCGTTCCAATCCCTCCTCCCCGCCAAAGGCGGAATCCACCTCGAAGATGGGAAAGTCGGCGGCGGGAAATGTTTCGGCGGGCAGGGCCGGACCCGCGGGCTGGGAGTGGGGAGAGTGGATAAGCCCCCGCGACAGCAGGTTGGCGAACAACTGATGGACGCACACATCGTCGTCAATGATCAACGTCCGGTAAGGTTGAGTGGCGCTCACAATCGGCACCTTGTGGTTCGTCCCTACAACAGGCATTCCAGAATGGAGGGAATCCGGGCCAGGCTGCGGCTCAGGCTGGCAACGGCTATGGTTTGTTCGCCGTCGTTTTGCCCGGCGAACAGAATTTCCCATCCCGCCGACGCCATCCAGCTATCCTCGGCCACCGGGGCGTGGTTGCCGCTGTCGCCGATCTTGGTGTGGCGCACCATCAGGTCGGCCACTTCCACCGCCGCCACGGTTCGGGAGTGGCTGGACGCCGCGTCGGGATGATGATGAAATTGCGCGACTTCCACAAAGACGTCCGGCAGACGCTGCTTTTTCAGATAGAGCGCGCCCAGTTCGGCGTGGTCCATGCCGAGGATTTCTCTTTCGATGTCCACCAACTCGCCGCCGCGGTCCGGCGGCGCATAATAAATCGCCCGGAAGTGCTCGGGAAAGACCGAGGACATGACGATTTTGCCCACGTCATGGATCAGGCCGGAAACGTAATCGCTCTCCCCTTCGGGCGATTCGATCAGGTCCACCAGTTCCCGCGTCAGCAGGGCCGTGCCGATGCAATGACGCCAGAATTGACGCCAGGGAAAGCGCCGGTCCGGGGTCAGTTTATGGAAATCTTCAATGATCGGAGTGACCATGGCCAGTTGGCGGATTTGGCGGACCCCGAGGAAGAACACGGCTTCTTCGATGTTCTTGATGGGATTGGCCAGGCCGTAATAGACCGAATTGACCAAGTGCAACAGGCGGGAGGTCAGGCTGGGGTCGCGGCGGATGATTTCGGCGATCTGCGTGGTGTATCGCTGGTCGGCGCTCAGGAGTTCCTTCAATGCGTTTTCAATGCTGCTCAAGGAAGGCAGACAGGGGGCGCCGCCGAGCCGGCACTCGATCTGTTTGTATTCGAGCGGGCGGCAGGCGGCCTTCGGGCGATTTGACAATGAAATCATCCATTCCTTATCGGAAGAATGCGCCCAAAGTTTAGCGCGCATATTGAAGGGGCGCGGGGGTGACGGATCTGAATGGACGGCGGTTTCAGGCACGATTGGGAACACAAAAAATAACTTGATTAGGCTTGATTAGGCTTGATTGGGGTGGATCGGAGAGACCCGCTCTTGTCGTGTAACCTGTTGATGGAAAGTCACTTGAGATGGTTTTTGGAAAAAATGCCCAAGAGTCGCAGAAAAGGCATGCCGCAACCGAATCCGGAACTGCCCGCGGATGGACCAGCGGTCGCGTTGGTTGCAGTTTGGAGTGCGGCGGCTTGCCGCCGCTTTGCTCCCCGCATCGTCCGTCGCCAAAGCTATGGAGAACGGGAATCGTTCCCGATCCGAAAGCGGCGGCAAGCCGCCCGCACTCCATACAAACCGCCCTCATACTGGTTGAAGATTAGCATTTAAGCCGTATTTGTCAAGGGGAAAATGCGATTATTTGCTTATGATTGCAAGGCCCTCATCATTAGACACTTGCGCAGGTTGAGCTTCGCATAGTTGAAAGCCGGGGCGCAAAACTCCGCCCGCAAAGGGGCAGAACCATGACTTGCCCCTTAGACAGGTCCCGGGACGCCGAGAAAACGATCCAAACCGTGCCTTGACGCCTTGCGTCAGTGCTGGATGGTAGGGCGCGCACTCCGTGCGCGCCGCGGCGGGCAGAGGACTGCCCGCCCTACCTTCTCCGTGCGCATCCCACCCGGGGCCATTGACAAAGTCCTGTTTGGGGAAATCCGGGCGGGACGCCCGGCGAACCCGCAGCCGAGGAAGTCAGAACAACAGTAAGCTGGCCCGCGGAGCGGGCTGGCTGCGCTACGTAGCGCAGGCGTCCGCGCCTGCGGGTTCAAGCCGCGTCTCGCGGCGTTCATTCCAGCGCGGAGGTGACTTTGTCACTGGCCCTGCCACCCCACCTACTCTTCCCCCAAAAAAGGCTTGCGCTGTTTTGGGATTTGTGGCGTAATCCCTTCGTTCCGACATAAAAAACGAATGACAACATCACTCTAAACAAAATCTAATTTGCGAGCTTCGGCCGCCGTCCAGAACGAAACGGACAATTTCACAGAGAGGATGGCGCTTGAAAGCACGCCCCCCATCGGGCGTGCCGAAAGCGTTCCTCTCTGGGCATGTCCGTGCCTGTTCTGGGGCGTGAGTAGTCACGCCTTTTTTCGTTCCCTGCGACCGGGCACGCCGAGGACATACGCATGAAATCTAAAACGCTCGGTCTTTTGTCAATTCTCGCCTTCGCCCTTTGCCCGCCATCCGGCGCGCAGACCTACGACACCAACGGGGATTACGTTCAGACATTCGCTGGTTCGGGTTTTAGGGGTTACATTGACGGCGTTGGACAGCAAACCATGTTCAACAATCCAAACGCCATTGTTGCAGATTCACACAGCAATCTTTTCGTCTGGGATTCTGGAAATTACGTAATCCGAAAAATCGCGCCGGATTCCACCGTCACAACTTATGCTGGCGGTGGCAAAGGCACCAAAAGCACTGGGGTCGGAACAAACGTCAACTTCTCTTGGGATATTGAAACCGTGGCCGGGATGACTATTGACCATAACGACACGATCTGGATGGTGGCATGGACCGGCTCAGATAACAACTGCCTTCTTTACAGAATCACAGGCGGTGCAGTTGTCACAAATACGAATCTTGCTCAAATTGTAAAAGCTGGCGGGATCTGCGCTGATTCTGTGGGCAATATCTATATTTCCGACGACTACGGCTACAAGATCTACCGCTACAACACCAATGGTGTTTTGGCCGTGTTTGCCGGCTCCGGTAATTCAGGTTATGTGGACGGGATGGGAATTTTCACCGCGTTCGATTTCGTAGGTGCTTTGGCTGCCGATGCAGCCAACAACATTTATGTTTGGGATTGGGGAAATTGTTTAATTCGCAAAATTGACCAAAATCAGAATGTCACGACGTTTGCCGGAAAATATCAAAGAGGGTATGGGTGTACGGATGGGTTCGGCACAAATGCCATATTCGAAAACATTGGTGCAATGTGTGCTGATGGTTTTGGGAATCTTATCCTTACCGACTTCTATTACGGCTCTTGCTCATCCGTGCGAAAGATTTCCGTAACAACCAACGTCGTCACATTGGCCGGCAGCTTCACACAAGTCGGCTATGCCAACGGGGCAGGCAATGTTGCACTGTTCCGCGGTGCGGATAATGATTCAAGCGGAGCGCCAGGCATTTGTGTTTCAGGCGGCATGATTTACATTGCGGATACCAGCAATCAGCGAATCCGCAGCATCACGAACAACCCGCAGGCCCAAGTTGTCTCGGGCCCGAACCTTGCCATTGGCACCTTTCCGGGATTGACGATTACTGGTGTCGTTGGCCGTACCTATCAGATTCAAACGTCGCCTGACATGAATACTTGGAGCACCGTGGCAACCTTTGTCCTCAGTTCCACCCCGTATCTGTGGATTGACCAAAATCCGGTCAGCGCCAACAAGTTTTACCGCGCACTCTTGTTGCCGTGAGTTTTGCAGCCCTCCTGGAAACGAGGCGCCCCCCAGTTTGGAGCGGAGCAAGAAGAGGCCGAGACGACGGGCGCTCCGTGCTTGCGGAGATTACGGTTTGACCGTGAGACCGGCTTGTTTCGCTATCGCTCCCTGCCGCCCATCGAACGTGACAAACTCCGTGGCCCCGATGATGAGGGCGGCGGCGACGTGGATGATGTCGAGCGTACGGCAGCCGAGTATCGCGGAATGGCTGACCATGACGATGATGGCGGAGTCAAAATACGCGTCCATTAGCGGTCACCGCGCCCTTCATCAACGATATTCCGGGAGTCGGGCGCGATCTTGGCGCCATAAATACCACGCAAGCGTTCGCCGAACTCGGGCCAAGTCGTAGGGCTCGCCGGTTCGGGAGCGGGGCTGCGATTGTTCATCGCGTGGAAAAGCTGCTCGAACAGCGTTCTTTCCCGCTGGGGAAGCGCGGCCACCTGTTTGATCAGTTCTGTTGCGCTCATGGGGTGATTCTAGCTCAACTCCTCGGTCCCGCCAAGTGGCTTTTTTCCTTCTTTTTTCCTTCATTCCGAGTTGGGGCGCACGACAAAAATCTTCACATCCTTGGTAGGTCGGCGCTGCCGCGCCGCCCAAGATTTCAGGGCAGAGCAGCAGCTCTGCCCTACCAGGAAGGCGAAGAATTCTGTCTCACTCCCTGGCTGCGCAGCAGCGCAGCCCTACCGGCATGGAGCACGGTTCCCGCTCAAGTTTTTGGCGGGAGTGCCGATAGCCTCTGTAACTGAACAGGAGCCAATTGTGATGTCTGCACGTCTGCGCCATTGGGCCGGTGCGGGGGCCGTCTTTGCGGGCCTCGCCTTCGGCGTCTCGGCCGCCCCCGGCTATTTGCCGGTCGTTGGCCCGGTCGCCTTGCGCTTCCGCCCCGCCGCCCCGCCCGCCACCAATCTGGTCCATATGCCCCTCCCGCCGCCGGATCCGCCTTCGTCCATCTCATCCGACTTTGCCACTCCGCCCGCTCCGCCCGCTCCGTCCGCGAAACCCGCTCCGGCGCCGGCGCCGGCCAGTTTGCCGGCCACCAACGCGCCAGCCGAGCCGGATGCAAACCCCTCCGCATCCGAGTCGAAGGTTTTGCCGCAAATGCTCCTCCGATACTTCAGCCGGGCCACCAACGGCGCCGGCGGCGGGATTATCGCGCCGGTGGACTTCGCGCCGCCGGCGGCGGCAAGCCCCCCTTCCAGCACGGCGACTTATTCCACCGAACCCGCCCAATAGACCCGCCACCGCATGAAACGCCCGACCTGTCATTTCCTGTTATGCTGGGCAATCGCCGGCCTGGCAACGGCGGCCCTGGCCGGAGTGTCAAACACAAATTCCAGCGGCGTTTCCGAAGTGGGCGCGCCCCAGGCCGCCGCCAGCCAACCCGCGCCCGCGGACGCCGGCGCAGACGGACTTTTGCGACGGTCGCAGACCGCCGCTACAGAGGATCGCGCTCCACAACAGCCCGCGGACGCCGGCGCGGACGGACTTTTGCGACGGTCGCAGACCGCCGCTACAGAGGATCGCGCTCCACAACAGCCCGCAGACGCGGGCGCGACGCTACAGCCTTTACCCACGGCGGACACCAACTCCAACCCGGCGGACGCAGCCGAGGAGCCTGCCTCGATCGCCGAATTTGAAGACGCTCTCGAAATGGCCCGGCAGCAACGGCACGATAAAATCCTGGTTGGCGCCGCGCAGATTCTGGAAGGTATCCTCAAACGCAACGCCCCGACTGTCCTACAGCGCCAGGCCTTGTTCGAGTTGGCGCTGGTCATGCAGGATGACGAGCAAATGGCCAAAGCCCAGCAGGTTTGGTCGCAGTATCTCCACCTGTACTCGGACGACCCGACCATCCCGGACGTGCTGCTGCGGCAGGGGCTGCTTTACCGGAAGATGGGCGTGGATGCGTTCGCCGTCTCCAAGTTCTACGCGGTGATGTCCAGCGCCCTGAAATTGAAACTGGAGAACCTGGCGTATTACAAGAAACTGGTCGTGCAGGCGCAGACGGAGATCGCGGACACTTACTATCTGGACGCCAAGTTCGCGGAGTCGGCGGACTTTTTCAACCGCATCCTCAAGAGCGGCGATGGGGAGGCCGGCCGGGAGCAGTTGGAATGGAAACTGATCCGCTCCCTCTCGTATCTCACCAACCACGCCGAAACCGTCGGCAAGGCCCAAGCCTTTCTGACCCGTTTTCCCAAATCGTCCAATGTGCCCGAAGTCCGCTTCCTCCTGGCTTCGGCCCTCCAGAAAATGGGGCGCAATCCCGATGCCTTGGAACAGGTTCTCCTGCTTCTCCAGTCCCAGCAGGAAAATGCGGGCAAAGACCCGGAAACCTGGGCTTATTGGCAGCGGCGGGCCGGCAACGAAATCGCCAACCAACTCTACAAGGAAGGAGACTTCGCGGACGCCCTGCAAGTCTATCTCAGCCTGGCGGAACTGGATAAATCGCCGGTTTGGCAGGTGCCGGTCTTCTACCAGGTGGGCATGGTTTATGAGCAGTTGCAGCAATGGCAGAAGGCCGCCGACACTTACACGGGCATGCTGGACCGCCAAAAAGAACTCAACTCCACCAATACCACGCCCACGCTCGCGTCCCTGCTGGAAATGGCCCAATGGCGCAAGGACTACATCGCCTGGATGCAGAAGGCCAAATGGAACGATTTGGCCTTGCGTCCGCCGCCATCCGCCGGCGCGCCCGCCGCGGGGCCGCATTGAAATGACATTCATCATTCCCCAATCCAACCCTTCCCCAAGCCCATGAATCCGGAACTCCTCGAAGAACTCAACACCCACCTGGCGGTGTGCCGGGAATTGCTCGCCATCGCCGAAGGGGAGGCGCAGGCCCTGCGCCGCGCCGACCAGCCGTCGCTCTTTGAATTCTGCCAGCT
>Ga0182027_10008468_pt1 | contig 14963 bp, 11 predicted proteins | sample 712E1DmetaG_FD_121300 | JGI IMG/M metagenome (GOLD analysis project Ga0182027, IMG submission 121300) | Permafrost microbial communities from Stordalen Mire, Sweden - 712E1D metaG (Illumina Assembly) | ecosystem: Environmental > Terrestrial > Soil > Wetlands > Permafrost | place: Sweden... | reverse complement strand
AGAATACGCCAAGCTCTATGACTACACTGAGGCGGCACTGCACGGTGTGATGCCGACAGCCCAATTGGGCGGCCCCGCAGTGGCGAGTGCGGGCAGCTCCTATGTGTCCCAGCTCCTGCAACACTGCGCAACGGGAACCAATGCCGTCACCGGCAAGACGGGCACGCGTCTCGACCTTATCTCCTTCCACGCCAAGGGCGGCACAACGGTCACCGGCGGGCACGTCGAGATGAACCTCGGTCACCAGCTGAGCCTGCACCAGACTGGTTTTAAGCAGGTGGCCGCGGTGGCAGCGTACAAGCAGACGCCCATCTACATCACTGAGGCGGATCCCGACGGTTGTGCCGCTTGCCCGGCGACTTCGACGCCTGCCGATGCGTACCGATATTCGCCAGCTTACGGTGCCTACGAGATCGCCATGATGAAGCACACGCTCGAGCTGGAGGCGAGCATGGGCGTGAAGGTCGGCGGGCTCTTGACCTGGGCCTTCACGTTTCCCGGAACGCCGTATTTTGCCGGCTACCGCGCGCTTGCGACCAACGGCATCAGCCTGCCGGTGCTGAGCGCCTTCAAGCTTTTGGGAAGCCTGGCAGGGACGCGTTTGCCCGTTACCAGCAGTGGCGCCGCAACGCTGGATTCCATGTTGGCGAACAGCGTGCGGGCCAATCCCGACATCGACGCCATGGCGACGCTGAATGGACAGAGCGTCCAGGTCCTGGTCTGGAACTACCACGACGACTTGGTGGCGACAGCTGCGTCGCCGGTCCAACTGACCATCAAGGTTCCGTCCGCATTCGGTTCAACCGTCACGGTTTCGCACATGCGTGTCGACGACACCCATGGGGACGCCTATACCGTGTGGACATCGCAGGGCAGCCCGGCCAATCCTTCATCCGCCCAGGTCCAGGCCCTGCAGGCAGCAATGGATCCCATGCCTTTGAATCCGCCCCAGTCGATGGCGGTCAGCAATGGCTCGGTCAGTCTGAGCTTTGATCTTCCCCGATTTGGGATCTCACTGCTGACAATCACTCCAGGCGCGGGCGTGAGTGATGCGGGGGTCGCGCCGGCCGACGCTCCTGGAGGAGATGCGCCGAGCCCGTCTGGGGGCGTGGGTGGAGGCAGCGGTCGCGACGGGGGTGGCGGCAGCGGTGGTACGCTTGGCGGCGGCGCAGGAGGCAATGGCGTGGGCAGTGGCGGCGCGGGCGGGGCTGGCGGCAGTACAGGCAGCAGTGGCGCGGGCGGTGGCGGCGGCTCCGGGCGGAGTGGCGGAGGGAGCGTGAGCAGCGGCGGCACGGTAGCGGCCGGCGGAAGGACCGGAACGACTGGAGCGGGAGGTGTAGTCAACGCTGGGGGCAGTGTCGGAACCGGCGGCAGCAGTGCGGAGACCGGCGGAAACGCTGCCACTGGCGGAGCGATCGGGACTGGCGGATTGTCGGCAAGCGGCGGGGGAGCCAGTACTGGTACAGTCGGAACCGGGGGCAGGATAGCCACGGGCGGAATTTCGGGAATCGGCACGATGGGTGGCTCGACGACCGCGAGCGGTACGACCCAGGCAAGCAGCGGCGGCTGCTCCTGTCGCATCGCCGTGGCCGAGACAAGGAACTACCCAGGTTTGGCGCTGCTCGGGCTTGTCATGGTCGCACTTCGGCTTCGGAAGAGGCGTTGAATGACCGAGGACCAGAGCCGGGTGACGAGAAACACGTTGACGACATCTACATACCGAGCGACGTCGCGCCGGGGACGTATTACGGCTACGTGAAGGTTTCGGAAGCGGGGAGCCTGACCCACGCCGTGCCGATCGAGGGCTGCGGCGACTCAAGCCATCGTCAACAAGATGGTTCCCAAGGTCCTCTGGGAGGTTGGCGTCTTCGATCAGACGGATCCGACCTATCAATACGGGGACGTGAGCTGGTCGACGAACCCAGACGACTGGGAGGCTGCGCGTGCGGCGTTGGCAGACATCATCGAGCAGTAGCTCAGCCGCTCGGCAGTCGCGCCCAACATCGTTCCGCAGACAAATTGTCGATATTGCTGACGAATCTACCGGCCCAAGGCCAGCTGTGGAACGATTGCGGCTGCTAACTATTCGGTTTTTCTAGGTCTGTCTGTAAATGGCATTCAGGAGGCCGACGGTTCGATCCCGTTCAGCTCCACAAAGGAATCACTTCCCCTCAGTGGGTGGGACGCGCCGGCGCAGATGCCGCCTTACCAGCGAGGCCGGGCAGGAAGAGGAAGTTGGGGACCTTTGACCAGTCGCCCAGATAGATGTGGGCTTCGGTACCGGCGAGCGCCTTCAGCGCCTCATAGCCCTGGAGTTGAACCGCCAGCGGCGTGAGCGTCAGGTTGTGTGCCCTGGCCTTCTCGGCCACCGCTTGCGCCTCGTACTTGGCCGCGTCGGCCTCGGCCTTGGCGCCAATGACCTTCTTGGCCCCCTCGGCCTCCTCGCGCAGTTTCTCGAGTTCCACCTGCTTCTTGGCGAGCTCGATCTCCTGCAGCTTCTCGCGCAAAGTGGCCTCGGCCTTCAGACGCGCCTGCTCTGCCTGATTGGTTACTTCAAGTTTCTTGCGCATCGCCTCGTTCTCCAGCAGCGTCTTCTGTCGCGCGGCGTCCTGCTCGGCCGCGAGCTTCTCGCGTACCGCAGTCACGATCGCGTCCGCATACTTCAGGGACTCCAGGGTCACCGAGGCGATTTCCAGGTGCTTGCCGGCGATGCGCCGGCGCAGATCGCGCTCCACCTCATCCTCGACCTGCTCATTGCGCTTCATCAGGTCAATGTAGCTGTGGCGTGCAAAGACCCCGCGCGCAGCGCTGCGGAACTCGGGCCCGATCACCTCGTCATAGAAGTTGGTCCCGATCTCGGTGTCCAGTTCATACAGCTCGGCGCGCACCGGGCGGTAGATGACGGCGATTTTCAGCTCGAGCTGCAAACCCTCCGAAGACGTGGTGCGGATCTCCTCGCTGCGCGTGGAGTAGGTGACGTCGAAGTCCTCCATACGACCCAGGAAGCCGACATAGTGAAGGCCAGGCCCGACAGGCTCCCGGTGCAGGGTGCCGCGGAACCGGTCGAAGTATAGACCGAGGTGCCCAGGCTCGACGGTTGTCGCGCACGCCGAGAGCATCAGCAAAATCACTGCCACGAATATGCGCATGACGACCTCCTTCAAGGTTGAATGCTTTCGAGCCATCCAGAAAGATCTTGCGCCATACGCTCCAGGCACCGCGTGCCGACCTTGGCCGGAGAGTCCAGCGCGCCTTCGGTCTTGCAGTAGCCGCGCGTTTGGCCCAGATGGATGCGTCCGGACTTGGTGCGCAGGGTAACGCGCGTCTCCAGCTCCACCGTCAGCAACCCGTCGTGCCGCTCGGCCTGCGAGCGGATGAGATCAACCTGCATCTGCCAGCCCCCCTTGCGCTCGTTCCGATGGCGATCGGCCCAGTGGGAGCACGCTGCGCTGATGGAGTCACCAACCGCAGGGACAACCTGGGAGAAAGCCAAGCGTGCACCCGAAACCGGCAGCGGATCGGCCGCGCCGGCGTTGACGGAAACCACCTCGAGATCAGCGCCGCCCGGCGACGGCGCCCGGACGGGACCAAGCGCGATCATCTGAACGCTGCACTGGGTGAGCAGAAGAAAGCTGATCCAGGCAGGGCACAATCCTGTGCGGGGAAGGCGGAGCATGCCCAAACAGTATAGCAAGCCTTGGAAGGACGCGACGACACTGCCCTCTGTGCGACCGACTGTCTCGTCAAGGCAGGCTGCGATGAGCTGCTGCCACAGATCTGACGGTAGAGAGAATCCTACATCTTGGCCCCGCGCGCGCAGCGGAACCCGAGGCTGTTGATGCGGTACCCGGGGACCAACCCGAAACGGTCGGCGGTGCGCACCCTGGCTGCCAACTCGCTCAGCCAAGCCCCGCCACGGGTCACGCGAGGCGAGTCATCGTGGCGAGAGGGTTGTGGGTTGGTTGCAGGCTCCGAGTTGTAGTCGGCAAAGCTGTCAGCGGTCCATTCCCAGACATTCCCCGCCATGTCCAAAACCCCGAAAGGGCTGGCGCCCTTGGGATAGCGGCCCACCGGCGCGGTGGCTGGCCAGCCGTCATTGTCCGCGTACATCGGAGTCCAGCTTGCATCCAACCGTTGCTGTGCCATCGATGCACACTCGCTGCCGCAGGCGTTCAGGCGGGTCGCGTCCGGCGGCTGGTTGCCCCAGGGATAGTTGCGACCATCGCTGCCGCGAGCCGCATATTCCCATTCGGCCTCGGTGGGCAGGCGACCACCCATCCATTCGCAATACGCGTTGGCCTGGGTCCAATCCACGCAGTTGATGGGGTGCTTGTCATACCCGCGCTTGCCCCAGGTGCAGAACTGACTCCATTTTGTCTTGTCTTCGGGCTTGATGCCCTTCCAGTCGACGGTCGCGCTGGCCGGCGGGCAAGCGCCTGCTTGCACGCAGATGCGATAGGCCGCGACGGTCACCTCGGTCTTGTCTATGCAGTAGGGTGACAGGGTCACCTTGTGAACGGGCTTGGACTTGTCCAAGTCCTGGTCCCCCATCCAGAACGTCCCCCCAGGAATGGGCACCTGGCCTGCCAGGCAGTCGACGGCGGCGTCGGGTGCACGTTTCACTGGGGGCGGAATCGCAAGTCCCAAGCATTGGCACGGCTGGAACGTGCCCTCAGCCGCACACACCTGTGCGCTGCGCCGGCCATTTGCGCACGAGCACTCGACGCTGACGCCGGGAATGCATTTGTTGCCCCTGGAGCATCCGGCGACACCAACCATGAAGGTGCACAGGCCGACGATCACGACGGCCGGCCCCGGCCGACTTCGCACCGAGCGAAACGCTGTTCCGAGGTGGGCACGGTCTTCCATGCACATGATGCTTCCAGAGCTGTTTGCCGCGCTTCCGTAGAACTATGTAGTATGCCACGCGATGAAGGAACACGAAGTCCGGCAGCGCATCGAAGGCTTCCTCAAGCGGACAGCACGCGAGGTGGTCATGCCGGCACCGCTCAGGCTGAGTGATGAGCGGACATAGCGATGACGAAGTGATGCAGAACTTTGCGCGCCACGGCTTCAAGGGTGCGCTGACCAAGCCCTTCGATCGCGCGGATCTGCTTGAGGTTCTTTCGCGCGTCTTGAGCTAGTGTCTCCGCGCGGATCTGGGCCGCTCAAGCAGACGCCACATCTGTCGATAACCCTTTCAACCTGGTCAGCCACCCGGCCACCGGGGGTCGTCAACTGAGCTGTCTACCCTTGGTCATGAGCCCGCACACCCAGTTCGCGCTTTTCCTGCAAGGATGACATGCGAAGCCTTACGGTCGCCCTCGCATTGGGGCTCATGCTTTTCCCACTTCCGCAAGCCCACGCCGGAAAAGTCGCTAGCGTGAAGCAGGCCGTAAAGGAAAAATGCAGTAAGGAGATTCCCATCGACATCCTGCTGGCCTCGGTGGTCAGAGCCTACGATTGCCAACCCAACCAGGAAGTCACAATCGCTTCCTGCAAGATCAAATGCCTGAAGGGTGATTCCGGAAATGTCGTCGGACAGTAACGCCGGAATCTTCCTCTGCGCCAGAGCAGCCATTTTTGCCAGGCCAGCAATGCAAAGTGTATTCCTCGTACCCGTTGTACTCCTGGCTGTAGCACCGTCGGCCAACGCCGACGACACCGCGTCCAAGCTTGACAGTCTCAATGATCGGGTCACCGAACTGGAGGCCACCCAGGCGCTTCACACCGTGCGTTTTTCCGGAGTCTTCATCAACCGTTTTGAAGCCTTCACGACCACCTACGGCGTGCCGGGGGAGGCGAAAGACAAAGACAGGCTGACCACGTTCAGCACCTACTTGGCGCTGAACTTGGACTTCGACATCTCGGAACGCCTCAAACTCTACACTACCCTGGCCATGAGCAAGTTCTGGCAGAACGACGGCCGCAATGAGTATGCTGGCAATTGGCAGGCGTCCGAGGGAGGGTCATTCGGCTACGCCGGCTCCACGCCGCGGATAGATCGGGCATACCTGGCCTACACCTTTTCCTTTCCCCTGACCCTGGCCATCGGCCGCATGCCCACCAACAACGGAGTGCCCATCAACCAGCTCGACGGACTGGTTCGCGAAGGGACGTATCCGCGATTTGCGTATAACGCAATCTTCGACGGCATTGCAGCGATCTTCGACTTTTCCCGCTATCTTCCACGCGGGCACAGCCTCAAATTCCGCGCCTTTTACACGCCCAACATCAACATCGACAATGCCGACCGGACCCGCCAATTGACTGATGGGACGGTAAAGGTGGACTCGAATACCCCTCAATACGCCATTCTTGCAGAGTACTCCACCACGCGCCTATCACCCATCTTCGACACGCTCAGCTTCTATTACATGTTCTACCAGTACAGCAACTTCTACAATGCGGGTACAAATACTCCAGCAACACCCGACGCGGCACCCAACAACCCGACAGATTCGGCCATCGGCAACATGTTGTATCTGGGCTTGGAAGGCATCGGCCACATCGGCCTCAATGCGTCGCTCAGCGTGCTTCTCTATCGCGACACCAGCACCACTTTGGACAACTGCGAGTCCAGCACGACCCTCAGCAAGGCATACCTGCTCAACGTGAACCAGCGACTCGATTTCATCTTCACCGGCAGCGTGATTGGATTCGAACTCATCAAGACGGATCCGACCTTCTATCTCGACGAGTGGACCTATCTGACCGTGATTCCCTTCTATTCCTCTCCGGCGAGCCAGGGCGTGCACGTCTTTGCTTCTGTACCGCTTGGCGCAAAGCTGCGGGCACGCGTGGGTTGGTATCGGCTTCACTCCGACCCATACAGCTACGTGGGATTCAGCTCTTCCATCGAGAGTGACGACAACTCCTTCTACGTCCAACTGCGACTCGGATTCTAGGAGAGGAGTCCGGCCCCATGCGACAGGAATTGCGCATGGCGCCTAAGCGGCTCAGTCTCAGGTCAAGCATCGCATCATGCTGCGCCGCGCGCCGACGGCAACTCGCTCGCCGTGACTGGAACCGGCCGGTCGGCCCGCCACTGTCGAATGGAGCCGCGGTGCACAAATATGGCCCCTTGTCTCTCTTTTTTTGAAAGCCACAGGCTCCCGTTTGCTCTAATATATAAGAGAGCGGTGTAGGGAGCGTGCACTTCCTGCACCCTTCAATCTGGCGAGCTGCCCTTATGGCAGTGTGGAAAGCGGCCAGATTGTTTCTTTCGGGGAGGGCAGATTCACCGCACGAGTCTTCAAGGAGGCCAAGATGACCAGGCTACGGATAATCAGCCGAACCACATGCCTCTGCGGAGTCGCCGCCTTGGCAACCGTCGTCCTCGCGGCCTGCGGGAGCCCTAAGCCGATCGGCCTCAGCAGCGTCACCGGCTCGGGCGGAAGCGGCTCCGGCTCCGGCTACCATCTGACGGGGGTCACGACTAGTACAAAGACGAACACCACCACCAGCTCCGGCACGACGCCTAGTGATGTGGACGGAGGCAACTGCGGCATCACGAAGAATGGTCTCACCGCAGGGGCTGACATCCTGCTGGTTCTGGACAAGACGGGCTCTTTGACACGCGCCATGGATTCGGCCAACGAGTGCCCGACCGGCTCGACCACCTGCCAGCAACGCTGGGCAACCCTGGTGAGCGGCCTAAACGCCGTGCTTTCTAGCGCATCGAGTAGTGTGCTCTGGGGCCTCGAGCTTTTCAACTCGGACGGGAGCTGCGGTGTCGACCCGCCGGAGGTTCAGATGGGGCCGGGGGCAGCCGTCCAGGCCTACATTGTCAACGTGACTCCCGCCGGGTCCACGCCCACCAAGCTCGCTATCCAAACCGCCGTGACGTACCTGCAAACCCTGACCGACACGAACGGCAAGTTCATCCTGCTGGCCACCGATGGAGAACCCAACTGTGGTTCCGGCAAAGGGGGCGGCGCCGGGGCCACCGACGTTCCGGCGACGGTCACGGCCATCGGCAATGCGTTCACGGCCGGGTTCCAAACCTACGTAATCGGCGTTGGTACCGAAACCGGGAACCTGGACAACTTCGCCATAGCCGGCAACACCACGAATTACTACCCCGCGACCTCTCCGGACCAGCTCACCGCGGCGCTCAACAGCATTGTGGGCACGGTGGCAAGCTGCACCTTTGGCCTCGGCAGGCGCCCCCCGGACCCCAACAACATCGTCATTGAGTTCAACGGGGACCACAGTCTGCGGCCGCCACAGGACACCACGCATGCCAACGGCTGGGACTACACCTCGCCGGCCGACAATACCGTTCAGGTTTTCGGCCCGTGGTGCGACAACGTGACCAACGGAACCTACACGACCACTGAGGTCCTGATGGGCTGCGTGGGCGGCGGGGTAATTCCGTAGCTGAACGGTTGCCGAGAGACCTACTTCTTCCCAGCAGGGGATTCTTCGTCGCAGGCCCCGGCCTTGAACAGATGGATCTCGGGGCAGCCGACGGTGCTTGTCGCCAACTCGCCCTGCACGACCAGAACCAGGGTTCCCGAGGGCGCACAGTCGACCCTCTCGCTGCCAATGACGACCGCATATAGACCGGCCCAAGCCGCCGTGGAAATTGGGTCTAGGGCCAGTTGTCCGGAGTCTGTCTTCAACGTGGCCGACTTCAACGTGCTTTCATGCGGCAGGCTGATTCCGACGATGACGTTACCCTTGCCAGAGGGCGGCAGGGTCTGGGTCACCGTGCAGACGAGTTTCCCCGATTGGGTGCCCGGGGCGACCGTCAGCTGAATTGCCGGGTCAGGTTTCCCGGGGAAGGTTGGGAAGCCTTGGGCCGGGCCGGCAAGCAAGCCCAGCAGGGCTGCGACGGCCAGCGCTCTTCCGTCTGCGGAGTTCCGTTTCATCGTTGCCTCCGTTTTCGTTGGACTTCAATTATCCCACGTCAACCTCGAGCCGGCACGCGCTTATGTGCTCTCGCCTTGGCAGGCTGGCTGCCTTTACCGACCGGTCGCAAGCATAGTGGACAACCACCGCGTAGCTCGTTCACGAAACCCGGAACCGTAGCCGCGGTTGATATGGCGAATGACCATCCTCGCGTCCAAGAAGAATGTGGTGGGCAAACGATCCTCGCCGAACGCGCGCGCCAGCACGCCGTCCCCGTCCAACACAACCGTCGTTCCTGCGGGCAGGGAATGGCTTGCGAAGAAATCCTTCAAAGATGGCGCTTCGCCCTCGACCGCGACCACCAGCAGAGCGAAGTGCGGGCCAAGACTCTTTCGGATGGCGAGGATTTCCGACAGGCTCTCTTTGCATGGCTCGCACCAACTGGCGAAAAACTCCACGACCGTCACCTGTCCCCGCAGCTTGTCGCCGTGCACGCTCCCGCCCGCCAGGGTTGGCGCCGCGAAAGCGGGCGCGGGGTCACCCACATGGGGGTGCGCCGCGCTGGCCGCAAGCAATGGCAAGAGCAAGAGCGAGATCATGAGCCGAGTCTATCGCGCGCCTCGCCCGGTTGTGGGCCAAAACAGTCCGGAGCAAAGCGACTGGCAAGGTCGGCCAAATCGGCCATAAGGTAGCTGAGGTGTCCCGTGACGAGTCCGCGCCATTCCCTTCCCCTGCTGCCTGGCATCGCCACGGCCATGGGCGCGCTGGCCCTGTGGGCCTCGGGCTGCGTTCGCAGTGCGACCGCGGAGTCCGGGTCGGACGGGGGTGTGGGTGAACCACGCGTCGTGCGCAGCAACATCCTACGCGCCGACTACGCCGGATCCGCGAGTTGCCGCACTTGCCACAGAAGCTTGTACGACGACTGGCTTGGCTCGCCCATGCGGCAGATGACCCGTCTGCCCGCGACTGCAAAGATCCGGGTGCCCTTCGACGGACGAACCTGGAAGTTCAAGGACGATCAGGCGCGTTTCGAGCAACAGGCTGGAACCCGCTTCGTGCGGATTCAGTCACGGCGCTTCGGAGAGCACCTGTACCGGGTCACGCGGGTGATTGGGGGACGCACCCGCGAAGATTTTGCGGGCGTCGAGGTGACCGGCACGCAGCCGGACGCCCGCATCATCGGCGATCCGCACGACGAGGTCATTTTGCCGGCCAGCTACTTTTTCGAGACGGCTTCCTTCCGTCTCAAGGGCTATTCCGTGATGGTGCGCGAGCGCCCAGGGCTGAAGGCCGGCGCTGTGTGGAACCAGTCCTGTGTACTGTGCCACAACACCGCGCCCGCATTCCTGTTGCTGTGGGGCGCCCTGCTGGGTAAGGGCGCGCCGCCGTACCAAGGCGAGGTGGTGGACTCACTCTTGCCCGAGAGCCGGCGGTGGGGGTTGCAGGTGACCGATCCGAATGCTGTGCGCGCAGCCGTCGCAGATGAGATCCGTCATCTGGGCGGGGCGGGCGACTCGCCAGCCGACATGCCCGCTTCGCTGCGCCAGGGGATCGTGGAAATGAGCCGGCGTTTCGCCGCCGAGCAGCTTTTGGAGATCGGCATCGGCTGCGAGGCTTGTCACGGCGGGTGCCGCGAACACGTCCAGCAGCCGCGGGTTTCCACCTCGTATGAGCCGCGTAGCCCGTTTCTGCGCGTGGAGCCCGCGCCGAACCGCGGTCCCATCACCCGCGCCGAGTCGATCAACCGGACCTGCGCGCACTGCCACCAGGTTCTGTTCTCGCGCTATCCCTTCACCTGGGAGGGCGGCCTTCGCCACGGCGGATCGCCGGGCGGCAGTTCCACCAACTCAGGCGAGGCGCGGGACATGCTGCTGGGCGGGTGTAGCCATGCCCTGGCGTGCACCGACTGTCACGATCCCCACCGCGACGACGATCCGGACGATCTGGCTGCGCTGGCCACGCCCGCCGGCAACGCCACCTGCACCAAGTGCCATCCCGCCTATGCCGGGCGCGAGGCGCTGCGCTCGCATAGCCACCATGATCCCGATGCAGCGGGCGGCGTGTGCATCAACTGCCACATGCCGCGCAAGAATTTGGCGCTGACCTACACTCTGGGGCGCTATCACCGGATCGGCTCGCCCACCGAGAGCGCACGCGTGCAGCGTGATCGACCGCTGGAGTGCGCGCTCTGCCATGCCCGCAAGAGCGCCGAGGAACTGGTGTCGGCAATGGAGCGCTGGTGGGGCAAGCGCTACGATCGCCAGGTCCTGCAGACGCTCTACGGGGATTTGCAACAACCGCCGCTCCTCTCCACCCTGGCCCGGGGCAAGCCCCACGAGCAGGCGGTGGCGATCATCAGCTTGCGCGAGCAGAAGGTGAGCGAGGCGTTACCGCTTCTGGCCCAGCAAATCGCCCATCCACTGCCCCTGGTGCGCTACCAGGCGAGAAAAGCCATCAACGCCTTGGTGGGCCGGGACTGTGGCATCGATCTCGACCGGAACCTGCGCGAGATCATCGCCGCCACCGAGAAATGCGTTCCGCAAGCCGCGCCCATCACCCCCGGCGCGCCCGTGCGCGAGGCCCCGGCCTCGCACCACGACGACGACTGACCTGCGCGCGGTTTGTCCTGCTCAGAACGTCCGCACGCGCAGGCCGCCGCCAAAGCTGGCGATCCACACTTCGGCGGCGTTGCTGGGGTTGAAGAAGACCCGCATCGGGTGCGCAAATGGATAGTCCGGGTCCGCGACAAAGGTGGGGGACGCGGCAGAGAGATTGCTGGTGCTCCACAGTCCGTTCGTCTCGGTGGTCATGAACATGTGGTTCGGATTGCGTGGGTCGATGGCGCAGGATTCTACGTTGTAGTCTTCAGTGTCGCCCTGCCAGAGGTGCGTCCAGTGCTGGCCGCGATCGGTGGTTCGATACAGGCCATTGGCGCCGGTCGGACCCACGCCGCCAAACTGCTGGAACACACCGACATACCAGGTCTGTTGCGCAGAATCGTTGGGGTCGATGACGACATCTTTGGTCCAGTAGTGCATGTTGGCATCAGAGCGATCGAGCCAGGTTGTGCCGCCGTCGCTGCTGACAAACACACCCGAAGAATCCGTGAACCCGGTGGTGGTGCGCCGCCCAGAGTACGTGGCAACCAGGGTGCCGTCCTTGAGCACCACGATGTTGTAGGGATGGCCTTGGGTGCGGGCTGGGTTCGTCAGTTTGCTCCAGGTGGCCGTTGCTCCCTGGTCGAGCTGGCTGGTGTGGAAGATGCCGCCTGCAGTGCTGTGGACCACGCTGGCGTACATGCTCTTGCCGTCGCTCGGATCGATGGCCAGAAAGACCACGGGGTGCCCGAAGCTGTGCACGGTGGTCCAGTGGGCCCCCGCATCCGTCGACTGCACGATGGCCCCACTGCCGCCGTCAAGGGTGGCATCCGTGAGCCGGTAGCTCATGTACATGTCGTGGATCGACGAGGTGGCCGCGTACATCACGCCCGAGGTGGGATGCACCACCGCTTGGTATGTGGTGTTCAGGGAAAGACCATTATTGGACTCACGCATCCAATGAACACCCGCATCGGTGGAACGCACGCTCTTGATGTCGGTAATTGAGCCGAATATCGTATTCGCGTCCGCCCAAGTGAGCCACCAGCCCGAGGTCTGCTCCACCCCCGCGGTGCGGTAAGCCTTGCCCTTGGGCGTGGCCGCGCCTTCGGGATTTTCGTCGAGCGGATTGACGTAGGCCTGGTGCCAGTGGGAGCCGCCGTCGGAGGTCACATGCACGAACCCCATGTCGGTCATGACGACGCTGTTCGCGTTGGTCTTGAGCACGGCAAACCCCTCGGCGCACTCGCCGAAACCCCAATTCTCATCTCCGCCCGCACCCGACCAACCCGTGGCGATGTTGGCGTTGTTGCTAGCCTGAAAGACGTTCGACCAGTGCGCCCCGGCGTCAGTGGTCTTGCAGACACTCGGTGCCCCGGTCTGGGTGTCGGAACCGGCCAGGTAGGCGACAGTAATGTCGTCTTTGGCCATGCCGACGAACGCCGGGGCCTGGCCGGCAGGAAGGTTCGCCGTGACCGCCGTCCAGTTCGTACCCCCAACATCCAGCCGATAGACGCCGATAGAGGCAGACCCGTACAGCTCGCAACCCGAAACCCCGGCCCATGCGTCTCCCGAACCCGCGGTTACGGCGAAGAAGCGCGTCGTGGTTCCTGTCTTGGCCCCGGCGAACGACACCAGCACCTCCCCACTGTTGATGCCGCCATGGGGTTGCAGGGCGAAGCTGGCGCCGTTGTTGGTCGAGACCAGCAGGCCGTCGTTGGTCCCCACGTAGATGGTGGTGCCGTCCCAGAAAGCCCCGCCCAGAATCACACCAGCGCCGGAGTCTGCGGCCGTGTAGACCGAGGCCAGGGTGGCGCCGCCGTTGCCCGAAAAGTACAGCGTACCATAGTCGCCCACGAGCAGGCGCTGCGCGCTCGCCGGATCCACTTCCAGGTAGAGCAGGTCAGTGCCATTGCCGCCCGCGAGACGGAAGGTGTTGCCCCCGTTGCTCGAAACGAACAGCGTGGGCGATTCAGAGACCGACGGGATCCCATAAAGCGTGTTCGGGTCAGCGGTAAAACGCAATTGTGCGTTCGCCCCGCCGCCCAGCGCGCGAAAGTCGATGGTCGTCCAGGTCGCGCCGAAGTCACTGGAATGGAAGACCGCGCCCATGTCCGTCGACATGTAGATCTGCTGGTCAAATGGGCTGATCTCGGGAACGAACAGCGCGCCGCCGCCGCCGACACCGCGCGATTGCCACGGCGGCATGACAGTGGAACTTGCGCCGCCCGTGCTCGGGGTGCCACCGCTGCTCGGAAGGCCGCCGCTGCTCGGGACCCCGCCGCTGCTCGGAAGGCCGCCGCTGCTCGGGACCCCGCCGTTGCTCGGAGCACCACCGCTGCTCGGTGCGCCGCCCGTGCTCGGAGCGCCGCCGGTGGAGCGCGCACCACTGGTAGAGATCGCGCCTCCGGCTGAACTATCGCCAGCGCCTCCCTGTGCCAGCGAGCCGCCGCTTCCGCCTCCGCCCTTGCTGGCGTCGTTCGAGCAGCCGAGCAGCAACAGCGACGAGAGAACTGCGCCCAATCGCCAGGTCATAAAATCCTAGTCTACCACGACCACAGCGCCGAACGATCACGCTTCGACGGCCCGGGGTTGCGGCGTGGGGCAAGGCTCACGGAAAGCCAGCGACAGCAATGCCGGCTGCAGTAGGCGTGGCAAAATCACCAGCGCCAGCGCCCCGCCTATGACCACGATGGCGAGAGGTTTCTGGGTTTCCGAGCCAATGCTCCGCGAGAGAGCAGCAGGCAAGAGACCCAGCATGGCCACCCAGGTGGACATGAGAACCGGGCGCAGCCGGCGCTGGGCAGCCAATCGGGCCGCGCTTGCTGCCGACTCGCCTCGGGTACGCAACTGGCGCGCGTAGGTCACCACGAGCAGCCCGTCCTGGATGGAAATCCCGAGAATCGAGATGAAGCCCACCGCCGCCGAAGTGGAGAAATCAGTGCCGGTCAAAAAAAGCGCTACCACGCCTCCGCTGGCGGCCACTGGCGCACCCAGCAGCACAATGAGGGTGTCGCGCGCGTTCTTGACCGAACCGTAGACCAGAAATAGAATCATGAGCAGCGTTACCGGAATGATGATCAGCAAGCGCGCCGTGGTCTCGCGCAACTGGTTGATCTCGCCACCCCATTCCAGGTGCGTGTCGTAGGGCAGCTTGACGTGTGCGGCGATCTTGGCCTGCGCCTCGGCGATGGTCGAGGCCAGGTCGCGCCCGCGCACCGAGAACTTCACCGGCACATAGCGCCGCAGTCCTTCGCGGAAGATGACCGACGGACTGTTCTCCTCGACCACATCAGCCAGCTGCCCAAGCGGCACCTGGGCACCGTCGGGCGCGGCGACCAGAATCGCGCGGATGGCGCGCAGGTCGCGCCGGTAGGGCTCGGCCCAGCGCACGGTCAGGTCGAAGTGCTTTTCGCCTTCGTAGACTTGGGTGATGGCCAGCCCGCCGATGGCGGCCTGGATGACCGCCGCCACGTCGCCCGTGTTCAGGCCATAGCGTCCGGCGGCGGT
>Ga0182027_10008466_pt1 | contig 14964 bp, 8 predicted proteins | sample 712E1DmetaG_FD_121300 | JGI IMG/M metagenome (GOLD analysis project Ga0182027, IMG submission 121300) | Permafrost microbial communities from Stordalen Mire, Sweden - 712E1D metaG (Illumina Assembly) | ecosystem: Environmental > Terrestrial > Soil > Wetlands > Permafrost | place: Sweden... | reverse complement strand
TGGGTTTTGATACCGGTAACAACAGGAGCGAGAACTTCATACTCATCTACAAAGACCCAAGCTCCACTCTGGGCTAAAGTACTGAACTTAACAAATCTTGCGTTTACAGTATTAGATAACGTACAATAATACTTATGAATACTTGACGTTGAATCGTTCGTTGAGTTATCGCTCAGAATCCCAACATTTGTGAATATTGCACCGTCTGACGATATGGAAACACTCACTTGAGTCGGTAAATTAATCCCAGGCTGTGGATCAAGCAGATATTCACCCATGAATTGCTGCACAGGCATTGTTTTACTCAAGTCAATTACTACATTTAAAGTATCTGTACTAGTAAAACCTACCCATGCAGGGTCTGCGTAGTAAGCAGTGGAAGCGAATGTCGTATCTGTTAATTTTGTTTTATTGGCATCTGGATAGTTACTGCTGGGAGATGGGGAAAACGTATAGGTATCTCCAGTGGAAACTATACTAAAACTAGTAGGAGTTGACGCCAGCGTAAACCAATAAGGGTCTCCATATGGGTTTCCATCAGGCGATGTAATCGGAGCAGAATATCTCAAGGCTCCTGTAGTTTGTTCGGGAAGAGGCCAAGCAGGAATCCAGTTATTACCTGTCACTTGTTGCTGTTGATAACCCCAATCATCGGTTGATATTGTTCCAGTTTTAACCTCCGTAGTATATTGGAGTAAACCAACAGTGGGACCACTAGCTATATTAGTTACAGTTTGTAATGAGGAGCCATATCCAGGGTTAACGTTAACCTGATTACCTGATTGGACAAAACCGGGCCAATGTGTTTTGTCGTTGAACATATTTGTAGTTTGCGAGTTCATAAAACTAGGAATGAATATTGAATCTACTATAGCCGTATCATCCCAGGCAGTCCAGAAATCTGTAATCGCTTTTGGTTGAAAATAAACATTATTTTTAACTTCAACAGTTCTTGAAAGATCAGTAATTGCATCGACTGTATCGAAGCTTATAGCTGAACCAGTTTGAGACAAGAACAATGCGTTAGAACCACCGGCAGCATTTACACCATAGAAAATATTGTTGTCAATCTTTGCAGATAAAACAGTACCAATATTAAGTGCCTGCGTAAATTCGTATACCACGCTGTTATGCGAAAATTCCATATACTTCAAGGGAGAAGTAGCACCTGGTGAGATGACAAGACCATCTATACAGAAGACTGTGTTGTCTTTAAAAACAATTGAATCGGCAGGATTACTAGTTGGCCAATCAGCTGTTAAAACTACTGAAGAAAACCAGTCGGATGGGAAGACCCCGTTTCTAAACTTGCAATTTGTAATGAAGAAGTCGTCATGTACACCGGTATAAGGTATTACTTCTCCACGATTTTCATCAACGATAATATTATCCAAGTAGAGTTTTACAGAATCCGCCGATACCAAAAAATCTTTACCCCAGTCCCAAGAATTATTTAGAGCTAATTCGAAAATATAAAAATTCTTAAAATTTCCAATCGTTCCGTTACCGTTCATAACAAATAAAATGCCCGGCATCGAACCACTGCTTAGAATGCCTGGTTGTATACAAGGTGGGCGACCGTCTGTGCCTAAAACCCCTATAACTGTCAGGTTTGATTTAACTGTTATCGGTGCCAAATATAGATATGTAGTGTCTAGTGAAACTAGCTTGTAAGCGCTGTGTACTTGCATGCCGTCTGTAGTCGTATCACTAATAATAATATTATCCAGACTCCTTGAGTCACTAGCGTAAACGACAAGAGTATCATTTGCACCAGCTAATTTTTTGTGTGGCGTGGTACCAGCTAATGTTTTGCTTGGCGCAATAAAGAATACTACCATTGCAAGTACTATTGCTGCGGTGAATATGGTTTTCATGAAAAAACTCCTTTCAAATAGTTTATTCAAAATAATTTAAAAAGTATTTGATAAAACTTCTTTTATGAAGCTTTATTTCTCTTAATAAGAAATTATTTTATTACCTCCTTTCGATTTTTTTAATAATGTGATATTAGTACATTTTAATTTAATTTATTCAAGTCATCAAAAAACATATCTTCGATATAAATAAAACCTCAATAAGTTCTTGTTTTATTCTAAATTATAAATTACTTCTTGCTATAAGAGCTAAAACTTCCATCGTAGCCCTATATCAGCAGTTAAACCGTAATCTTGTTCAGCTGTCGGCACTCCTCCTGCTTGAATTACACTGACATCATTTGATCTGCTGAGGTTGTCAATATCTCCGTATATTTCAACACCGAACCAAGGCAACTCCTGTTTGGCAGCAAGATCCCAACGCGTATATGCAGACGTATGAGATCTCAATTGAGGCCAAAAATTTGGGCCTGTAAAAATATCAGATTGGTAAAGCATTGATACACGAATTGAAAAACCTTGATAATCAAAACCAAGCGAAAGATTAACAATATCATCAGGCTGGTCAATCAGCCGGTCTGTAAAAGATGTGTCAATATAGCTGATAGAACGAGCCGATACCTTCGTATAGGTAAAAGGATATTGGGCTTCTGAGAAAATATGCGTATAATTGACACTAAATACCAAACCAGACAATGGACCGGGCAGATACCAAAAATGAGTTTGCCAATCAAGCTCCATCCCATAGTCATTAATCTTGTAAGAATCATTTACGAAGGTATACACGTTATATGTAGTATTGGGGTTAAATGTTTTTATTAGACTAAATGGTAAATACTGTAAGACGTTTTCTCCCGAAACATAGAATGACCAGGGATAGATCAGATTATCAATTTGTTTCAAAAATCCGCCTGCTGTAAACATCCCGATTGTGTTATTATAAAAGGAAAAATACAAATTGTAGTTTGTTGAACGCGACGGAATTAAATTGTAATTGATCCACCCAATAGAAGTTGAAGCCATATCAATTCTCGGTATGATGGCATCATAGTCCGGATAAGCTAATGTGTTTGTATAAGAAAGACGCATATCAAACCACGAAAGTGGTTTATATTTCAGAGCTACATCGGGCAACCAGTAGCCATGGTCTTGAATAGTAGTAGTATCATAGTGGTTGTAAGAATAGAATGACTCTGGACTCAATATGCCACGAACTGCGGTATATGTGGTTTGGAGATCCTGGTACCTGGCACCGGGGATAATAGTTATTTGCGGACCTATGTTGATTATGGACATCAAATAGAATGCGCTAGTATTCTCATCCCCCGAATAATTATTTGTGGTTGAAGAATAATTGTTGCGGGCATAAGTGACAGCTCCATTATTAGCTGCAATATATTGAATATTCCTTTGCAGAAGATCTACAGCCTGAGACAGCATAGCAGAATTTAATGGCGCAACCATTTTATAGTCACCACCAAGAAATTGTCCATAATTATAATTTGGGTCTATAAAATAGGTCATTGGTATACCAGTGGTTTTATTGAATGGTAATGAGAAATAGGATTCAATTAGACTGTCAACAAATAGTGCACTACCACCGTTAGCCGATTGACCATTATACTGATCAAAAGTATATGATCTTGTCTGATACCTGTATTTCCCTCCGAATTTTATTTCTGCGCTAATCACATCCGATAAATTTATATTAGTATTCAAATCAAGAGATGCTGTCAATGCGCGTTCCCGGGAAAAGCTGCTGCTATTTTCAATAGTTTGTAAATAAGTATTAGAAAAATTGTCGTTAGCAGCCTTTGGAATTTCCTGGGGATACAAATTTGACACATTAATAAACTGATTAAGACCTGCAGATGATTGCAAGAAACTTGCTGACCAATCATTTGGATCTTTAGTTTCAGAATATGTGTGAGATAGTTTTGCATCCAAATGGAAAATAGGCAGTTGCTGCTCAAAATCGAGAGCATTGGTAATAATGTTTAATATGCTGTTTGAACTTGATAGTGTATACCCATGCGAATTGTCCGAAATGCCGAATGTCTCACCCCGGTCCAAAATACTCGTGTTACCAGAACTGAGGAAATTTTCAAGTTTAATTTGGCCTTGGGGCAACTTATAATCCAGCACAACTGCCCCATTGTAACGCTGTCTGTCTCTTAAAATATCATCGAGATTTAAACCAGTGGTCCAATATTGAGTTATACTATTTCCCGCGTTAGTATATGAAGCTCCTATTTCATTCGAGGAAAGATTTTTTCTTTCTACATCAATTTGTGCAAAAATTCCTAATCGGTCATTCAACAATCTGTCTTCCACACTTCCAACATATTTATAATTGTTGTATTTATTATATGCATCTGATAAGTTGTTATAGCTTCCCTGCATAAGTAGTCCAAATTGCGGAACGCCCGGCTCTTTTACTTTTGCCTCTCGCAGTTCAAAATTCACTGTCCCTCCAATAACATCGGCATCCATATCCGGAGTTACTGTCTTTGAAACCGATATACCTTCAAGCATATTTGATGAGATCATACTTAAATCAGTACTTCTATCGTCTGGGTCAGAGGAGGCCATTTGAACTCCGTCGATCATGATTTTATTGTATTTTGGTTGAAGGCCGTCAATAACCACCTCATTCCCCTCGCCTCCACTTCTAAGAACTGAAACACCGGGAAGCCTTCCTACTGATTCAGCTGCGTTCGCATCCGGCAGCTCTTGAATTTTGGCTGCAGAAACCACATTGATTATCTGATCTGATGAAAGCTGCTGGTTAATAGCTTGCTGTTGACCGCTTGCCTGTGCCGTAACGACGACCGTTTGACCCTCAATACCTACTGGTTCCAATTTAAAGTCTTTTTTTATATGCGCTCCTTCCGCTACCTGGATTTCTGCTTTTTGCTCTTTGTATCCGATGTATGTAACATGAAAAGTATATGATCCAGGAATTACATTTGAGATAACATATTTCCCTTGCATATCTGTTGCTCCGCCCATACTTGTTCCCACAATAAGGATATTGGCGCCAATGAGGGGCTCTCCTGTTTTAGCATCTTTAACATATCCTTCTACACTTGAATTTGCTGCCGGAACAGCAGAACTCATGAGTATAATAATAAAAACAATAATACTTGGAATAAGAAGCCATTTACGCATTTTGTTTACCTTAATTATTAGTTAAACTCTTAGAAATTTATTTAAAGAATATACCTGTCAACTGCAATGTCGGTATCAAGACCTCTAACGAGGGTGATTATGATAATATTATTTATTCCATTAGTATTGGACGAATTCTTATTCTATAGCAACTCCAACAACAATTTTTTGCTTACCTGTATTTTTTTTAACCAACACCAATATTTATTTTCTTTGCGTTTTTAATCCCAAAAATTTACGACCTTACTTTATCTATTATTATCAACAACTACGGAAAACCCTGAACCATTCAAATCTTTCTTTGCAAATTTTGCTTCTATAGTTTTTTCTTCACCCGGGAAAAGAGTAATAAAATTATCGTCCCAAAATGTTGGAAGCACTTCTTCGTTATCATCTTTTTTAATTATTGCAAGACGGTTCATAAACGAAAGCTTTTTTGTATCATTCTTAACTTTCACCTCTACCCAGTATTCCCCATTTGTTTCTTCAGACTTGTATGTTATATCCGGTTTCACATTTTCAAGCCCTGACAATTCTGAAAAATCAACAGGCGTTTTTGATGATTCCCAATAAATATTACTCGAAAGAATCTTCCCGGTATTATCTAATAATTCAAGTTTTACAAAATAAACCGGAGTTATTTCTGAAAGTTGCGGTATACTAAACACCTCTTGATAGCGGTCCGCATCCATATTTATTCCCATTTCGCGTTCCCACTTTACTTTCAGATTGAAATCATATAATCTAACGCGTACAGTTACGTTATTTATAGGTTTATGATATGTGTTAATGACTGATATATCATAATCATTCGCATTCAACTGTATATGCAAAGGCTCGCAAGCATTCTTGACATAATAGTAGCCTGCATTGGGATTTAAGAACCAATCGTACATTTCCCAAGCAAAATCCGGATAACTTGCATTCAATTTCCATATCATTACACCGCTTGTTATATCCCACATTCGAGAGTTTGCTGCTTCAAACATTGCTCGATAGTTGTCGGCGTTTACCATTTGTGCGATGCGCGCATAATCGGCAACACTTTTAGTTTTGAACCCATAATAATCTCTAATTGCATGGTCATAGGCTTTAAACGCATAACCATCTCCATCCCAGACTCCATGCTCTGCCCAGACGCTGTCCAAAGGAAATAACGGATTCGCAGTATCACTTCCCAGATTGAAGATAAACTTTTTTAAGCTGCTTAGAGTAGAAACTGCGTCCATTCCAAGTTCATTATGGAACATCTGGTTCGTTACACTATCTATGATGTTGAAATAGTAAGGTAAAGGATACCATGTATAATCGGGGGGGCCATTATCAGTAGTTCCAACAGGGAAATCATCATTTATGTATGGGGTCAATTTTTTCCAATCCCACCATATTGCTGTCGACGCAAGAAATGGTCTGGTATTATCTAAACTTTTTAGATCACTTTTTAGAGCAAGATACAAATCCGGTCCCGGTATATTTTCATTTTCCGCACACCATGCTACTAAGCTTGCATTATTCCGGTATCTCAAAATAATATCACGTTCGTTTTTGATCGCTAAAAAATGATCTAACGGTAAATATGCAGTTTTTGTCCCTGGTGTCGAAGTCCAGCATTGATAAAAGTCTTCCCACCACATCACCCCGTATTTATCCAATGCTTCCATGAAGTCATTCGATGGTGCAGGCATGTCTTCGCTGGATACAATATTGACATTTGCATTTGCCATAAGCCTTACCTGATCATAAATATTTTTTTTGCTATTGTCTAACAGCATATCGGGCTGAATCCAGCCACCTTTACAAAATACTCTTTCTCCATTTATATAAAAAACTCTACCGTATTCGCCATTAAGTTCTTTTATTTTACTTGTAACTTCCCTTATTCCGAAAATAGTATTTTTCTTAACGGAGATTTTCCCATCGAGTTCAAAACTCAATTCCAAATTATGTAGATTCTGTTCTCCATAACCGTTAGGCCACCACAGGTAGGGATTTTTAATAGTTAATTGTGGAAAATCCTTGTAGCTTAAAAATACTGTCACTGTGTCATTTGAAGGTACTTCAACTTGTTTTTCAAATGTTATGCTTTCCATTTTTCCCGGGAATTTTTTTATAAAATCTCCCATATTCATATCTGTCAATAAATCTATTTTACCTTTAAAAATGCCCCTTTGTTTTATGCTACTTGTATTATATAGCGTGGCGCTGATACTTAAGTTTGCTATTGTTGTATCAGGTAAAGATAAATTAGTCACTATGTATGGATTGATTATATCTACTTCGTTGGTAAAACTAAGATATACATCTTGATAAATTCCCATATTTCTATCCCGCACAGGAAGCGCACAGTCCCAGCCACCGGATATTTTGAGGGTTACATCCTTAAATAAATCTTCTGCCGGCCCACGGTTATCGCCGAATACCTTCATTTGTATACCCGGTATTCCGGGATGATCTACCGGATATATCTTTACAGCAAGGTAATTGGTTTCTTCTTTCTTTACAGCATTCGTAACATTATACTTGAAACGCTGAAACATCCCAACCATATCACCGGAGTCCGCAATCATTTTTCCGTTCAGCCATACTTCCGCTCTATAATTTATTCCGTCAAAGTTTAACCACACTTGTTTCCCTCTTTCACTATCCGGTATATTAAACTCTGTTCTGAACCAATATGGATTTTTCCAGGGATTCACATGATTAGGTAGATAACTGAACTTTGCTAAATCATGATCGGTATTAAATTTATCTGATATATCAGGAATTAAATAATTATTCATATCTAAACGCGGATCCGGATAGATTCCATTTTTTACTAATCCGTTAAGAACAGTTGTTGGAACCTCTACCGGGAACCAATGGTCTGCTGAATAGTGTCCAGTAGAGATTTCTTCGCCGCTTGAGTTTTCCAAAACCGTTGATTTTAGCTGCCACTTTGATAAAAGAAGATTTTTATTATTGACATCATTGTTGTCTTGTCCAAGCAGACTTTGAGCTCCACCTATAATAAACATTGAAATAATAATTTTTGTAAAAAGTTTCATCTATTTTTCCTTGTAATACACATTCAAATAAATTTAATCACTCTTATAAAGCTAAAGATGCCGCACCTATGAATCCGGCATTAGCGCCAAGCTTTGCAATCTCTATCTTCGTCATTTCAGCAGGCACGGGACAAATATGTTTACGTAAATTTTTTTCCAAAGAGGAAGAAAAGAACTTAAAAGCGTTAGTTATTGATCCGCCCAATATTATGATTTCGGGATCAATCAAATTTATAGACCAGGATATTGCTGCCGCTAAATGGTTACCAAATTCTTCCCAAGTTATTAAAGCATTTGCATCACCATTTTCAGCCATTAATGCAATTTCTAATGCAGACTTTTCTTGGGAAGCTATGGATCCAGACTCAGAAATTTCTTTATAAATTTTAGAAACGCCGGCGCCGGACACAAAATCTTCAATAGTCCCAGTCAAATAAGGTGAAGGCCATATTTCACCGGCTGATTCGGTAAAACCATTAAGGATTTTTCGATCAATAATTATTGCACATCCAAGTCCGGTACCAAGAGTAAACCCGACCACATTATTTTTGCCAATACCGCTTCCGAAAAGTGTTTCACCATAAATTAAACAATTAGCATCATTGTTCATGAAAACCGGCAGGCCGAAATAATCATGAATTGTTTGTCTAAGCGGGAAAAAATGCAAAGTCGGCAACTGAGGGCATTCGAGAATAGTCCCGTTTTTTATATCTAAAGGTCCTGTCACACCCATTCCAATACCATATACATCAGAGACTCTTGAGCCTAAACGTTTAACGATCAATTCAATGGAGTCTGTAATACTATTAATAATTTTCTCTGGTTCTCCATTGCTGTTTGTCGGAATCTTTACCGGTTCACAAAGTATTTCTCCTTTTTCCGACATTGCACCAGTCAATATTTTGGTTCCTCCAAAATCTACACCTATCAGAATTTTGTCTTTCATTATTTAACTTTCAGATTCTTTAACATCTAACCTGCCTTTACCAAAAACAGCCAATATAAATACATAGGTAAATGCTATTAAATTAATAACCATAGCCCATTTCATGTTCATGAAACCGCCAACTGCGCCAACAAGCCAACCCAGGATAGCTCCTCCAACAATAGCCGTCCCTAATATTCCGGATATAGTACCATGATTAGAATCAAAACTTTGAATTGCTGCGCTGAATATTGATGTAAATGAGGCACACGTAAAATATCCGACTAGGGCAAAAGCAATTAGAGAAATATTTGTATTACCTAAGATTGCAATTATTAAAAATATAATTGTACCAAAACTGTGAAAAATGAAAATCTTCTTTTCACCAATATGCTTCATCATTGGAGAAATAATAAGACGACCGAGAGCTTGAAATAGCCAGAATAAAGCTACTACTAATGCTGATTTAGAAGGGAATGCTGAATTCCAAATGGTTCCAGTTTTCCAGAATGAATCACTATTACCAACTCCATGAATTTTATTCATAAAAATTAGTATATAAGAAGAAGTCCCAACTTCAGCACCGACATATAAAAATATCCCCAGACTATATATAAGAATTAGAGGATTCTTAAGAAGCGATGCAACATGAGAAAGCTGAATTTTTTCTTCTTCCAGAATATGCACTAATGGAAATTTTGCAAAATATAACAAAATAAAGAGGAGTGTATTTATAATCCCAAAAATCAAATAGACAGAATTCCAGGAAAAGCCATTACTCTGTACAAATGGAACTAATAGGGGGCTAAATGCATACCCTAAAGCACCAATGCCTATTATTGTGGTTAAATTTGCTGTATATCTGGAAGGCTCATCTAATTCACGAATAAAAGGATTGCCGGCCGTTTGAATTGCAGTTACCCCTATTCCTATTGTAAAAATCATTAGAATAACAGTTATATAACTATCACTTGCATAAAAAAGGAAACTGCCGGCAGTCATAAGCGCCATCCCGAGAAGAAGAACAGACCTTGCCCCAATCCTGTCCATTGCAATACCAAAAGGAATCGAAAAGAGACCGTAAGCAAGATAAAATGCGAAAGGTAAAAGCGCTGCTATTTGAAGAGGCAGATTATATTCCGACTGGAACTTGTCAATAATAACACCAATTACAGATGTAACCAATCCAAAGGCAACATACATTAAAATAGTAATAATCAATAAATATTTATTTTTATAAGATTTATTCATTTTCATTCTATTCCATTAAAGTTACTTTGCCGCCATTAACGAAATTGCCCGGTTCAAACCCTTTTACTAATGCTAAATGATTTACGATTAGTTGAACAGGGATTATACTTTGAATTGAATACAAATATTCATCAGGCTGATTTATTAAAATTGCATTTATATTACTATCCGATATTTTTGGATCCTTATTAGTAATTATTAATACCTTACCATTATATTTGGCAATATCACCAGCCATCTTAATACTTTGGTTGTAGGTTTTTCCTTCAGCCGCAAACAATATTGACTTAAAGCCAGGTTTAACCATCTCCATAGGTCCATGGCGAAACTCACCGCCCAAAGTCCCTGCTGCCGCTACTTTTGCCGCTTCCTTAAACATCAATTCACTTTGCAGCACTGTAGAGTATGATGGTCCCCTGCCAATGAATTGTAAAAACTTTATATCTCCCAAAAAATCAAATATATCCTTAACTAAATTTTCATGGCCGGTAAGTAACTCCCCAAAACCAGTTATTAATTTTTTTACCTGAGAAATTTTTCCCTGTCCCCATTTACCGGTAAGATACCAGCCGAGTATGAACGTAACCAGGCTTATTGATGTGTATGTCTTGGTGGAGGTCATCTCCTCCCTGCCTGCTTTACTTAATAATGATACTTTTGCCGTCATTGACAGAGTACTTTTCTCTTCATTGGTGACTCCAATACAAAAGATATTTGCCGGGAGTTTTTTTAATAACTTTACAACCTCAAAGCTTTCACCGGATTGAGAAATACATACTATCAGCGTCTTCTCCGTGACTAATGCAAAATGATAGTAAAGAAGTTCGCTTGTATTCACTACAAAGGAATGTATCCCAACGCTGTTGAATAAGCAGGCAGCCGCATAAGAAGTAAAAAATGAACTTCCCATTCCGGTAAAAATTATCTGCTGAAAATTTTCTTTATGAAATAACTCCTGTATTTTCTTTAGCCTTTTTTCCCCTTCCGTACTGGAATAATAATCCAATGTTACTTCGAGAGATTTTGGCTGACATATTATTTCACTTAAAAATTTGTTCATTTTATCGCTTTCACCATTTTTAATTCCCAGTTCCACTTTACTAAGTCTAAGCAATGAGAGTAAAAAATATATAATTGATTATCAAGAACATATTGAAATGCACATGCATCATTATCGGCTAACACCGGGCTGTTGCCTAACTCTTTATATTTGCCGTCAATTTTGTTGCTTTCATAAGCTCTTGTAACCCATTTATTATCCCAATTACCCTCTTTAATTGACTCAATTAACAAATAATACTTATTGTTAAAAAAGGTAATTGATGGGGAGGCAATTGTATAATCCGAAGTGAGAAGTGTTTTTACCTTTGCGTTTTTCAAATTATCAATGGTCTTGCTCTTTATAAGTTTTATTTGCCAAATATTTTTACTTTTATTATTACTTCTTTCCACACCATGATAATATGTTAAATAGAAATACCCGTCCTGCTTGTTAAAATAAATGAATGGATTTTGGTTCTGTGTTCCGAGTTCTTTAGGAACGACAACAACCTTGTTATCGAAATGAATTCCATCCTCGCTAGTAAGCATAACTATATGGCTATCATTATTGGAATCATATTCCGCATAAAACATATAAAAAACCGAATTTGATAAAACAACCGTTGGCCATCTACAATCACCCTTGATAATCGGATTTCCAGCGTATTTATCCCAATTAATTAAGTCGTTGCTTCTAACTAATCCGCCTTTACGAAGATCAGGATTGCCGCCATAATAACAGAGACCATAGTAACCCCAATATTTATAACCACCCATATTCGCTTCAACCACTGAAAGGGTGTGTACTTTATTATAGTCCCATTTTCCGCTATCGCCTTCAAGGACTACTTTGCTTTCCGATAGCATAGGATATTTTGATACCTGTGCATATTGACTAATGCTGCATAGCATTGTTAGAAATAATATCAGCATACTAATTTGAATAAATTTAGTGTTCATTTGTTCTACCTTTAACTTTATAAATTATTAATGATATTTTTATACTACTATTACTTCAACTCCTAAGTCGTTAAGTTTGTCTATTTCAGATTTGTCCGTTTCTTTTGTTGTTATAATCTTGTCTATTTCTTTTATTTGACAAATTACCCCCAGGCTTCTTCTGCCAAATTTAGAAGAATCAACGAGAAGAATATTTTCGCTTGCACGCTTCATCATTACCCGGCTTGTGTTTGCTTCCGTAACATTCGGCGTAGTGAGGCCAATTTCATAATCAATCCCGTCAACCCCATGAAATAATTTATCAGCAGATATCTTTCTTAAAGAATCATCTGATAAAGAACCGATTAATGTGGAAGATTTCTTCTGCAAAGTGCCGCCCGTTAAAATTACTTCCAGGTCAGTGTCAATTAGTTCGAGAGCAATATTCACTGCATTTGTAATTACAGTGATGCCCTTCAGATTTTTCATATTTCGCGCAAGTTGAGTCGTAGTTGATCCGGAATCAAGAATAATCACATCCCCCTCAGATATCATCTTAACAGCTTCTTTGGCTATACGTTCTTTTTCTTCCGAATTCAGTTTCTCTTTTTCATTTAGTGCAAGCCCATGGAACAAGGGTTTGTATAATATTGCACCGCCGTGCGTTCTTTTAAGAAGCCCTTCATTTTCCAACTGGTCAAGATCTTTCCGGATCGTTACCGACGTCGTATTAAAAGTTTTGCATAAGTCGGCAATCAATACCCGGTTTTCTTTTTCCAGTATTTTCATTATCCCCCGCATCCGTTCTTCCTGGAAGATTTTATGTTCGTCGTTGGATTCCACCATATTATCCTCTAATTATATATTGCTAAAGTTTTATTTAATTTCTTTTGATGTATTTATTAGTTTTTTTTAGTTATTTATACTTTCTTTTCCTTTGTTTCAAACGTAAAATAATAAATTTTAAAAGTCAAGTACTTTCACACATGAGAACAAAAAAGTTGTTATGAACCAAAAACAAAAAGAGTGAATAGTCAAAAAGGATAAAAAAAGAATAGAGGTTGTTGAAATAAAAGAATATATATTTATTTTGTATGCTTGATGAATAAGGAAAATATTGATTTTTCTAACTATGTCCCACAGCGAATTTTTTAGATTGTAGTAGAAGTTGATTCTGGCAAAAACTGGTCAGTATCTAATTAAACTAAATTAAACCAAATTTTGTCCAATCGGGTAATACATTCTATAGTAAGTAAACACTTTTATACACAATAAGACTAAATGTCTGCAATTGCTGTTAATTCCGGTTGAAAATTGACCAAGTTTCCGGTGAAAATTGACCAGCCAAAGTTACTTAGATTTAATAACCAGACTCTCATTTTGCAAGTGTGAATATATCTGTGTCGTATTAATTGATTCATGTCCGAGCAATTCTTTCACTACATAAAGTGATATACCTTTTTGGACAAGATTACTCGCGAAACTATGCCGCAAGCTGTGGAAATGAAGTTCATTGGATAGGCCTGCTTGAAGCAGGGACTTCTTAAACTTTTTAGAGATAAATTCTTGCAGATACAAGATTCCACACTTAGCAAAGACATATCTGTCGGAATCTCTTCGGGGCCGGTTACATAGTACTAAGCGGACTCTTTCATGCATTGGTATTATTCGTTCGCGTTTACTTTTTGTCGTAAATGTTTCATTGTTTTGCACTGTAATAATACCGGATTTAAGATCGACCGCACTCCAACAAAGATTTATAATTTCCGACAGCCTCATTCCGGTAAAGAACGCTAGAGTTATTACATCTTTAATATCTCTTTCTTTAATAGAATCAATAATAATATTAAGCTCTTTCTCCAAAATAAAAGTAGGATACTTTTTAGGAATCTTAGGTAATTTGATTCCCTTGAAAGGATTCTTACTGATATAATTCCAAGTAATTGCTTTGTTCATAGCCGCCTTTAGCGTCCGGCAATACAAGTTTGCGGCATACTTACTTTTACTGAACACATTAAGCAGAAACTTCTCCATCATTATATTATTTAAATCTGATAAATAAATATCCTTATTTATGTATGATGTTAACGAACGGAAAGAAAGCTCAACAGAAGTCAGATATTTTTTACTATAGTTTTCTTTGATAAACTTTGCATATTCATCTTTGAATTGCGATAGTGTTAAAGAGGGAAATTTTTGATCCTCTATTAAGGATTTTTTAAAATTTGTAAGTTGTGTTATTGCTTCGTTTTTGATTTTTGTTTTCAGAGGTTTCCTTCTTATCCTCTGAAGCTTTTCATCAAAATATTGTATCTGATAGTAACCATTGCGTTTGAAGAGTTGCATAAATACCTCGTTCTTTAATTGTTAAGAACGATGGTTTTGGAAGGATCAAAAAACGTTCATAAAAGTGTTCATAAAACGTTCATAGATTTACCACAAAAAAGTAGGTCGTCTAACAAAATATCAGACGACCTATTTGAAATTTAGCTCAAGTCGAGCTTTTTAAGTGGGCTCGGAAGGACTTGAACCTCCGACCCGCTGATTATGAGTCAGCTGCTCTAACCAACTGAGCTACGAGCCCTTAATACATTAAAAATAGATAGTAAAGATAATATTTCACTCCTCTTTTTGCAAATTCAACTTTTTAAAAATTCAAACGAATATATTAGTGTCAAAAATAATTTTTAGACGATAATAATGTTTTGAAAAATTA
>Ga0182027_10008464_pt1 | contig 14965 bp, 9 predicted proteins | sample 712E1DmetaG_FD_121300 | JGI IMG/M metagenome (GOLD analysis project Ga0182027, IMG submission 121300) | Permafrost microbial communities from Stordalen Mire, Sweden - 712E1D metaG (Illumina Assembly) | ecosystem: Environmental > Terrestrial > Soil > Wetlands > Permafrost | place: Sweden... | reverse complement strand
GCGCGGCGCCTCAAAAGGCGTAACGAGCCGAAAGCTGAATCTGGCGCGAGGAAGTAGTCGTGGCCGTAATCTGCCCCGCGCTGCCCAATCGCGCGCCGGTGCCATCGAACAGCCCGGTGCCCGAAGGAAGCTGGAAGTTCGGGTGATTCAGAGCGTTGAACACTTCCCCGCGCAGGTGGAAGGACTGGCGTTCGCGCTTATAGAATGTCCGGTCGAGCGCAAGATTCAGCACGACCAGTCCCGGCCCGCGGAGCACGTTCCGCCCCAGATTGCCCAAGGTTCCGGCGGCCGGCAGCGAGAAGGCCAGCGGATTGAAATACTGCTGCACGCTACCCGTAACCAGGGGCTGCCCGAAGACGAGATTGGGCCTTTCCCCCTGCGCTGTCGTCGAGCTGCCCAGGTTCGCATTGTCGAAACCCACGATCGGGTTGAACGGATTACCGGATTGCGCCAGCAACGTCCCATCCAGTTGCCAGCCTCCGAATAGCAGCCTGGCCGGGCGCGGTCCCGGGCGCGGCAGATCGTAAATGAAATTTGTGGCGAAGACGAAAGGGGAATCGAAGTCCGACGGGCCGCGGTTCTGGCGGAGGTTGTACATGGTGGAAATGCTCTCGTTGGCGTAGAAGTCGCTGGTGACCGCCGTCGAATCGTCGTCGATGGATTTGCTCCAGCTGAACTTGCTCTGCACGCGCAGGCTCTTGAGAAGCGTCATCTGAAGTCCCGCGTTCAAGCTGTGGTAGACGGAGTCGAAAGCAGTGGTGTGGGTACTGATCGCCGAGAACGCCGGGTTCACCAGCGGGGCTTTCGCCGAAAAGTACAGCTGCCCGTTGGGCAGGAGCTGCGGCTGAGGTGTGTCGAGATTATCGATCAGTCCCTCCAGATGAATGCCGCGCGAGCCGGCGTAGCCGATCTGTCCGACGACGGCGCGCCCGAATTCATGCTCCACCCGAAGCTGGTCCTGAATCACATAGGGCTGATTGGGGCGGTAGGAAACGATGCCTACGTTCAGCAGTCCCGAAGCCGGGCCGATCGCGCTCAGGGCATCCGGAAACACGGGCTTGCTGATGATTTCCCGGTTGTAGAACGGCGGCATGTACAATCCGGCAACCATCAATTCGCGCGTTCCCAGCAGATCGTAAAAAATGCCGCCGCCAAGACGCACCACGGTGCGGCCGTTGCCCGCGGGATCCCAGGCCAGCGACGCGCGCGGCGCAAAATTAAGCTTCGAAGGATTGACATACAGCGGGCCGCCCACGGTGAGGCTCGTGTCCGCGAGGGGATTACGAAGCGAGGCGACTTTGCCGTCGCGCTCCACGGGCGTGGTGGCCGTCTCGTAACGCAGGCCGGCCGTGAAAGCCAGGCGGCGGCTGAGGCGCACGTCATCCTGCGCGTATCCGGCGAACTGCTGCATGCGCCAATGCCGCAGCGTGCCGGAGCCCGGCGCCAGAATGCTGAGCTTCGAGGGCTGCGCGGCCAGAAAGCCCTGCAGCGAGGTGAACTGATAATAGCCGGCGCGGTCGAGATCGCCGGTCTCATCGAGCAGAATGCGGTCGAAGCTGGCGCCGGCGGTGAGTTTGTGCGCGCCCGCGATCCGGGTGAGCGAGTAACTGATCTGGGCATCGCTCAGCGTGAAGTACATGGGCGTGGCACGGGCGGTGTTGCCCCCAAAACTGCTCAGGCCGGTGACCTGCAGCGCACCCACGTTCTGGCCGGGAACAAAGGCGTCCGCGGCGACGTCCGCCGCAGAGGATGAAATGCTCCCGTTCCGGATCTGGCTGAAGGCCGCGTGGAATTCCTGAACTGTATTCGGCGATGGCACGAACTGGGCAGTGGCCTGCACCATGTTGTCATGCGAATTACTCATGTACGACCAGACCCGGAATGGGTCGCCGGTGGTGGAATCCGAGTCGTCGAAAGTATAGTGCGTATTGAAACGCCAGCGCTCGCTCCGGACGTAGTCGAGTTTCCCCGTGGCAAAGTCTTCGCGCGTTGCGGTGGGCACCGGCGTGCTGTAGTTCCCCGTCCCATTCCCCAGATCGGGGCCGTTGGGGAGCGGATACAAGGCCAGATACGGCGCGATTTTTGGGGACACGGCAACCGGTTTCAAAACGCCGTTTACCGGCAGCAGGCCGGCGCGGGCCTGGGCATCCGGGGTCACGATGGTTTCGGTCTGGTTGGAGGCGATCCGGATGCCTTCATAATTGAGCAGGAAAAACAGCTTGTCCTTCAGGATTGGCCCGCCGAGCAGGCCACCGAACTGGTTCCGGTGAAAGGCCGGAGCCGGCTCGCCGGCGGCATCGAAGAAGTTCTTGGCATCGAAGGCGCTGTTGCGAAGGTATTCGTAGAGCGCGCCATGAAACTCGTTGGTTCCCGATTTCGACACCGCCGTAAGGACGCCGCCATCGGTCCGGCCGTATTCGGCGCTGAACGGCGCGGTGACCAGGTTCAACTCGGCGATGGCTTCCAGGCCGAGCAGATGGCCCGCGGCGCTGGCGGGGGCGGAGCCGCTGGAATCGTTGATGTAAATGCCATCGAGGCGGAACGCGTTTTCGCTGGGGCGGGAACCATTCACGGACATATGAACGCCGAGGCCGGTGTTGATGGTCGCGTTGGCGCTGGCCGGAGTCTGCACGCCAACCTGCTGCGAAGCGAGATCGAACACGTCCCGTCCATTCAGCGGCAGCGCGGCCAGTTGCTGCTGGCTGACGGCGGCGGCCCACGCGCCCGGTTGCGTGTCCACCGGTTGCGCTTCGGCGGTGACCACCACGGTCTCCCTGGAGGCGCCGATTTTCAACTCCACGTCGGCCCACAGCGTGCGGCCCGCGGTCAACTGCAATCCGTCGACTCGCGAAACTTGAAATCCACCGTGCGCGACCTCCACGGAGTACGTGCCCGGCGCCAGGTCGGCCGCCATGTAGCGACCCTCCCGGCCGCTCGCGACCTTGCGTTCGGCATGGGTCGTGACCTCGAAGACGCGGATGCCCGCCTCGGGCACGGCTTGTCCGGCTGGATCGGTGACCACGCCGGCGATGGAACCGTTGAGTTGGGCGCGCGCCAGCGGCGCGGCGGCTACGATCCCGAACAGGAGCGTGACAGGGAGCACGTAATAGGAGGGCGTGTGCATGAGTCGAGCCGGTAAGTTCACTTCAGCCTGCGGGCAGCTTCAAGAAACCGGTTATCGACGATCGATGCGGCGTCCACGTTGGCGGGGCACAAATCATGCTCAGTCATCCAGGTAATGTATTGCCGCACATCGTCTATGTGGATGGTTCCGTCGTGCTCGAAGGTCCCGCGGCAAGCCTGGCGCAGCAGCTTAGGATCCAGACCGTTCTGGTTCGCAAAATCGTCCAGGAAATGCGGGGTCGCGCCACGCAGAAAGTCGCTGACGCCGCGGAAGTACGCATGCAGAAACCGGGCGCCGGTTTCGACGCGGCCGTCCAGCAAACGGCTTCCGAAGAAGATGTAGGAATACTGGGAGTTTGGCAGCAGAGCCGCCGCGCTGGGACCGGCCACTAATCCCAACGGCAGCAGTTGGGGATTCAAATCGCCGTCGTTGGCTACGAAGGCGTCGATTCCGCCCGCGCGCAGGGCGGCCACTCTCTCGTTCTCGGGCATCTTCCGAAGCACCACGTCGCTCAGCCGCATCCCTTCGTGTTGCAAAAGCGCATCCAACCAGAAACTGGTCCGGGGCGACTGATTGGCGACGCCGACACGGGCGCCTTTAAGCTGGCGCATGCTGCGGACGCCTTGGGGAAAGACCTTGCGGCTGGCGAAGAGGGTGCCGGCGGTGCCGCAGGAAGGCGACAACAATTCGCGGGCGGCGACCAGCCGGACGCGGGCGCCCCGGACGACGGCGTTCACCACCGGGGGGCCGAAGCCGGTGAAGCTCACATCCAGTTTGCCGCCCGCGAGCAAAGGCAGCGTCTGGCCCGGTCCGAGGTCCTTCACGACTTCGACGTCGAAACCCGCATCCGCGAAGTATCCCGACTCGTATGCCACAAAAAACGGGCACAAGGCAAGGTGGTTGGACGCGGAGACCCGCAGCTTCATGCGCGCTGCTCTGGACGTGGGCCGCGTGCAGGAATCCAGAACGCCCGCCGCGGCAAAGACAGGGATTGTCAGAAATGTTCTACGAAGCACGACCGGCCTCCATTTTTGGACCCAGCAGATGCAGCGAAAGCACTTTCCCGCTCCGGGTCGCGAACGGTTCGGCGATGACGGCACCGAGGCCGCCCGAATGCGCCCAGACGCGCGCTGCCAGGGCGCCTCCGTAGCAGCCCTGCATCTCGCGCAACAGAAAATCGCGCACGGCGGCAGGCGGTCCGGCGGCGGCCCGCGCGCTGATGCGCAGCTCCAGTTGCGCCTGCCGGGCGCCATCGTACTCGACAAGCTGGTAATCGCCCGGCGCGCCGCCGAAGCGTTGTGGCAGCGTGCTCTCGAGAAGGCGCACGATATCGCTGCCCATCAGCGTGATGCCCTGGCCGGTGAGCTTTCCGTAACTGTAGATATCGCGTATCCGTAAATTCATCCCGGCGCGCGCGTATTCGCAGTCGCAGGCGACTGGTTCCAGAATGCCCGCGTCGTCCATCTCGGCGTTGATCAGAAACCGCGAGGCGAACGGCAGCAGATTGGTGAACATGAGCGAGTTTACTTCCACGTCCGAAAGTGGCGCACGCCGCCGGCGGCTGATTACGGCCACGCCATCACTGTGCACATGCACGCTGTCGCCGGTGCGCATGTGGCGGCACGCGCTCCCGATCCCTCCCACCTCGGCGATGCTGTACTTGGGGTAGACTTCGCCCCCGGCAGCCTCGATGGCCGCCCTCTTGGCGTCGGTCAGAGCTTCTCCGCCGACCAGAAACAGCGTGCCCGCGATGTCCAGCCCCGCGGCTCGCGCGGCGGCCGCCACGCGAACCGCAGGACTGACGTAACTGCGCATCACGCACGGAGAACCTGCCTGCTTGCGCTGCGCGATCCACCGCGCCACGGGCGAGAAATCGTCCTCGGGCAAATACTCCGGCAGCGGCATTGGCGCGCCCATCCATCGCGCAATGCGGACGATGAAATGCGTCACCGCGCGATAGTGGCCCTCATCCCGCCGGTGGCCGCTTTGCGCGAACCATTGGGCCGGCTTCTCGCCGAGGCGGATGCAGCGCAGGTTGTTTCCGAGGCCGCTCGCCGAGGGCAGAATCGGGCACACCTGCACATTGGTCCGCCCGGCCAGTTCGAATTCGCGCCATTGCAGGCGATGATACGATTCGCGGTAAACCTGGGCCGGCGTGCTCTTCGGAGTCAGGGTGCCGCGGCTGCGGCTCCCGCTGCTGGTGCCCACCATGTAGCTGCGCACCAGCGGATTCAGCAGCGCCCGCGGCCCGCACGGGATCTCGCGTCCGCCGCGGATCAGCGGCGTCTGGCCTTTGAACTCGTCGTGGGTGAGATAAACCCCCGCGGCGGCGAGTCTCTCGAGCGTCGGTTCGAGGCCGCGGCGCCCGACCTCCGCCGCCAGATCCTCCCAGGCGCATGCCGCGATCCGGAACATTTCGCGATACGGATGTTGGGGATCGGAAAAGACAATGCGGCGCACCAGGTCGAGAAAATGTTCCTCGCGATGCGCCATCTGCCGATGCAGGGCGGCCAGCGGGTCCGCCACCGCAGGCTGCCGCAAGAGGTCCCAGACACCCAGCGCCATGCGCGAGTAATAGATCATTTCGCCGATCATGCCTGCCCGCTTCTCCACGGCACGAAACGATGCTCGATCATCTGAAACATCGGACCGGACAGCAAACCCAGCACACCGGCCAGCATCACGCTCACGTATAGCTTGTCAATCGCGAAGCTCTGCCACGACGACCAGATCATGCTTCCGATCCCGTCGTTACTGATCATCATTTCAATGGAAATCGTCAGCACCAGGGCGCGCCCGGTGCACAGGCGCAGGGCCGTGAAAATCTGCGGCAGGCACGCCGGCAGGTAAACTCTGCGGACAATGACGGCGCGGCTGGCGCCATAGTTGGTGGCCAGATCGACGTAGTCCCGGCTGACGCCGCGAACCGCGTCCGAGACCTGGATTACGATGACCAGGCCGGCGCTCAGCGCCACCAGCGCGAGCCGCGACGCCTCATTCACTCCAAACACCAGCATGACCATGGGGAGCATGGTCAGCCGCGGTGTGGAATACAGCGCCGAGACCAGCGGCTGGACGGCGGTGCGCAACCTGGGCGACACGCAGAGCACGATGCTCACCAGGCCGCCGCAAACCACGCCGGCGAACAGGCCCAGGCAGGTGCGCGCCAGCGTGGCGGAGAGTCCACGTCCCAGTTCGCCGCTCAACAGCAGCGCCGCGAAGGTCGCGCCGAGCTTCGTAGGCGGCGGAAAAAAGAGAGGGTCCAGAATGCGGCGTGCCGACAGAAATTGCCAGCCGGCGAGCAACAACGCTACCAGCCAGAACCGCGCCCCGATGAATCGCACGAGTCTCATGAAACGCAGGCGTAGCGCACGCTGCCGGCCGCCAGTCTGAGCGAGCCCAGGATGCGTTGCTTCAGTTCCCATAGGTCTCCGTCCATTTCGAGCAGCGCCCGGCGCGGCCGTCGTGCGGGGACTTCGTACTCGGCCACCACTGCTCCCGGCCCCTCGCTCAGTAGCAGGATCCGGTCGCTGAGCAGGATGGCTTCTTCCACATCGTGCGTCACGAAAACGACCGACTTCCGGTCCTGCTCCCACAGATCCAGGAGTTCCTGCTGCAGGACCATGCGAGTCTGGCAATCGAGCGCCGCAAACGGTTCGTCCATGAGCATCATGGCCGGATCGCTCAGGAAACAGCGCGCTACGGCGACGCGCTGTTTCATGCCCATCGAAAGCTGGCACGGATAGGCGCGCTCCTTGCTCGCGCAGCCGAGCCGCGCCAGAAGTTCTCCTGCGCGGGCGTCGCGTTCCGCCCGCGGCACACCTTGCATTTCCAGGCCGAACGCCGCGTTGGCGCAGGCGGTCATCCAGGGAAACAGATTGTGTTCCTGGCTCACCAACAACACGCTCGGATTATCGTCGTGCGGCCCCGGGATGCGCTCGAATTCGCCCGCGTCCGGCGCGAGCAGACCCGCGAGCACGCGCAAAAGCGTGGTCTTGCCGCAGCCGCTAGGTCCCACGAAGGTTAGAAACTCCCCCTCCCGGCTGTCGAAACTCAGATCCCGCAAAGCAGGCACGGAACCACTGGATGTCGGGAATGTGACCTGCAACTGTGAACAACGCAGACGCATCAGCGTAAACTCCCGTCACCTAAGGACGTCTCGCGGCCGGCGGCGATCTCTGCACGGCTGGTTGCCGCGGACAACTCCCGGCGCGCGGACATGGAGTATCCTCCACCGGTGCGATATCTGACCGCTATCGAGTTACTGTATCACGGGTTCCGCGATTTCAGGTCCGCTGCTATAGTGAGTTTTCGCTCTAGGATGAACGCCAATCATGGCCACCCCGGCAAACACAGAGCCGCGCGCAATGTCTGCGGACGAATGGGAGCAAGTTGGCGCCCGGAAATCGCCCTCTTGGTATCTCGATCCGCTGGTAGCCGCACAGAAGCGCCGCGTCCATCAGGAACTGGTGCGCCGCTGGACGCGCGGCATCGCCATCCGGCGCGCCCTGAAGACGGACTCTTTTGAAGAGGCGCACGGGGACGATTGCATCCTTTTCGACCTGTTCCCGTGGGCTTGCGCGCTGGGCATGGACGTGGCCTTTTCCACCGCGCGCAGCGCGCAGTGCCGATGCCCAAACGACCGCGTGCGATTCCTGGTCAGCGACGTCCGGAACGTCGCCATTCGCCCGGAAAGCATGGATGCGATCGTCTCCACTTCAACGCTCGATCATTTCGACACGCGCGCCGATTTCGAGCGGGCGATCGGCCAACTGGCGGGTGTCCTGCGGCCCGGCGGAGTGCTCGTGATCACGCTCGACAATCCTCAGAATCCGCTCTATGCCTTGCTACGATGGGTGAGCCGCCGGGGCTGGCTGCCGTTCAGGCTGGGCTATACGTCGTCGCTCTCCGGCCTGGTGCGGTGTCTGGAAGATGCCGGGCTGCAGGTGAGTGCCACCGACGCGCTGATCCACAATCCGCGGATGGTCTCTACCGTGCTGTTCCACGCGTTGCGGCTGCTTCTGGGCCGGCGCGCGGACGTTCCCATTGGCGCGCTGCTGGCGGCGTTCGCCGCGCTCGGCCGGCTTCCCACACGCTGGTTCACGGCTTGTTTCGTGGCCGCCTGTGCGCGCAAGCCGTCACGATAGCGTCTGGCACGCCGTCCGGCAGCTTCGCGCTCCGCCGTTTCCCGCGACAGCAGCGAGGACTGGCGCGCGGGTGCGTGCGACAATAACTGGTGAGAGCGTTTCAGGTGAGCAATCCCCCCCCGCACAATTCCGCGCCGGCCCATGCCCCAGGCGGCCGTTTGAGGCGATTTCTGGCGGCGATTCTGACCGTCGTCGCGATTTTCGGCCTGGGCGGCGTGGTGTGGGTATGGGTGCATTACTCGCACGTGGTGGACGAGAAGCTGAAGGAAGGGCCGTTCGCGCAGACGGCGGAGATCTTTGCCGCGCCGGAGCCGATCAGCGTGGGCGAGTCGCTGAGCGCGAGCGAACTGACCGAACTGCTGCGGCGGCGCGGCTACAGCGAGAACCGCTCCAACCGCATCGGCTGGTATAAGGTCCGTCCGGATGGGGTGGAGATCTTCCCGGGCGTGGACGCCTGGTCAGGGAGCGAGCCGGGGGTTCTCTTTCTCCAGGACGGCGTGGTCGCGCGAATTGTGTCGAACCGCGACAACAGCGAGCGCACGATCTACCAACTGGAGCCCGAGCTGATCAGCAACTTGTTCGACCGGCAGCGGCAGAAGCGCCGGGTGGTGCGCTACGGCGACATTCCCAAGCTGCTGGTGGATGCGGTGACCTCGGCCGAGGACAAGCGGTTCTTCCAGCACTCCGGGTTCGACCCGCTGCGCATTATCAAGGCCGTCTTCGAGGACGTGCGCGAGGGGCGCAAGGCGCAGGGCGCCTCGACGCTGAGCATGCAACTGGCGCGCAACTTCTGGCTCGGTCCCGAGAAGACGTGGCGGCGCAAGATCGCCGAAGCGCTGATCACGATGCAGATTGAACAGAAGCTGACCAAGGAGCAGATTTTCGAGTACTACTCCAACCAGGTGGACCTGGGACAGCGGCGCAGCTTCGCCGTACGCGGCTTTGGCGAGGCGGCGCAGGTGTACTTCGGCAAGGACGTGCGCGATCTGAAGGTGGAGGAGGCGGCGCTGCTGGCGGGGATGATCCAGAAGCCGAACCTGTACAATCCGTACCGCCATGAGGAGCGGGCGCTGCAACGGCGCAACATCGTGCTCGGAATGATGCACGAGAACGGCTATCTCACGGACCTGCAGTACATCGAAGCGGTCAAGGCACCGCTGAAGCTGGCCGAGGGCGGCATCGAGTCGCCCGACGCGCCGTACTTCGTGGACCTGGTCAACGACGAACTGCGGGAGCGCTTCGCGGAGGTCGATTTTCAGGCGACGCAGTACCGCATTTACACCACGCTGGACATGAAACTGCAGCGCGAGGCGGTGGAGGCGGTGCGCATCGGGATGAAGGAAGTGGACGCGCAACTGGCCAAGCGCCGGAAGAAGTATCCCGAACCGCAGGTGGCGCTGGTGGCGCTGGATCCGCACACCGGCGAGGTGCGGGCGCTGGTGGGAGGACGCACTTACGGCCTCAGCCAGTTGAACCGGGCGCTGGCGATGCGGCAGCCGGGCTCGTCGTTCAAGCCATTCGTGTACGCGGCGGCGCTGCGGACGGCGCTCACGGGCAGAGGGATGATCCTGACGCCGGTGAGCCAGGTAATCGACGAGCCGACGACGTTTGTGTTCGACGACAAGCCTTACGAGCCCAACAATTTCCACGAGGAGTGGCACGGCCGGGTGACGCTCCGGGAGGCGCTGGCGCACTCGATGAACATTCCGACGGTGAAATTCGCCGAGGCGGTGGGCTACGAGACGGTGGCGGAACTGGCGCGCGACGCGGGGCTGGCGACGACGCGGGGCACGCCGGCCGAGGCGCTGGGATCGTACGAGGCGACGCCGCTGCAGATTGCCAGCGCATACACGACATTCAGCAACGGCGGAGCGTGGATGCAGCAAAACGCGATCAGCGAGGTGCGGGACCAGACGGGCAGGCTGGTGTGGCACTCGAGTCCGGTGACTCGTGAGGTGCTGGACCCGCGGGTGGCGTACATGGTCACGAACCTGATGGAAGAGGTTTTGCGCAGCGGCACGGGGGCCACGGCGCGGGCGCGCGGGTTCGGGCTGCCGGCCGCGGGCAAGACGGGCACGTCGCGCGATGCCTGGTTTGTGGGCTTCACGACGCGCCTGCTGTGCGCCGTCTGGGTGGGCTTCGACGACAACACCGAGATGCCGCTGGAAGGAGCCAAGGCGGCGTTGCCGATCTGGACCGAGTTCATGAAGCGGGCGCACACCTACCGCGAGTACAGGAATGTCGCGGAATTTCAGGCGCCGGACGGCATTGTCACCGCCGAGATCGATCCGCTGTCCGGCCAGCTCGCCACGGCCGCGTGCCCGCAGCGCCGGGCCGAGGTATTCATCGCCGGGACGCAGCCGACAGACTACTGCCGGTTGCACGGCAGCGGCGGCCGGACGCTGATCGCGAGTTGGGACACCCCCGAGACCGCGGAGGCCGGGACAAGAGGCGCGGACAAGGCCGCGTCCGGCGCTCCGCGCGGCCGCTCCGCGCGCCCGCGCGGAGCCGAGAAATCCGCGCCGGCCCCTCCGGCCGCGCCCGTCGGACCCCAACAAAAGAAGGGGTTCTGGAGCAGGATCAGAGCTATATTTAAGTAAGATTTCAAGCTGGGCCGGATTGTCAGGTGGGGAGGCAATTATGGTCTTGTGGGGCTATTCGAGCAGGATACTGGGCGCCGTGGCGGCCCTGATTCCAGGAGCGGCGTGGGCTGGCATTCCGGAATTGCAGGAATCCGCCGCGCCAAAGAAGGCACTCACGCTGGAGGACCGTGGCGACATCTACATGGCTCGCAAGATGTTTCGGGAGGCGGCCGAAACGTACCTTAAGATCCAGCCGTTGACGGCGGTTGTGCTGAACAAGACGGGCATCGCCTATCAACAACAGAACGATTTGGAGTTGGCGAAGAAGTATTACGGGCGGGCGACGAAGACCGACCCGGACTATGCCGAGGCGATCAACAACGTGGGGACAGTATTCTACGCGCAAAAGAGCTACAGCCGGGCCATCCGGAACTACAAGCGGGCGCTGCGGCTACGGCCGCGTTCGGCCTCGATTCTTTCCAACCTCGGCACGGCCTGGTTTGCGCGCCGCAATTACAAGCAGGCGTTCGAGAATTATCAGCAGGCGCTGGAAATCGATCCGCAGGTTTTCGAGCACCACGGCACCCAGGGCGCGCTGCTGGAGGAGCGGGATATTGAGGAGCGCGCCAAATTCAATTACTACATGGCGCGGCTGTACGCCAGGCGCGGGATGAACGAACTGGCGCTGCAGTATATCCGCAAGGCGCTGGAAGGCGGCTTCAAGGACAAGAAGAAATTTCGCGAAGAGGAGGACTTCACGGCTTTGCGGAAGCTGCCCGAATTCGACGAGCTGATGAAACTGGAGCCGCGTGTTCTCTAGAACGCGCCTGGCCGGCGCTGTGCTGGGTGGCGCTCTGCTCGCCGGCGGATTATGGCTCTTTTGGCGCCGCACGCAGACCGCGCCCGAGCGCGGGCAGCCGCGGCGGATTGCCATTCTGCCGATCGAAAACCTGACCGGGCGGGCGTCGCTCGACTGGACCAGCCGGGCGCTGATCGAAGTGGCGCAGCTCGATCTGGGGGCCGATGAAACGGCGGCGGTGTTTCCGGCCCGCGACGCGGGGGAGGCGGCGGCGCGGCAGGCGACGGAGCTGGCGTATGGAACGCTGGAGCTGGACCAACCCGCGGCGGGCGGAGGCGCGCCGCGGCTGCGCTACGCGTTCTTCATCGAGAACGTGGCGCGGCATACGGTTCTCGACCGGCAGCGGGGCGTGGGCACTGCGCTGAACGCGGCGTCGGCCCTGGCGGCCCTGCTGGCTAAAGCCACGGGCGGGCGCGCGCCGCGGCCGGCCGGCGTGCGCGACGACCGGACTCTGGAGCTGTTCTCCGAACAGAAGTACGAAGAGTGCACCCGCGCCGACGCGCAGGCGTATTGGTGCTGGGAACGCTGGGCCGTCTCGACTTTCGAGGCGGGGCAGAAGGACGACGCGCTGCGGATCGTGGCGCAGGGCCGGACCAAGGCCACAGCGGCGCCGGCCGCCGCGCGGGCGCGGCTGGATTTCGTGGAGGCGACCATCCGCGGAGATGCGGCGTTGCGCCTGGCGGCGCTGGAACGGCTGGTTCAGGCCGATCCCGGCAATGCGGGCGCGATCAGCGAGCTGGCGTCGCAATTGGTGGCCGGGCGGCGCTACGCCGAGGCCGAGTCGCTGTACCGGCGAGCGCTTGCAGCGAATCGCCGCCGGCCCGAGGTGTGGAACCTGCTGGCGTACGCGCAGGCCTGGCAGGGGCGCTTCGACGACGCCCGCAAGAGCCTGGAGGAGTACGACCGGCTGGCGCCGGGCGACCCCAATCCGGCCGACTCGCGGGGCGAGATCGAGATGCTGGCCGGGAACCTCGGGGCGGCGCAGTCGTGGTTTCTGAATTCCTATCACCGCGACGCCAAGTTCAACTCGGGCGCGGCGCTGGAAAAGGCGGCGCTGGCAAATTATCTGTCGGGCAACGACCGCGTGGCGGCGCAACTCCTGGACACCTATCTCGCCGATCGGGAGAAGGCTGGAGACCCGTTGACGGCCTACACCCGCGCGCGCTGGCAGTTTCTGTTCGGCCAGAGCGAAGCGGCCGAGAGCGCGCTGGAGAATTTGGTGCGCCGAGGGGGGCCGGACGCGGCGCTGGCGGCCACGCGGCTGATGCTGGCGGCACTGCGCGACGGGGAAACCGAGGCCGCGCGCCGATGGGCCGGCAGAGTGCGTGAATTGACACCCCCGGCAGGCAATCCGCTGCTGGCCCACATGGCCGCCGCGCTCGGGCAGGGCGACACGAGCGGTGTGAGCGACGCGGCGCTACGAACCGAGTTGGAGGCCGTTGGGCTGACGCTGCGGGCTCAGTTTGCGCAGGCCCTGCCGCTGTGGGACGAGCAACTGCAAAGGGCGCGAGGCGGCGGGGATGCGTTGGCCCGCGAGATGAAAGCGTGGTGCCTCGTGAGGACCGGCAAGACGGCCGAATCGGCCGGCCTGGTGAAGGGCGGCTGGCCGTTGCTGGCGGACAACGAACGCCTGCTGTTCGATTTCCTGGTCTACCCCAACCTGCTGTTCGTACGCGCCGAAGCCGCCGCGGCGGGACACGACACGGCCGAAGCGCGCCGCCTCTACGACTTGTATCTGCGCTACGCCGGCCACGGCCGCGACCGCTTCGGGCAGGCCGAAAAGGCGCGCGCCGCGAGCCGGCTGTGAGCGCCTGTCAGGCGCCGCTGGTCGTCGAGGCGGCTGGCGTGGTGGCCCGCTGCGCGGCGGTCGGGCCGTTGCCGCCGGATGGCCGGAGCCCGGGGCGGACAACGGCGTCAGATCGACTCGAGCTCTTCTTCCAACAATTGTTTTTGATTCAGGTCGGCGTAGTAGCCGCCCGCGGCTAGAAGTTCCGCAGGCGAGCCGGATTCGACGATGCGGCCCTCATCCAAGACGTAGATCCGCCCGGCCAGGCGCACGGTGGAGACGCGGTGCGAGATCAGAATGGTGGTGCGGCCGCGCATGAACTGGAGCAGGTTCGCCAGGATCCGCTCCTCGGTAATGGTGTCGACGGAGGAGAGGGCGTCGTCGAGGATCAACACGCGCGGATTGCGGACCAGGGCGCGGGCGATCGCGGCGCGCTGCTTCTGCCCTCCCGACAGCGTCAGGCCGCGCTCGCCGACCTCGGTCTCTAACCCCTGCGGGAAATTCTCCAGGTCGGGCGCCAGGCCGGCCATCTCAGCCGCCTCGCGGATCGCGGCGGCGCTGGCCCGCGGCGCGCCGAAGGCGATGTTGTCCGCCAGGGTGGCGCTGAACAGAAACGTCTCCTGCGGCACATAACCGATGGCCCGGCGCACGCCGGCCGGATCGTAGCCGCGCAAATCGGCGCCCCCCAGCAACACCCGCCCCGCGGTCGGATCGTAGAGCCTGGGGATCAGGTTCACGAGCGCGCTCTTGCCACTTCCCGTGCGCCCGACGATGGCGATGACGGCGCCTTCCCGCAGCTCCAGATCGATCCCGTCCAGCGCGCGCCGGCCGTGGCCGTTGTGCGCGCTGGCGAAATCCATGGCCACTCCTTCAAACTCGAGATCGAACGCGGCCGGCAGCGCAACCGGGCGCAACGGGGCGGTGATCGACGGCCGCTCCTGCATGATCTCGACAATCCGTTTGAGCGAGGCCGTGCCGCGCTCCATCAGGTTCACCACCCAGCCGAAGGCGATCATCGGCCAGATCAACGTGCCCATGTAAAGGTTGAACATGACGAAACTGCCGAAGCTCAGCGAGTGCGTCATGACTCGCCAGCCACCGACGAACAGCACCACCAGAAACGTCAGCCCGATCAGTGCCTGCAACAGCGGCATGAAGGCGCTGGAGAGCCTGGCCAGACCGATATTCTGCGCAATAAATTCACGATTTAGCGCGGCGAATCGTTCCAGCTCCGAATTTTCCTGCACATAAGCGCGCAATACGCGCGCACCGTTCAGATTTTCCTGGACCCGGCTGCTAATATCCGAAAAAAGCGCCTGAATTCTTTCGAAACGCGCGTGAATTTGACGTCCGAATAGCACCACGACCACCGAAACCAGCGGCGTGGGCGACAGCGCCCACAGCGTCAGCCGCCAATCCACGGCGGCCATCACGCCGACGGCCAGAACGAACGTGAGCGATGTCTCG
>Ga0182027_10008462_pt1 | contig 14967 bp, 13 predicted proteins | sample 712E1DmetaG_FD_121300 | JGI IMG/M metagenome (GOLD analysis project Ga0182027, IMG submission 121300) | Permafrost microbial communities from Stordalen Mire, Sweden - 712E1D metaG (Illumina Assembly) | ecosystem: Environmental > Terrestrial > Soil > Wetlands > Permafrost | place: Sweden... | reverse complement strand
GTTCCCCCCGGGAGATCAGCGTTTGCGTCCGGTCAACCGGAGCCAGGTTTCCAGCGCCCACCGCTATGTGCCGTGGCTTACCGTCACCAATTTCGCCGGCCAGGGTTACGGCGACGCGGCGTGCTTCATCCAGTTCGGCTCCGGATCGGCGCAGGGTGGCAGGATCATCTATATTTGGTCCACGCTCCTTTCGGGGCCGGAGGGTCAGACCCTTATGGCGGATGCCGTCAGTTGGATCATTGATGCGGTGCTTCGCCCGCCGTCCGCACGCTTTAATTCCATCTATCGGCCAGCCGCGAGCGCCTTGAGTTTTGGCTTCGATGCTCTGTCGAACCTGGACTATACCGTGCAATACCGGAGCGACGTGAGCGTTGGGTCCTGGCTGGTCCTGAAAGACTTTGGCAGTTCGCCGGTGAACCGTTCCCTGTCCGTCACCAGCACGATCTCGGGCGGTTCCCGTTTCTTTCGGCTCGGCTTAAAGCCCTGAGTTTCGCAAGTAGGGCAATTCTCGGGCACCGTGGTGTGTGGTTCACGCGGTTTGCGTGAAATCCACGCGCCGGGTGCGATTGAATTTCAGTCTTGCCGAGCAATTCGCGGGCGGTACGCGCTATGCTTGTGCGGGTGACATGCTGACGGCTTCAAGAGCCGAAATACGACTTGCGGTTCCTGGATTAAGCGAAGCCCGAGTTATCTCAGCCTGTTGTGTTCGCGGTTATGTTTGACGAAACGAAAGATCTGCCCTTGGCCAACGATTCACTGAAGAACCTCTCACTTTACCGGGAATTCCAGGCGGAACCTGAGGGGATTCCAGAGCCCACGTGGTATGAGTCCGGGCGGGTCGGCTACGACGTTGGATTCGAGAGAGCGCTGGCAGACTGGATCATCAAGCACCGCTCCCACTGGCGCAAGAACAGGCCGCCGGAGAGCCAGCTAAACGGGCTTTCAACATCCTGACCGGCTCATCGCCCTGCTTCTCGTCTGCGTCCTCTCTTGGCTGGGGCTTTGGTGCGCTGGCTGGTCAATCCGGGTTCCACTTCTCGGGGAGCGTTCCGCCGAGCCCGCAAAATAGAAGCTGCACACCGGTCGTAAGGGCCTGACGTGGTTTGCGGACACTACGGGCGTGTTCGCGGCGGCGCATTCTTCACGTAACGGTCGAACCAGGCGGTCATTTCCCAGAGCACGTGCTCGGTGGATTCCCGGGCCAGGTAGCCGTGGGATTCGTACGGCAAGATGACCAACCGTGCCGTACCCCCAACGCCGCGGATGGCCTCAAAAAGCTTTTGGGACTGCATTGTTACGGTGCCGGGGTTGGCATCAATCTCGCCGTGGATCAGGAGCAGAGGTTCATGGATCTGGTCGGCGTGAAGGAGGGGTGACAGCTTAAGGTACGTCTCGCGCGCCTTGTAGAACGTGCGCCGCTCGTTCTGGAACCCGAACGGTCGCAGGGTGTGGTTGTAGGCGCCACGACAGGCTTGTTCTCGATTAGTTGCTCCTGCAAAAACGGGTCTATCGCACCACAACGAGCCTGAAGAGCGAGATTCCATCCGACATGAATGTTACGTTGCGCACGGCTGTTGAATTGGTCGCCGTGAACTGACACTCGATGTTCGTGGAGAAAGCGGATTTCAGGATATTCGTCCAGGGGACCGATCCGATGGTATTGTAGTTGACATCCCATCTCAATAGCGCGTAATTCATTCCGCGTGTCAAGCCGGTCATGTTTTCGACCGCATTCATGAGGGAGGATTGTCCACCTTGCGTCACGTTCGCTTCTGATTGAGGGGTGACCGATGTCAATGTAATCGGGACACATTCAGCGCTGCCATCCTGGCCGGTGATCACAGTTCCGTATTGAAGGCCATGGCAATTGACTTTTGTTCCATCAGTTAGTGTTACTGTCGCCTTTGGAGGCAAATAGTAGTACTGCTGTACGTTGGTATAGCCTTCGATCCATTGAGCGAACGTAAGGGAATTCTCAGCGCCATCAATGCCGTCCGCATAATACAGGGAATTGTTGCCGTCGTACCGATCCTCGCTTGCAGCCGCTCGGAAGAACCCCGACCGTGCGCTTGCGTTTGCTGTGAAAGTCGTTTGTCCAACATTGCCGGTGCTCAAAACACTCCATTGTTGAATGCCGCTGCTCAAGGCCGGGGACCATTGCAGTTGGTAGGTTACATTGGTTGCCGCGTTCACGATGTGAATCTGGCACTGCTGGTTGGAAGCAGCGGTGATGGTGAGCAGCGGCGGTACCAAGGCAGCGATGTTGACGGCGTCCACGTTCATAATGTGGTCGTAATCGTTATCAATGCCTCACGTGTCATGCGTCTTGACCGCGAAGATGACGGGGTTGCCCGCCATCAAGGCCTGGCTAACCCAGTCCAGGAAGTTCTGGGCGTCAACCTGGGAGGTGCCGCCAGACCAGTTGGTATGCCACAAGTGTAGTTTATTGAGCATGCCATCGTAGTTGACAGCAAGCAGCGCTTCACTCCCAGCTAGGTGCCTCGCCTGGTTTTGACCCACCCAGAAGCCCATCCGGATTCCAGCCACCTGTAACGAAACCTCCCCGCAGTATCCGTCGCCATTTTCCCACATAACCCTGGCGCCGTGAGATGGGATGACTCGGTAGGTTGTCCCGGATGCGGTTGCCGCGGGCGAAAGGAGGCAAAACCACAGACAAGTAATCACTAATAGCGATCGCTGGATCGCACCGTGCTTCCCGCAGGTCAAAGGGACCACCTGGATTGAAGCCGATAGCAAACCGCTGCTTGATGCTTCAGGGGTGAGGGAGAATTGCTTTCTGCTCTCGCTCATGCTGGCAGCATGGTATCAGACGGGCAGGAGCGGATCAAGGAGCGATCCTCGGGGCGCCCAACTCGAAACTCACAACAATTGCAGCGTGCTTTTCCCCGCCTTCTTCGCTTGGGCCCAGCTTGGCTTTGCCAGGACCGTAGTTGACCCCGATAATGTCCTCCACGTCCGCAATGCTCGGCTGAAGCAAACCGTTATTCATCGCGCAAGTGACAGGCCGGGTCCGATCATACCGATGCACCACCTCCTCCATCGCCGAGAAAATGCGGGCGCCTTCCGGCGTGCCTTGCAGTCCTTCCTCGTTGCACATGGACCACATGATGATGCTGGGATGGTTCCGGTCGCGCTGAATCATGGCGGCCAGGTCGGATAGATCTGTGCAGGGAGTCCCCTTCGGGCTGTGATGGGAATAGCAGTCGCCCAGATGCCGGTTTTCGTCCATCACCAGCATTCCCAGCCGGTCGTGGGACAGATGAACACGCCGCCACTGCCGGTCATCGTAGCTGGTCGAGACGACCTCGTTGCTAGAAAGCCATCGCCGGCATAAAACAACCACTCGGCGTCCAGCAGCGTTTGCCGACGCAAGGCAGCCTTAGCCCGCATTGCGCCAGCCGGTTTGATCGGCTGCGAAGAGCAGGATAAGAACCCAGCCACCGCGACACCCCCCAGAATCGCGCCGAGGGCACGGGAAACACCGCCACGTTTGCTAAACACATTCATGGTAACCAGTTGTGGGGACATAGCCAAAAACCCGGCCAAGGTCACGGCATAGCCAATAACCGCTGGGCGATCCATTGCGGAATCCTCAGCACGGTTCCATGCCGATGGCCTTTGGGGAACGCCATCTCGTTGGCGCGTAGCCGATAATCTTGCCCTTGTCCGCAGTCCAACCGCTGGTCCAGACCATCTGGCAGGTGCCATCGGGGCCCTCAGCCAAACAGGGATCGCGCATGATCTTGTATGCGCCCACCGCCGGCTTAAGAAACGAGCGGTCATGGTTCAACGCCTGCCAGTTGTGACCGTTCGTGCTGATTGCGGGGTGCAGGCCATCCTCACCGTTGCCCCTCAATGAGGCGAACACGAAGTACTCATCTGCCAGGCCTCCTATGGAGAAAACAAAGCAGACAGCGACAACGAGGACCCAAATAAACTCACCAATCCGTCTATGCATATCGGCATCAAGCACAACTTCCAAGTGAGTTGCGGGCTAAATCACACCTCGCAAATGCTCATCATCTTGTCGAGCGTTTCGATCGGATCTTTCGTGGGCGTGTATTCGTGTGACAGGTAGCCCCGGTAGCCCAAGTCCGCAATCGCCCGGCAGATTGCCTTGTAATTCATTTCCTGCGTGTCATCGAACTGGTGGCGGCCTGGATTGCCCGCGGTGTGGAAATGCCCGATGTATTTGATATTCTGCTGGATGGTGCGGATGATGTCGCCCTCCATGATCTGCATGTGGTAAATGTCATACAGCAGCTTCACCCGTGGCGAGTTCACCCGCTTGCAGAGCTCGACGCCCCAGGCGGTGTGGTCACACATATAACCGGGGTGATTGACTTTGCTGTTGAGCAGTTCGGTGCACAGGCTCACGCCTTGTTCTTCGGCCAGGCCCTTGAGGTTATTGAGAAAGAGCGCGCTGTTCTCTAAACCTTCTTCGTCGGTCAGCCCCTTCCGGTCGCCGGCCAGCACGATCACATTGGGAGCCCCGGCTGCTGCCGCCTCCTTGATGGCCTCCCGCATTTTCTGGGCGATGGTCGAATGGTTCTCCTTGTCGTTAATGCCCGCTTTGATGCTGCTGCCGCCGGGGACCATCGTGGGAAGCAGCCCGTACTTCTTGAGCAGCGGAAACGCCTCCGGCCCGACCAGGTCGATGCCGTGAGCCCCCAGCCGTGCCGCCTCACGGCATTCGCCCTCCAGGTCCAGGTTGGAGCCCTTGAACACCCCACGGCACACCGCTTGTTTGATGCGTCCTTTGCGGGTCTCCGCCCAGGCGGTAGAGGCAGCCACACCCAAAATGGAGAAGGTGGTGACGCTTGCGAGAAAGGTGAGAAACTGGCGACGACCTGAAGCCGCTGAATGGATGGTGTTCATGGGTCGAGCATAGCCGCCGCACGACCGAGATCAAGTCACTGAGAGCCGCCATTTCACATGACAGGCTTGTGTGCGTCGGATTCACCTTCTCAACCCTTTCTCACCACCGCATCCTTCAGGAACGCCTGAATCCGCTCTCACATCTCAACCCAACCGAACCAATCGGTTCGGTTTGACGTATCGCCACCGTCAGCCACACGGATGCGGAGTGTTCATGCCACCCCTCGATAATGACGGCCACGCGCAGAAAAGACATCTCGCCAGTTATCACAACCCGAGGCCAATCGAACCCTGCCGCGCGGCAAAGGTCGTCACGGTTTCCAAGTCCATCTTGCGAACTGCCACCTCGAAGGGGTGCACTTGCGTCGAAGTCCGGTCGCGGACCCATCCAATAAATGAGTCCGGGCGCCCGGCAAAGAATGCTTCCAATACCGCTCCTGCCTCTTCAAAACTAGCCGGTGAGGCTCCATGTCGAGCAATTGTCGCCACTTGGCCATGCCGACCGCTCAGCCAGCCTAGTGGCATCCCCCCAAGCCCGCTTTCCGGCAGAAGCGCACCCCATAACAGCCGGAGGAAGGCCGCTCGAACTGGGACGGCACTGGCTCCGAACGGGCCGTGACGGTGCCACCCAGACTCAATCTCTTGGCCGAGGGCCAACTCCAATCCTCTCGCGGTGACTCTCCAACCGAAAAACCGAAGTATTGCCGGCCAGGCGCCGGTACGATTGAACTGCGGACGCAGACGGCGCAGAAACTCTGATTCCCTGGCCAGCGCCGAGGCTTCATCGGCACATTCCTCGAGATCAATTCGCTCGACGGCCCGCAGCAGCCTCAGGTGGCGCCGGGGCATACGATCTGGGTTGGCAACACGATAGCTGGCCAACCGTTTCCGCAGGTTCTTGGCCTTGCCGACGTAGAGCACCGTGTCGGTTCCGTCTCGCATCAGGTAAACCCCAGGACCCTCTGGTGCCTGGCGGAAGAATTCTGAACCCAACCGCGCCACCAGCGGCCGTGGGTCCGAAAACAGCAGTATCTGTGACATAGCAGGAACTATTCAACAATTCCTCTCTTGTGGCCACTCCAGGATGACGGGGTTGAGTGCCCCCCGTCGCTGCATAGTCCGCCTTTCGGAAGTCCTGCGCCCTGTGCGTTTCCCCCTCGACCACCGCTTCGTGCCAAAACAGCGATATCCATTTTGAGATTGGAGCGGGTGATGGGAATCGAACCCACGTGGCCAGCTTGGAAGGCTGGAGCTCTACCATTGAGCTACACCCGCACGCGCGGCATAAATGATAACCAGGACAGGCACAATGTCAACGCCCAGCGTTGCAGGGCCCGGAAGCCGAGGCTTGAACTGCCGCGGGGACCAGGTAACCTGCGGGCTCATGAATTCGCTGCTGCTCATCGGTGGGCGGGTGATTGACCCTGCCAACCATCTCGATGCCCCCGCCGACGTGCTGATTTGCCACGGGAAAGTCGCCGCCGTTGGACCGGAGGCGAAAGCCAAAGTCCCCATTGACACCGAACGAATGGACGTCAGCGGGCACGTGGTTTGCCCGGGGTTGATTGACCTCCATGTTCATTTGCGCGAGCCGGGCCAAGCGGCCAAGGAAACCATTGCCACCGGAACCACGGCGGCGGCGCGCGGCGGATTCACTTCGGTGGTTTGCATGCCCAACACGTCGCCGGCGGTTGATAATGCCGGGACGGTGGCCTTGATTCATGAACGCGCAGCCGAACAAGGGGTGGTCAACGTCTATGTCGCCGGGGCCATCACCAGGAATCTCGCCGGGGAAGAGTTGGCGCCGATCGGCTCGCTCAAGAAAGCCGGGGTGGTGGCCATTACCGATGACGGTCATTGCGTGCAGAACAACGACATGATGCGCCGGGCGTTGGAGTACGCGAAGATGTTCGAGCTGCCAGTGCTGGATCACTGCCAGGATTACTCGCTGGTGACTGATGGCGTGATGCGCGAGGGTTACTGGAGCACGGCGCTGGGGCTGCGCGGTTGGCCGGCGGCAGGGGAAGAGATGATCGTGGCCCGGAACATTCTGCTGGCTGAAATGACGGGCGCGCACGTGCATTGCCAGCATGTCAGCGCCGCCGGCAGCGTCCGGTTACTGCGGGAGGCCAAGCAGCGCGGTCTGTCTGTTTCCGGCGAAGTCTGCCCGCACCACTTTACGCTCACGGACGCGGCGGTGGCCGGCAGCGCGAACTTTTTCGCCGCGGACGGCAAGGGTGTTCTGGGCTCTGGCGCAAGCCGCGGCGCTCAACCGGCTTGGCCAGCCTACCACACGAACTTCAAAATGAATCCTCCCCTTGGATCGGCGCGCGACCGGGAAGCCATCCTCGATGGGCTGGCGGACGGTACGCTTGAGATTCTGTGCAGCGACCATGCGCCGCATTGTGACTACGAGAAGGAGGTGGAGTTCGATTACGCGCCGTTCGGCATCACCGGGTTGGAAACTGAACTGGCGCTCTCGCTAATGCAGCTTTACCACACCCAGCGGCTGGGTCTGGCCGATTTGATTGCGAAGTTCACGGTCGCGCCCGCCCGGCTACTACGCTTGCCGAAAGGGACACTGAGCGTCGGCGCGGCGGCCGACGTGACGGTGTTTGATCCAGACCGGGAGTGGGTGTTCGAGCGGGGCCGCAGCGCCAGCAAGTCCGCGAACAGCCCGTTTTATGGCTGGCCGCTCCGCGGCAAAGCCGTGGCAACGATTGTTGGCGGCCGGAAGGCGTGGATTGAACAGGCCGAGCGAGCGGCGGTCTAACCGCTGACGATCACTAGAGAATATGAAGAAAGCAATCATTGGATTAGTGGCCTGCACCGCGCTATTGAACGCCGGCGCCGCGGAGCTGAATTGGCTGACCGACTTGGGCAAAGCGGAGGCCAAGGCCAAAGAGGAAAACCGATTGGTCCTGCTGGATTTCACCGGCTCGGACTGGTGCGGCTGGTGCATCAAGTTTAACAAGGAAGTGCTTTCCACGCCCGAGTTTGCGGAGTACGCCGCCAAGCACCTGGTGCTTGTCGAGGTGGATTTCCCGAGCAAGAAGGCGCAAAGCGCGGCGCTCAAGAAGGGCAATCAGGCCTTAAGCGCGAAATACAAAGTGGACGGCTATCCGACTTTCGTGGTGCTGGACAAGGATGGCAGGGAAATCGGCCGGCAGGAGGGCTATGCCAAAGGCGGGCCCAAGGCGTTCATCGCCAAACTCGAGTCCTTCAAGATCAAAGGTTAAGTGGCCATCATTGGCTTTGTGGTTAAGGCGCGGGCCAGGAACCCGCGCCTTTCTTGTTAAGGCTTGAGGCGGGCGGCGAGGGATTCTAGCATCACCCGGCTTGCGATTCTCATGAAAGCGATTCTGGCCCTGGAAGACGGCTCGGTATTTCACGGCGCGGGTTTCGGCGCTCACGCCTCAGCCTGCGGCGAGGTGTGTTTCAACACTTCTATGACCGGCTACCAGGAGATTCTGACCGACCCCTCATACAAGGGGCAAATCGTCACGATGACCTACCCCCTCATCGGCAACTACGGGGTGAACCGGCAGGATGTCGAGTCCTGGCGGCCGCACGTTGCGGGGTTTGCCATCCGCGAGCTGTCGCCCATCGTGAGCAACTGGCGCGCGGAGCAATCTCTGGCGGAATACCTGGCAGCCAGCGGAATTCCTGGCATCCAGGGCATTGACACGCGTGCGCTCACCCGGAAGCTGAGAGTGCGGGGCGCGCTCAACGGCTTCATCTCGACGGAGGGAGCCAGCGAGGCGGAAGCGGTGCAGCGGGCAAAGGAATGGCCAGGCTTGATCGGTGTGGACTATGTGAAAGAGGTGACTCATAAAGAGTCGTTTCTCTGGGATGCGAACGATGAACAGAGTGCGAACTTTAGGCTCGTCCACGGGCCATCTGCGGCTCAGGTGCCGGACGCGGGCGAGCCACTGCCGCCGGCCGACATCCCGATCGTGGCTTACGATTACGGGATGAAATACAACATCCTGCGCCGGCTTCGGCAGCGCGGGTTCAAGGTCCAGGTTGTACCCGCTACGACTCCGGCCGCGGAGGCGCTGCGGCACAAGCCGGCAGGAATCTTCCTGTCCAACGGACCGGGCGATCCGGCGGCGTTGGCGTATGCCGTGCAGGCGGTCAGCGACCTTCTGAAAACCGGCGTGCCGATTTTCGGGATATGTCTGGGCCACCAGATTCTTGGCCAGGCGTTCGGCGGCAAGACCTTCAAGCTGAAGTTTGGCCACCGCGGCGGCAATCAGCCCGTCAAGGAACTGGAATCGGGCAGGGTCGAAATCACCGCCCAGAACCATGGGTTCGCGGTGGACCCAGCCACGCTGCCAGCGGACGTGGTCGTGGACCGGATCAACCTCAACGATCACACGGTAGAAGGCATGCACCACACAACCAAGCCGGTATTTTGCGTGCAGTATCATCCGGAAGCATCGCCGGGGCCGCACGATTCGACGGGATTGTTTGCCCGGTTCCGGGCTATGCTTGAGAAGCGGTGAAGTGTGAAACGAGATACGTGATACGTGAGACGTGAAAAGCGCACGACCGGTCCTCCGGCAAGGATAAACGCCCCGTTTGACATTCGGTGTATCACATTCAATGTTTCCGTTTGACTTGAATGGGGCCGTAGCGATAATCGCACGACTTAACTGATTTATGGCCAAACTTGTTGTCCTCAGCCCGGGAATGACCGGGCGCACGCACGAGCTGAAGGCGGAGAAAACCACCATCGGCCGGGTCGAGGACAACACGTTTCCAATCGCCGAGCCGTCCGTGTCCAGCCATCACTGCGAAGTCCTGGTGCGCGGCGGCGAGGTGTTTGTCCGGGATCTGAACTCCACCAACGGCACTTTCATCAACGGGGAAAAAGTCACTGAGAGCGTCATCAAAACCAACCAGATTCTCCGTTTGGGCCAAATTGAGCTGCGCCTGGAGACGGAGGCGCCCGCCACGCCCGCAAAGAAGCAAGTTGATCAAACGCTGGTCATGCAACGCGGCGTGAGCCTAACGGAACTGGAGCAAGGCGCTCGGGGCCGAGGATTTGACACGAAGGGATCGGGGTTTTCCAAGAAGGGCGACAACATCAACAGGATATTCTGGGCCGTGGCTGGGGTCGTCGGCCTGTTGATCGTCGTGCTGCTCCTCTACGTTTTCATGATCGCTGGCCGCAAGTGAGCAGCAATCAGATGCTCGCCGCAGCACCACTGCGGGAGGGCATGCGGCCTGTAAACCTGCGGAAGATCATGTGCCCTCACGCGGTGCCCATGTGCCCGTGCCACTAAGCACTATTTTTCATTGAGCCAGCGAGCCACTTCCACGGCGGCGTAGCTAATGAGGATGTCCGCCCCGGCGCGGCGCATGGCCAGAAGGCTTTCCATAGTTACTGCGCGCTCGTCAATCCACCCCTTGGCGGCCGCCGCTTTCACCATCGAGTATTCTGCGCTGACCGCATAAGCCGCGGTGGGGTAGCCGAATTCCGCTTTCACACGATGGATAATGTCCAAATAGGCCAGCGCTGGTTTGACCATTACGATGTCCACGCCTTCCTGGATGTCGAGCGCCACCTCGCGTAGCGCTTCCGCCGCGTTGGCCGGGTCCATTTGGTAACTACGTCGGTCGCCAAACCTCGGCGTGGATTCCGCCGCTTCGCGGAAGGGGCCATAAAAGGCGGAGGCGAACTTGGCAGCGTAGGACATGATAGGCGTTTCCCGGAAGCCGAGCCGGTCCAGTTCCTCCCGGATAGCGCGCACCCGCCCGTCCATCATGTCGCTGGGCGCAACCATGTCCGCCCCAGCCTCGGCGTGACTGGCCGCGGCGCGGGCGAGCAGCTTCAGAGTTGGGTCATTGAGGATTCTGGCGCCGGACTTGTCGTTCCGCACGATGCCGCAATGGCCGTGCTCCATGTATTCGCACAGGCAGACATCGGTGATGACGATTAGTTGCGGCAGCTCCTGCTTGAGCAACCGCACGGCTTGTTGCACCACACCGTTGGCGGCATAGGCGCCCGAAGCCCGGGCATCCTTCCGCTCCGGAATGCCAAAAAGCAGCACCGCGGGCACGCCGGCCTTTTGCGCCCGGGCGGCCTCGCGCGCCAATTCATCCGGCGAGAGCTGAAACACCCCTGGCATGGCGGCAATCGGCCTACGCAGCTTGCGCCCGCCCCGGACGAACAGCGGCAGGACCAACTGCGCTGCATTTAGCTCCGTTTCCCTCACCAACTGCCGCAAAGCAGGCGACCGGCGCAACCGTCGAGGCCGATAGGCGGGGAATTGCCCCACAGGATGCAAGCTCATGGGAAACATTCTACCTCTGACTGTGAAACTGCAAAGTGCAAAGTCGCCGGTGACGAGCGGGTGGGGCGGGCATTATCGGGATTGCGAGCGAAGACGAGTTCGGTCATGGCATCCGCGTAGATCGCTCGAGATCTCCAGTCCCGGGGACGTCCCGGCCTTCGATTACGGTCGTTCGCCGGGAACAGAACCCGGCCCTGCCCCGATTGTGGACATCCGAGCGCGGGATAAACTCGCCTTGGTAAGAATGACAGCTGCAAGAATCGGATGGGGCAACGACTCCGTAATTAGACCGATGCCCTTTTCCGTAGTGAACCGAATAACATCTTCCTCCGGATCCTGCTAGAATGGAACAAATGCGAAGTGTTGTGTTTCGGTAACATGCCCATAGCCATCCCCATTCAGAAAGACTGGGCGTGTTGCTATCGGCGAAGCGCCGTAGTCGGACGTTCCCCCCAGCCACGCTGTGGAACGAGAAGTGTTCCTGAAGGCAGGAACGTTGCATTTCGTACGCGCTGCCGCGCTGATTCTACACAGGATGGCGTGCCTTTCTCGCATAGGCGCGATGGTCTCGAGGCTGCTTGTTTTTCCGATTCACATTGCTGTGTCAACGCGATTGTTATGGAAAGTGCCCCATTCGCAGTTTCCAGGACTTTATGAACAGAACAGGTCTTATGAACTCAAATAAGAATGTCATAATTGCGACCCTCTCCCTAGCCGGTTTTTTGCTGACCGGAGCGGAGAGGGCCTCCGCCACTGTCACCATCACAGCCGCTAATGCCAGCATTTCGGCCAACACCGCCGCCAATGCCTCATCGCCAACTTGGACTACCTTGGGAGCGATAAGCATCGCCGAAGGAGTGACCAATGACTTTGCCGCGGGCACCAATGTTACGCTCGTCCTCCAAGCGCCGGCGGGGTTCGAGTTCAATACGGCAGTAACCCCGGATATCAGCTTCACTCCCGGCCACAACATCACCAGCCTCGCCGTAACCATGACGGACTCCACAACGGTTACCATTAACCTTACGGTTTCCGGCACTAATTCTGCCGATACGCTCACTCTGGGAAGCACCACCGGCATTCAAGTGCGCCCCACCGTCGGCTCGCCGCTAGCCAGCGGCAAACACCTTTATCGTCCCAGCAGCGGCGGCGGAACCGCCACTATTGCCGGGATTAGCACCAGCACCGATGGTTCCGGCGGCTCTAGCTTTGGAACCCTGACCGAAGTTGCCGGGGCTTCCGCTTCGGTCGCTGTAGAACCCGCCGCGAATGGCAGTGGCACCCTCGTGCCGGCGCAGAATCTGGTTGCGGGCAGTTCACTGACCGCCTATGCCATCGCGCGGGATGCTTTCGGCAACTTCGTGGCCAACGTCACGGCGGACGCCGGGGGCTGGTCGCTGGTGAACAGCAGCGGGGGCGTGGTAAGTGCCGACCTGGTACCGGCTGGTGACCGCAAGAGCGCGGTCCTAACCGGTCACCTGGTGGGCAGTGCAAACCTTCTAGCGGCTTCCGGAGCATTGACTCCAACCCCTTCAGGGCTTGTGACCGTGGTTGCGGGAACCGCCAGCAGGCTCGCCATAGCGACCCAGCCTTCACCGACAGCGGCGGTGGGGGTGCCTTTTGCGCAGCAGCCGGTGATTTGGATCGAGGATCAATATGGCAATTTGCGGAGTAGTGACACACTCACAGTGACGGCCTCCCGCAACGCCGGCACCGGCGCCTTGTTGGGGAACACCAGCATTGTGGCGATCGGGGGAGTGGCCACGTTTACCAACCTGGCGCATTCGGTAGTCAGTGACATCACAATCACCTTCTTCAGCGGGTCGTTGACTCTGGCCACCTCGCAGACGGTCTCCGTAGGTTCGGGGCCATTCAGCCAGTTGCAGGTGCTGCTGCCCGGCGAGACGGCCACGCCGGGGGCTTCCCCGGGCAAGACAGGCACACCGACCGCGCAAACGGCGGGCACAGCCTTCCCGGTGAAAGTCATTGCCGTGGACAGCGAATTCAACCCTATCGGCACGGCGACGGACCTGGTAAGCATTACCAGCAGCGACACGACGGCGAGTTTACCGGCCAACGCCCCCTTGATCAACGGGACCAACTCGTTCACGGTGACGCTTAAGGATGCCGGTTCTCAGACGATAACGGCCAGCGATCTCAACGACGGTCACACGACCGGTACCAGTTCGGCGGTGACAATCAACGCCGGACCGTTTGCGAAACTGCAATTGTTGGTACCGGGCGAGATGGCCGTGCCGGGGAACCCCGCCGGCAAGCTCGGCACGCCGAACGCGCAAATAGGGGGCGTAGCTTTCAGCGTGACGGTCAACGCCGTGGATGCCAACTGGAACCTGATCAACACCAACGATACGGTCAGGATCACCTCCAACGACACCAACGCCACCCTGCCGGCCAACGCGGCCCTGGCGAGTGGAACCCAGAACTTCACCGTCACCTTGCGGACGGGGGGCAGTTCCACCATCACCGCCTCCAACGTGACCCATACGGCAATCACCGCCAGCACCAGTCCGCCGATCGGCATCGGGAATGTGTCGCCGGTTCCGCAGGGCAGACCCTTTGTCGCGATTCATGACTCTGAGCTGACGCGCGCCCTGGAAACCTTGCCCGCCACCGGTTCGACTCCGTCGGGAACAGGAACCACAGGTTTCCAGTGGTGGCCAACCAATTGGCACTACTTCGTAATGCCTGAATCGGTCAAAGAATCGCTCCGTTCGGATGGCACGGCGTATGAGGTCGTGGATGACGCCGATATCAGCAGCGGACGTTTGCTGGCTGCCAACGGCCAGCCGCGGTGCCCCATCGTCATCAGCCTCGCCTCCGAGGCGATTCGGGACGACGAGATCGCCCAGTTGACAAACTATGTCGCCGCCGGTGGGACCCTGCTGGTCGGCTCGTCGGCTTTCACGCGCAACACCGATGGCACCCCGCGCGGTGACTTCGCCCTGGCGGATCAAATGGGCGTTCACATGGTCAGCTCCAGCCTCATGAATTGGGGAGCCAACAACACGTTCACGAAGTTCTCTGATCACCGTTTGATCAGTCATATTCCGTCCGGGGTATTGACCTGGCGGCTGCCTTCGGCGGCGGAGGAAATCCCCTGGGGCATTTCACCTGACCATCCCTTTCTCGCGGCTCACACAGCCTGGCAGGTTCAATCGAGCGACGCCGCTATCCTGGCCCAGGGAGACGCTTATCCTTATCTCCTGACCAAGCCGTTCGGCAAAGGACAGTTCATTTACCTCGCCCCCATGCAGCCGTTAATGGGATTTAACAGCTTCGCGCCCACCATGTATTCGTATGTGATCTTCCGGAAGGCGATCGAGTGGGCCTTTGAATCTGCGAAAATGCCCGTGTCCAAGGTCAGTCCGTGGCCGTACGCCTACGATGCCGCCTTTGTGGTGCGGCGGGATCTGGAGAATTTTACCAATGCGATCGCGACTGTCGCCGCATCCGCCCAGATTGATTATGCCAATGGCGCAACCGGGGACTACTACTTCTGTACCGGGACCCTGCGGGAGGATGCCGCCGCTGCGTACAACACCAACACCATCATCGCTGGGCTGCGCCAGGCCGTTACGAACTATGGGGCTGGCATCTACCCGCATAATGGAGGGTTGAAGAACCCCAACAATCCTTTGTTAACTCGCGGCCAATTGGATTACTGGCACTGGGGGCCGGACGAAGCGCTGGATGTTACCCCGACCAATTACCCGAGTGGCAAGATCTATGGTCTGGCGTCAATCTC
>Ga0182027_10008461_pt1 | contig 14971 bp, 13 predicted proteins | sample 712E1DmetaG_FD_121300 | JGI IMG/M metagenome (GOLD analysis project Ga0182027, IMG submission 121300) | Permafrost microbial communities from Stordalen Mire, Sweden - 712E1D metaG (Illumina Assembly) | ecosystem: Environmental > Terrestrial > Soil > Wetlands > Permafrost | place: Sweden... | reverse complement strand
TTAATGCAGGCAAACTTGTAAGCGGTGTTTATTTTTATAGGATGGAAGCAGGAACATTTAAGCAGACAAAGAAATTATCTTTGTTAAGGTGATTGTAATTCATATTAATAAAAGAAATTGATTTGGCAAATGAATCAATTGTATGGGCCGGGAATTCAACTCTCCCGGATGGCTCAAAACTTTTTCATTGCCGCTTTACTATCCCAACCTGAAATGAATTTTATTCTATTCGCGATTTTAATAACCTTTACCCGAAGATAAAAACACAGGCTAATAGCCTGTGCTACAAACCCAACATGATTGTGTAGAACAAACTATTAGTCTGTGTTTAAAACCATCGTTACTTCCGGAAAGCATTTACCTTTTTGTCTTTTCGTTGATTCCAAAAATTAGAACGTTTAGGCAGAGCTCAGAGCAACCGGTCCTATTTTTAATATTATTTTTGTTTTCATTTATTTATTTTGTAGCACAAAATGGATACTAAAAAGGAAAAGGGAAATGGCAATTAAAACAGCTATTGTGAGAACGCGTGTGGAACCAAAATTAAAACGGGAAGCAAACAAAATATTAAATAAACTTGGGCTAAGTGAATCAGAAGGTGTTAGATTACTTCTTAAATCACTGGTCTTGCACAACGGGTTGCCTTATGAATTAAAGATCCCAAATGCAGAAACCCGTAAAGCTATTGAAGAGGTCGATAAAGGAATTTATAGCAAAGGTTATAAAGATATTGACGAAATGTTCGCTGATTTAGAAAAATGATTTTATGACTCTGGTTATTTTTAAACAGCTGTAATCAGTTCGTTGCTGGATCACCCGATATATAAATGATAATATTTCTTGACAATGAACTTCTCCCTATTTAAGTTGGAATTGGGAAATGGAAAATCTATAATGTTTATAGAAAGGAAATTAATTTTACAAAAAATAATTTTGCATAATCCACATCGAATAACACTTCACTCTAACAGCTATAGTAAAAAATCAGAAATACTTTCCAAATATAATTCGTTCAATTCATTTAGAGGAGAATGACAATGAAACTGACTAAGAATATCGGTATGCTTTTGCTGGGCATTTGGCTGATTTTGAGCGGGCTAATACCCCTGCTCAATATCTACTTCTCTGGACTCGGCGTAATTATGGAAATCCTCGCTATTGCCGCGGGCATTTTTATCCTGCTATGGCACGATAAGACGATTCCGTAATGCGTGGGTCGGGAGTTCAACACTCCCATGTGGCTCAAAATCCTCTCTTTTTCATTCAATCGAAATAATTAAAGTTGGGATGGGTCTCAGACCCATCCGATGATCTTTATTTTGTCAAAATACTTTGCTGAATCTCTCAAAATCAATTATTATCGAAATGAAATTACCCGATATTGCTTCTTTATTGTGACGATATTGTCCGATTCTCAGTTTCCTCGAAATACCCTCGACGCCTCTTGCGCGGCCGTGCGAGGGGCGGGCCGGATATATGGAAATTACCGAACATATGACAATAACGTCTCAATAACGAGTAAATATCGAGGTAAAATAAAGGAAAATCCAAAGATTAATAATATAAAGAAAATAGCTTTATAGGTGATAATCAATTATATTTTTAAAGAAATACTTCATCAATTAAATGAGGACGATTTTACAATGTATTTTGGGCAGAATTCAAAAAAAATCTATGGAATGAATAAAATAATGGGAAGTCCAACAGGGGACTTCCCACTAAGAGGTATCTATATGGATAAAAATAGGAATAATTTCAATATTACTAAAGCATTTGTGAAAATACAAAGTTCATTTAATCGGAAGAATTATTTAATTATTTTCATGGCAGGAAAATATTCCAAGCACACAATATTTGCCCGCAATTTTATATTATAAACTTCAAGTTTTTTATATTTCAAGCCCCGGGACTTTGAGATTGGTCTTAATTCGCTTTTATTAAAAAAAAGTTCCTAAAACACCTGAATTTATTATGCCTTTTTAAATAATAATCCTTGACAATCCCATTAAAAATCCATTATTTTGTTCCAGTGGGTAATAGTGTTTAATAAACCCATAAAGTGGAGAACGATGTTTATAGGTAGCTGTACATATTCCGTTGATATTAAAGGAAGAATAAGTATTCCTGCAAAATATAAGAAATGTTTAAATCAAGAAGCAAATGAAACATTTGTTATGACACGCGGGATTGTACAATGCATTGATGTATATCCACATGACTATTGGACAAAAATGATAGAACCGAGAATTGATCAACTTGATGAATTTGATATCGATGAATCTGCATTTAAAAGATTATTACTTGAATTAGCGGATGAATCTACACTTGATCAGCAATCACGCTTACTCGTTCCAAAAAAACTTCTTGAGTTTGCTGGAATAGTAAAAGATGTTTTTGTACTTGGACAAAATAACAAAATTGAATTCTGGAATCCGGAGATTTACGAAGCTCACAAAAATGAAATTCCAAAGCCATTTCCAGAACTTGCAAAACAGGTTATGAGACCTAAACCAAAATGAGTCTTCATGTGCCGGTGCTCTTAAAAGAGAGCATAGATTATTTGGTTACTAATGACGGCGGTATTTATTTCGACGGTACGGCAGGTTTTGGCGGACACTCTCAAGAAATACTGAATAGATTAATTGATAAAGGAAAATTAATTGCGACTGACAAAGATTTATCGGCAATTGATTACTGCAAAAAACAATTCGCCGACGACGGCAGATTTTCCATATACCATACAAGTTTTACCAATATTGATTCAATTTCAAAAATTGAGTTCATTGACAAATTTGACGGCATTTTTGCAGATCTAGGAGTGTCTTCATACCAACTGGATTCTTTGGAATCCGGTTTCACTTTTAGAGAGGATACAAATCTGGATCTCAGGATGGATAAAAGGGAAGGACTTTCTGCATCTGATGTACTAAATAAATTTCCTCAAGAGGAAATTGCAAGAATTTTATTCGAATACGGAGAAGAAAGAAATTCAAGAGTAATTGCAAAGAAAATCGTTGAATATAGAATTCAAGAAAGGATTACAAGAACATTTCAATTAAGAAAAATAATTGAAGAAATAACATCACCAAGATTTCTAACTAAGACTTTATCCCGTGTATTTCAGGCATTGAGAATCTATGTGAATAAGGAACTTGATGAATTGAAAATATTTTTAGAAAAATCAATTCCGCTGCTTAAAAGCGGAGGAAGAATAGTAGTAATATCTTACCATTCTTTGGAAGACCGAATTGTTAAAAACGTATTTAAATATGAAAGCCTTAGCTGTATTTGCCCTCCGGGTACTCCAATATGTATCTGCGAAAAAGAAAAAAGATTGAATATTATTTTAAATAAAGTTTACACACCGACAAATATCGAAATAGATAAAAATAAAAGAGCTAGAAGCGCAAAACTTCGCGCAGCGGAACGTATATGATGAAACAAGGTTCGTCGTTAAAAAAATTTATTCTGGGAGTCACTGCAATCTCATTAATTATGTTTGCCCATGTAATCTTAATAACCGAAATAAAACGAATTAATAGTGAAAAAATCACAAAGCGTGAAATACTAAATGGAAAACTCAATCTGGTGAAAGCAAAATTTGTAGATGTGCAAATGCTTACTTCAGAAGAAAAAATTGTAAAGTATGCCCAGGACTCTCTATCAATGATCCGCCCAACTGAAAACTTGGAAAATATAATTGTACCTAAAGATCAAATAAAGCAAATAGAAAAGTTGGTAAACGAAAAATATGATTAATTCTCGCGGACTGATTGTTATAGGATTTTTATTTCTGATCTTTTTGCTCATAGTTGCTAAACTTTTCACAATACAAATCTCAAAGCATGAATATTTTACTCTTATTGCCGACAGACAACAAAATAAACCGCAAATTGTCAAAGCGGAAAGAGGAACTATCAAAGACGTGAACGGAGAAGTGCTGTGTTTTACAAGAGATGATGTTTCTTTTTTTATTGATAAAAGGATGATGAATCCCCAACGTATAGATTCTATCACATCAATTTTTGCAAAGGTGTTTAACAATACGAAAGAGTATTATAAAAAAATAATTGATAATGACTCCGGAAATATATGCCTTGAAAAAAAAGTTCCGATGAATAAGGCAATCGAATTAAAGAAATTCGTGGCGGATGGATATTTCTCCCGGGAAGATTATACGCGCATTTATCCATATAACAATTTAGCCTCGCATGTTCTCGGCTATGTAAATCATGATGGAGAAGGAATTGAAGGATTGGAAAAAGTGTATCAGGAAAAGTTAACAGGTAATAATGGTTATTATGTGTTTGAGCGGGATGTTGTCGGCAGAATTCTTTCGATAGATGAAAGTCTTTCCAAAGCTCCGGTTACAGGCAATACGCTGAATTTAACATTGAATAAAACTTATCAACAAATATTGGAAGAAGAACTTAATGCCGGTTTAAAAAAATACGACGGTGAATCTGCGGTTGGAATAATAATGAACCCAAATACGGGAGAAATATTAGCTTTATCTAATTTCCCTGATTTTGATCCGGCGAATTATGAAACATTTACTGCTGATTGCAGAAGAAACAGAGCTATTAGTGATACTTATGAACCTGGATCTACTATGAAGTCTATATCTATGTCTGTGTTAATAGATCAAAATCTTGTAAAAGAAAATGAAATTGTCGATACTGAAAATGGCAAGTATTTTTTCAAAGGAACAAGAATTTCAGATTCTCATAGAACCGGGCCATTAACCGTAAGGGGCGTCCTCGAGCATTCAAGCAATATTGGGATGGCTAAATTGTCGACCCGGGTTGAAGATAATGTATTTTATAAGTATCTGCGTAATTTCGGATTTAGCAATTCTACTTCAATTAATTTACCCGGTGAAGCATCAGGACAATTAAAAAAACCAAGTAGTTTTACTCCTATTACAAAAGCATTTATGTCATTCGGATATGAAATTGCAGTTACACCTTTACAAATGATAGCTGCATATAGCGCTCTTATTAACGGGGGAAGTCTTTATCAACCCTACATAGTTAAATCTATCACGGATTACTCCGGCAAGACAGTTCTTAATAATCAACCTAAGATAATACGAACAGTTATTACTAAATCAACATCAGATTTAATAAAAGATTTCATGATCGGGGTTGTACAAAAAGGTACGGGAATTTCCGCACGCCTGGATAATGTCTTAATAGGCGGTAAAACAGGAACTTCTCAACGTCTTGTTGATAAATCTTATTCCAGCAGTTCTCACAATTCATCATTTATTGGATTTTTTCCGGCAGATAACCCAAAGGTTATTTGCTATATACTTATTAATGCTCCTAAGCTTGGCCAATCCGGCGGATTGGTTGCCGCCCCTGTTTTTCATGATGTAGTAAAACGTATGATTGAAACTGATAGAAATTTGATTATAGATAATAAAAAAAATGAAAATAAAGAAAATTTAATAAATGATCTTGTTATGGATATCAAATCATCTTCAAAGAATAAGATAAATGAAAAAGCATATTCAAATGTCGGCACAAATGTTTCGGAAAACCATTCAAGAAACATTTCAATCGTTAACAAATCAATAATGCCGAATCTTGCCGGTCAATCAATGAGAGATGCAATTGCATTATTGAATCAGCTGGGACTTGAATATAAAATAGTTGGAAATGGACGGGTAGTGTCACAAAATATTGAACCCGGAAAGCCTATTATTTCTGGCGCTACTTGTTTATTAAAATGCGAATCTAAATCTAATTTCTTAACGGTAAATCAGAAAAGATGAGACTTTCAGAATTATTAAATAACGTGAAAGTGGTTCAGGTAACCGGAAATGCCGAATTAGCTTCGATAGAAAATATTACTATTGATTCCCGTACTGTAACGAAAGGTTCTGTTTTTTTTGCAATTAAAGGCGATAAAATAGATGGTCACAGATTTATACCTGAAGTAATAAATAATGGAGCAGCAGCTGTTGTATTACAAAACGACAATTCCGTACCCGACCAGATATTTTCGCATTCCGGATGCATTAAGATTGTTGTAGAAGATACAAGAAAATCATTAGCTGAATTTTCAAATATATTCTTCGGCTGCCCGTCACAAAAATTAACATTAATAGGAATTACGGGAACAAAGGGTAAAACTACAACGGCTTTCTTTATTAAAAATGTTCTTCAGAATGCCGGATTTAAAACCGGATTAATAGGCACAATTGCAAATTATATCGGTGAGCGTGAAATAAAAACAATGCTTACAACGCCTCAAAGTCATGAAATTAACTTATTGCTTTCACAAATGGTTAATGAGGGTTGTTCTTATTGCGTTATGGAGGTTTCATCTCACGCTCTTCGTCTTAACAGAGTTGACTTTCTGAAATTTGGTTTTGGGATTTTCACAAATATCACTTCCGACCATATGGATTATCACAAAACGTTCGATCACTATCTGCAATCAAAAAAGTTATTCTTTGATTTGATTCCTTCAGGCGGCAAAATAATTTATAATTCTGATGATGAGAATTCAAAAACACTAATTTCCGGTTCAACGGCAGAAAAATATTCTTACGGCAGCAGTTCAATAAGCGATTTTAAATTGAAGAATGTAGAATATACAATTGAGGGAACCAGTTTAACCGTTGAAAATAAAGCGATTGATTATAATTTGAACACCGGCTTAGTCGGACATTTTAATGCTTATAATGCCGCTTGTGCATTTACATTGGCTTTGGTAGCAGGTATTGATCCCGTTACAGCTGGCATAGGTATTAAAACAACGCCTCAGGTACCGGGTAGATTTGAAGTGTTAAATAAGAAAAACAAAAAAGTAATTATTGACTATTCCCATACTTCGGATTCGCTAAAACAAGCGCTGACTGCAGTTCATCATATTGTGAAAGATGAACGTCCGGTTTATACAGTTTTCGGCTGCGGCGGAGATCGTGATAAAACGAAACGACCCATAATGGGAAATATTGCGGCTTCGATGAGTGAACGGGTATATATAACTTCCGACAATCCGAGAACTGAAGATCCTTTTATTATTATAAATGAAATAATAAAAGGCATTAAAACAAATAATTACAGGGTCATAGAAAACAGGGAAAAAGCAATTCAGTCGTCCATCTTTGAAAGTGAGGATAATGCAGTTATTCTCATTGCAGGAAAAGGGCATGAGAATTATCAGGAAATAAACGCAATTAGAAAACACTTTTCAGATAAAGAATTTGCAGAAAAATATTTGGAAGAATGGGCAAAATAAAAATTACAATTGAGGATTTATTTAACATTGCAGGTGCAACTATTTATAACCCGGATGTATTTAAGGGGGTTACAAATGTTGTAATCGATTCGCGAAAAGCAAAGAAGGGAAGTTTATTTGTCGCAATCAAAGGTGAAAAATATGACGGGCACGATTTTGTTTTAACTGCCCTGCAAAACGGAGCTTCTGCTGTAGTGATCGATAAAAAGAAACTGAATAAATTCAAATCTATTGAAGTTCCGATAATTACGGTAAATAATACAATAAAGGCCTACGGTGAAATAGCAAAGATTTGGCGAAATAAGCTTACTGCTAAAGTAATTTGTATAACGGGAAGTAATGGAAAAACGACTGTAAAAGAAATGATTGCAACTTTATTGTCGGAAAAATATAAAGTCATAAAAACTGAAGCGAATAATAATAACCATATCGGGGTACCGCTTACAATATTTTCCGCTGATGATAAATGTGATATTCTTGTTCTTGAACTTGGAACAAATCATTTTGGAGAGATTGAATATATTTCTGAAATATCCCGGCCTGACATTGCAATCATTACTAATATCGGAGATTCACATCTGGAGTTTTTTAAAAACAAGGAAGGTGTTTTTAAAGAAAAATCATATTTGTTCTCCGTAACAGATAAGTGTGGCGGAACAGTTTTCATAAATATCGATGATCCGATTATTAAGAAACTAAGAAAAATATACAAAAACAAAGTTACTTATGGATTTACAGGAGTAGCAGATGTTAAAGGAAAAGTTTTAAAATATTTGGATGATGGCAGGATACTTATTGAAATAACAACTAAGGATAAAACAATAAAAACATCTTTGCCCGTTCACGGGGAGTCAAATTCAAAAAACTTCTTAGCTGCCGCTGCCGTATCAATATACATCGGAATGACATTAAAACAAATTATTGAAGGGACCGGAAAATTAAAACAGGTCGATGGTCGGCTTAAAGTGAATGAATTAAGTAATAATGTATTAATTGATGATTCTTACAATTCTAGCACAACATCTATACAGTCTGCAATAGCACTCGTTAATAGAATTAAAAAATATCCCAGGAAATTTATTATTTTCGGGGATATATTCGAATTAGGGCAATATTCCAATAAAATTCATGAAGAACTTTCGCAATTATTTCGTCCAAATAAAAATTTAATAGTTCTTACAATCGGTAAGATGATGAAAGTTTTGCATAAATCTCTAACCCGTAAAAAAATTAAATCAATTCATTTTAATTCACGAGAAGAGCTTTCTCTTTTTTTGAAATACGAAGAAATTGAAAATTCTGTAATTCTAATTAAGGGTTCCCGTGGAATGAAAATGGAAGAATTCTTGAATATTTTAGAAAAAAGGCTCATTGCATGATCTATTATTTACTGGAATACATTCATAAAATATTTAATCCGCCAGGGTTCGAAATTTTTCGGTACCTAACCTTTCGTTCAATTATTGCCGCAATAACAGCCTTAATTATATCGTTTGCTTTTGGACCGAAAATCATTAAGCGATTAAAAAAAAATCAAATTGATCAGCCAATAAGGGAAGAGGGGCCACAAACTCACAAAAAGAAAGCAGGTACGCCAACAATGGGCGGTCTTATCATTCTGATATCTATTGTTATTCCTGTTCTTTTATGGAGCGATATATCGAGTATTTATATCATGTTGGTTTTGTTTGGAACTGTCGTTTTAGGAGGTGTTGGATTTCTTGATGATTATTTGAAAGTAGTCAGAAAACTCCCAAATGGCTTAATTGCCCGTTATAAATTATTGGGACAAGTTTTTGTCGGGTTAATTGTAGGAAGTGCAATTTATTTTCTTCCTGAATTTGCTCAATACAATACGCAAACTACATTGCCGTTTTTCAAAAATCTGAATTGGGATTTTTCTTACTTATACATACCGATGGTAATTTTTATAATTACAGCAACTTCCAATGCTGTCAATCTAACTGATGGTCTCGACGGTTTGGCGATTGGGACAATGATATTTGTAATGCTTACTTTGGCTATTATATGTTATGTAAGCGGTAATGTTATTTATGCCGATTATCTTAATATTATGTATTTGCCGGGAGCCGGCGAACTTACAGTATTTATTGCTGCGATAGTCGGTGCAGGTCTTGGTTTTTTGTGGTTCAATTTTTATCCCGCCGAGATATTCATGGGGGATACCGGTTCACTTGCTCTTGGAGGTGCTTTTGGTATTCTTACTGTTTTAATCAAAAAAGAATTGTTAATACCAATTCTAGGCGGAATTTATTTTGCTGAAACACTATCTGTAATTATTCAGCGCCTTTATTTCAAATACACAAAAAAGAAATACGGAGCAGGGAAAAGAATATTTAAAATGGCGCCGCTCCATCATCATTTCGAACAATTAAATTGGGCAGAGCCTAAAATTGTAATCCGGTTTTATATAATAACAATCATTCTTGCATTAATAAGCCTGGCTTCATTTAAAATAAGATAATGAATATCAACGAGAAAAAAATATCGATAATAGGATCTGTCCGAAGCGGAATAGCGGCAGCGAAACTTGCAAAAAAATTAGGTGCTATTCCCTTTGTAAGTGACTCCGGTCCGAAAGAAAAGTTTGATAACTCAATACGGGTTTTTGAATCTGGCGGAATAGATTACGAATTCGGAGGACATACTGAAAAAATATTTGATTGCGATTTTATAATTACAAGTCCCGGAGTTCCTTCCAATTCCCCTGTTCTATTAAAAGCAGTTGAAAAAAATATCAAAGTAATAAGTGAACTTGAATTTGCTGCTGCTTTTTGCAAAGGTACAATTATATCAATTACCGGAACTAACGGGAAAACAACAACAACTGAATTATTATCGTATATAATTAATGAGTGCGGCAGAAAATGTTATGTAGCGGGAAATATCGGCACTGCATTTTCAGAAATTACGTTAGATGTCAAATACGATGAATTTGTAGCCCTTGAGACTTCAAGTTTCCAACTGGATTTTATTGATGAGTTCAAACCTCAATTCTCAATGATCCTGAATATTACTCCGGATCACCTTGATAGATACAATAATAATTATGATGAATATATAACAGCAAAAATGAAGGTTTTAAGAAATCAAAACGAAGATGACTTTTTCATTTTCAACGCGGATGACCCGAATATTAGACTAAATCTAAAAAATAAGCGGGTTCAAAAACTTTCCTTCTCTTTAGTTAACGAAGTTCAAGCAGGTTCTTTTTATAAAAATGATAAAATATTTTTCGCCTGGTTTGGGGAAAAAACAGAAATTTGTTCAGGTCGGGATCTATTTATTAAAGGTGAACACAATATTGCAAATGCATTAGCTGCTGTTTCTGTGGTAAAGACACTTCGATTTCCGAATAGAAAAATCCGGAGTGCATTAAGTTCATTTAAAGGAGTGGAACATAGGATTGAGCTTGTTCGGGTAATGGATGGAGTTGAATATTTTAATGATTCAAAAGCTACAAATGTTGATTCCGTAAGCGTTGCATTAAAAAGTTTTGAAAAACCTATCTACTTAATACTCGGGGGTAAAGATAAAGGTAATAATTATGATCAAATTAAGGAACTCATAGTTAAAAGAGTAAAAAAAATATATGCTATAGGGTCATCTGCTGAAAAAGTCTATAATTATTTTAATTCGATAGTTCCTACTGAAATAAAAAAAACGATGGAAGATTGTGTTGAATCGGCACGTATAGAAGCGGAAAACGGTTCGGTAGTTCTGTTATCTCCGGCTTGTGCAAGTTTCGATATGTATGAAAGCTACGAACATCGGGGAAAAGTATTTAAAGAAATAGTGAACAAATTGAAATAATGAATACTTATGTCAAAATATTGATTCTGATTGTAGTTGGATTTATTGCACTTGGTGTAATTATGGTTTTTACAGCAAGCGGTACATACAGTTTAACCAGATTTAATAATCTGTATTTTTTATTTAGACAACACTTTTGGAAGGTGCTTGCAGCATTAATTATGATGGTTGTTTTTTCAAAAATACCATACGATAAGTATCGCGAATACAGTAAATTATTTCTTTATATAATCATTGTAGTTCTGGTATTAACATTTTTATTTGCACCTAGAGTCAAAGGCGCACAGCGTTGGATTAATCTTGGATTTATACAATTCCAACCATCTGAAGCGGCGAAAGTATTACTCTTAATCCATCTTTCCGTAATGTTGGAACGAATGGGTGATGGTTTGAAAGATTTTAAGAAGGGTTTGAAATTTCCTTTAATTTGGGTAGTTATAGTAAGCGCTCTTGTATTAATTCAACCTAATGTCAGCACCAGTTTGATTATTGTAATGACTTCATTCGTTCTTATTTATATCGCAGGAGCCAGGAAAACGCATATTCTTGGAATTGTAGCGCCGGCTATTTTTTTAGTAGGATCGATCGCAATGATTTTTAAACACTCCAGGGAAAGAATTTTAACTTATTTAAATAGTCTTATTAATGGCGGTGATATTAATATTCAGGTCAAACAGGCAAAGATAGCTCTCGGCAGCGGTGGTTTACTTGGAGTTGGTTTAGGACATAGCAGGCAAAGTGATTTATTTTTACCCGAGTCCTATGGTGATTTTATTTTTTCAATTCTTGGTGAAGAATTGGGTTTTGCAGGTGCAGTATTGCTATTGTTTATTTATCTGTTGCTGTTTGCAACTTGTCTAGTTGTTGCAAAGAAGGCACAAGACCCCTTTGGCAAATTGCTTGTTCTAGGTTTGGGGTTCAATATTATTATTAGTGCGTTTATAAATGCGTCTGTGGTTACAGGGTTAATCCCTACAACCGGTATTACACTTCCATTTATCAGTTTTGGCGGCACTTCTATTATTCTTTTTGCTGTATCTATAGGAATAATAATAAATGTCGGTAGACAAACAGTAAAAACAACGGAATTAAAAATAGCCCAAGTCGGATGATGAGCAAAAATTCATATAGATTTATATTTGCCGGCGGGGGTACCGGTGGACATTTATACCCGGTTCTTGCTGTTGCGCAATATATTCGTTCTATAAAACCGGAAGCGGAAATATTGTTTGTCGGTGCAAAAAATAAACTCGAATCGAGAGTAGTACCTGAATACGGATTTGATTTCAAACCCATTTGGGTAAGCGGATTTTCACGAAAATTGACATTAAATAACTTATTATTCCCCTTGAAGTTGATCGTATCAATTATCCAGTCGCTTATTATAAACATTGTATTTAAACCGCGCGTAGCAATTGGAAGCGGGGCATATGTTTCAGGTCCTGTAATCTGGGCTGCATCGGTATTTGGCGCTAAAGTAATTTTACTTGAGCAGAACAGTTATCCCGGTGTGACAAACAGACTTCTAGAAAAAAAAGCAGCTGAAATTCACTTAACATTTGAAGAATCAAAAAAATATTTCAGGGATAAGTCGATACTTAAATTAACAGGTAACCCTATAAGAATTAATTTGAAGTTAAGTGATAAATCTGAAATGAAAAAGTATTTTGGATTGGACCCATCGAAAAAAGTTTTATTAGTTCTTGGTGGAAGCGGAGGCGCAATGTCTATAAATGAAGTTGTTGCCGGTAATCTGCGCAATTTGACGGATAGCGGAATACAAATAATCTGGCAAACAGGACAATATTATTTCAAACAGTATAAAGATATGACAAATAGTTCGGTGAAAATTTTCTCTTTTATTAGTGATATGTCTGCTGCATTTTCAGCTTGTGATGTAATAATCGCCCGTTCGGGCGCAACAACAATATCTGAAATCGCTTATCTCAAGCTGCCTGTTGTTTTTGTCCCGTCGCCGAATGTTGCTGCGAATCATCAATATATGAATGCTAAAACATTAAAAGAAGCAGGCGCCGCTGAATTAATTGAGGATAAAAATTTGCGGGATGAATTTTTCCCGGTAATAAATGAAATTATATTTAATGAAGCACGACAGGAAAAGTTTAAGAAGAATATTTCTGAATTTGCAAAGCCATTGGCGGCAAAAATAATAGCCGAAAGAGCTATCAATTTTGCCGGGATAATCTGAGAGAGAAAAAGATTATGATGATGAAAACAATTAAAAATATTCATTTTGTTGGTATTGGTGGAATCGGAATGAGCGGTATAGCCGAGATATTATTAAGCCAGGGTTTTAAAGTAACCGGTTCCGATTTAGCCAGGAGTGAAGTTACCGAACGTCTTGAAAGTTTAGGAGTTATTATTTATGAAGGTCATTCCCCTGAAAATTTAAAAGAAGCGGATGTACTTGTCTATTCATCCGCTGTAAATTTGGAAAACCCCGAAGTGAAAGAAGCTATTTCTAGAAAAATCCCGGTAATAAAACGATCTGAGATGCTTGCTGAATGTATGCGAATGAAATATGGAATAGGAATTGCAGGCACACATGGAAAAACTACTACTACTTCGATGGTTGGTTTGGTATTAACTGAAGCAGGAATTGATCCGACAATTATTGTTGGCGGAAAATTAAGCGGTCTTGGAGGAACAAACGCGCGGCTTGGAAAAGGAGATTACATTGTAGTTGAAGCTGACGAATTTGATCGTACTTTTTTGAAACTTACCCCTGTAATTGCAGCCATCACTACTTTAGAAAAAGAACATTTGGATACTTACAAAGATCTTGATGATATAAAACAAGCTTTTGTAGAATTTGCTAATAAAGTACCTTTCTTTGGATTTGTTGTTTTATGTATTGATGAAACTGCTCTACAGGATATAATGCCGCAAATTAATAAAAAAATCTTTACTTACGGAATTACAACTCAAGCCGATATTCGCGCGACAGATATTATCTATTCCGGAAATAATACTGAGTTTACCCTGATTTATCTTGGTCATGAACTTGGCAGAATTAAATTGAATGTCCCGGGGTTACATAATATTAAAAACTCTCTTGTTGCAGTAACAATTGCCAAAGAAATGGGAGTTGATTTTACCTTGATAAAAAGGACTTTGGAGTCTTTTAGCGGTGTATACCGCCGGTTCGAGAAAAAATACGACAACTCAATAATGGTAATTGATGATTATGCTCATCATCCTACGGAAATTAATGTAACACTTGATGGAATTAGAAGAGGTTGGAATAGGAGACTGATCGCCGTATTTCAGCCGCATTTATATTCCCGTACAAGAGATTTCTACGCTGAATTTGGCCGTTCTTTTTTAAATTCAGATATATTTATTTGTACAGACATATATCCCGCCAGGGAAAAACCAATTGAAGGAATTTCCGGTGAATTAATTTCTAATGCTGCAAAAAATTTCGGACATAAAAATGTTTTCTATGAGCCGGAAAAAACTAAAATACCGGAACTTCTCAAAAAAATATATAAACCGGGAGACATAATTATAACTCTTGGAGCCGGAGATATCTGGAAACAGGGAGAAAAGTTTATTTCTTTATTGAAAAAAACAAAATGATATAATGAGTAAGATAATCAAAATATTAAATAAAGTTTTCTTGGTCTGTATACTTGGAGGAGTACTTTATCTGTCTCTTAATTTAAAGAGCAAATCTGATATTATAATTCAATCAATTTCGATTGAAGGAAATGGACATTTATCCGTAGAACAGTATTTAAGTTTTGCGAATTTACAGGATAAGAATGCTTACTCCGTACTTTCATTACAGGTGATTAAAGACAGAATTGAAAAACATCCTTACGTTGAACATGCAGATGTGCGTTATAATGGAGAAGGA
>Ga0182027_10008460_pt1 | contig 14971 bp, 11 predicted proteins | sample 712E1DmetaG_FD_121300 | JGI IMG/M metagenome (GOLD analysis project Ga0182027, IMG submission 121300) | Permafrost microbial communities from Stordalen Mire, Sweden - 712E1D metaG (Illumina Assembly) | ecosystem: Environmental > Terrestrial > Soil > Wetlands > Permafrost | place: Sweden... | reverse complement strand
ACTCGAAAATCCAGAGCATCAAATCCAATGCGCGTGGCTTCCGCAACTTTCGCAACTACCGGATTCGCATCCTGTTCTTCTGCGGAAAGCTAGACCTCTACCCATTATGAACCTCGAAGAATCGAAAACTGGAGGAAGGGAGGACCTGGGAACATTCCTGAGGCGACCACCATCCCGTTCCCAACCATAAAGAAATTGTAAATGGGCCAGGCGTTGCCGAAAGCGTTCTCCACGAAGTTCGCTGTCCAATTGGTGCCGTCGGTTGAACGAAAAATAAATTGGTCGAACGACATAGAGGATGCATACCGCCAACTTGCGATCAGGTAAACCCCATTGGCATAAGTCACAATTTGGTTCTGTAGCCCGACTCCGGACCACGAACTACCCGCTGCGGTCAATGTCTGGTTTGTCCACGTCGAGCCATCCGGGGAGAAAAAAGCTTGAGCGCCGGATCCAGCAACGGCGACGAAACCTGCGCTGCCGCCGGCCACTCCCATAGCGCCGCTTAAACCAGAAACCGTCGAAGACCAGTTCACTGCATCTGGCGAGGTAATGACAACCCCGCCGCCGACTGCCACATATTTCCCATTGGCAAAGGCCACCGCCGCAAGGGAATTCGCCGTGCCCGAAGCCCTCAACACCCAGTTTGTGCCATCGGCTGAGGTTTCGACAGCGCCACCGTTGCCCACGGCCAGAAACATGCCGTTGGCATAAATGATGGCATTTAATGTGTTGGTTGTTGCCGTTTGGCTCTCGGTCCAATTGGTGCTGTCGGCTGAAATGGACACGATGCCGGAATCGCCCACCGCCACGAAATCTCCATTAGTGAAGACTATGCCATAGAGGGTGGGAGGCATTGATTGAGGATTCCCATTCGGCAGAGGATTGCGCCAGTGCCAGTTGTCCAAGGCTCCCGCAAAAGCATGGCAGGAACAAAGCCACGCTCCCAGAAAAGTCAACCCCCGCAGAACTCTCTTTGACTGCATAAACTCGATTAGTTTCTACCTCAAGTTAGATGATATTTATATGGTATGCCTGTTGCAATTGGAGTGCAAGCTCAATCTTTTCTTAGGTTCGTCCTTTCGTCCTTGTATTTCCTGGCGCCTGTGCTCAGACGCTCCAAGGCGTCATCGCCTCCGCGCTCCTTGGATTCTTGGCGGGTAACATCAAGATGCCTTCGCCCAGGATCAATAAGAGCATGAGGAACAGAAACAGACGCCAGATCTCGCCCTCCAACTGGCCGGTGTCAACACGACGATCCTGCAACATTTGCAGCGGCAGGTCGCCAAACAATTTCCGCATCTCGTCGGAGTCCACGATTTCCGGCTCGTCCTCGGCGGCGGGACGATTGACGGCCAGGAGGCGGTCGCCGGATTGGTAGATGCCGGCTTGAAAGCGAATGTCCTTCGGCTCCTTGGAATCCAGCGACACCCATGTTTTGGCCTGGTCCACCGCGCTCAACTCGCCGCAGGTGATGGTGGCGGCCGGTTGGAGGCGGCGGGCGCCGTCCTGGAGCAAGCGTTGCAGCATCGGCACCAGCACCGGCCCGTCGGCCAGGCTGGACCAATCGCCGGCGGGGAGCGACGCGCAAAAATAGACTTCGCCCCCGCCCAGATTCTGCCGCGCCAGCAAGGCCGCGCCGTCCTCAAACGCCGCCAGCACGTTTTTCTGTCCGGAAATAAGCTGGCGCCGCGGGAAATCGGTCTGCGCCAGCGGCAGGCTCAGATGCTCATCGCTCCGGGCCAGCGGGCCTTCTTCCTCGTTCCAGTGGAGCACGTGAAAACCGCCCGAGGCCTCGGAATTTTCCACCGCGCCCCACCCCAGCCCGTTGAACTGACCGGGATCGGCGCGGCCCGGCGGAAAAAAGACGGCCACGCCGCCCTCGGCGGCGAAGGACTGCGCGCGCGCCGCAGCCTCGCCTTCGGGCAAAGCGTCCTGCCAGACCAGGAGCGAGCAGCCATTGAGATCCGCCGTGGAAAACGCCGCCGGGGCCACCAGATCGGCCGGCTGGCCGGTGCGCGCCGCCGCCGCCAGTTGCAGAAAGCGCGCCGTCTCCGGCGAACTGCTCACCACCACCGCGCGCGCCGCCGTGTCCGCCCCGTACACAAAATAGGCCGTGTTGTCATGGGCGTTGCCATCCGCGGGCAAAGAAAAGCTGCCCCACCCGCCGGCTGGATGCGTTCCCAGATCAATCCGGTGGCGCCAGCGCAGGGACTGGCCTTCGAAGGAGATTTGGGTTTGCGACTGCGCGCCGTCCAGGGTCAGCGTGACGGGAATGGAGGCGGGGGACGGGCGGTTGCGCTGGAGATCCAGGACGAATTGCAGCTCCGACTTGTCGCCCAGGGGGCGGCGCGCCACTTCCCTGAGCGCGATGGAGGCGTTGGCATCCGCCGCCTGGGTCAGGGCCAGGAGGCGCACGCGGACTTTCTGGGAGAGGGAACCCAACTGGCTGGCGAGGTCCTTCCAGCGCGGGTCCTCGGGATGCCAGTTGCTGCGCTGGGCGTCGGAAGCGATCCAGATTTCGGCGGCGCCGGCGCGGTTTTCCAGGAGCCAGTTCAAAGCCGCCCGGAGCAGGCCGGGAAGATCGGCGGCGGTGTCGGTGGGCTGGGTGACGGACAATTGCAGGAGATTGGTGGCCCGGGCGGTTTCCTCCGGCGCGAGCGTGGCGCTGTCAATCAGAACCAAGCGGCTGCTTTCCTCAAATTCCCCCGCCGCCTGGGCCAACAGACGGACGGCCTGCTCCCGTTTGCTGACCCCCCCCGCCTTGGCTTCCATGCTGGCGGAGCGGTCGAGCAGGATGACAATCGCGTCCGGCGCGGAGGAAACGGCCCAGCCCAGCCATCCGCCCGCCAGGGGCCGCGCCATAAAGACGACCAGCGCGGCCACCATCAGCACGCGGCAGAGCAGGAGGAGAACCTGGCGCAGCCGGGTGTTGCTGACCGAGCTGCGCGTGGCCGCCAGCAGAAAGCGGGTGGCGGCCCACGGTTGCGGGCGGTGCCGCAGACGGTTGAGCAGATGGATGAGCACGGGCAGCAGCAGCAGCGGCAAACCCCAAAGGATCAATGGCTGAAGGAAGGTCATGGGTTGCGATCACGGGCTGGCCGAGAGGCGGGCGCGCTCGACCAGAAAATCGGCCAGCACTTTCTCGCAGGACTGGTCGGTCACCACCCGGCGGTAATCGGCCGCAAATTCATGGCACCCGACCCGCAGCCCCTCCAGGAACAAATGGAGTTGGCGCAGGTACTCGTCCCGCACCACCGCCGGTTCGGTCACCAGGTTGAAGGAGCTTTCCAGATCCACGAACCGGGTGGGGCGGTCAAATTGAAAATCCAGCTCGGCGCGGTCCAGCAATTGAAAGAGGGCGAGGTCGTGCTTTTGGAATCGGAGATGTTGCAGGCAATTGAGGAGCGGGTCGAGATCGCAAAAGAAATCCGAGAAGACGATGACCAGGGCGCGGCGGGGCACCTTTTCCGCCAGGTCGTGCAGGGCGGAGGGAAGGCCGGTGTGGCCGCGGGCGGCGGTTTTTTGGAGTGAGTCAATAATAAGTTTGAGATGGGCGGGATTGCGCCGGGGCGGGATTTCGACCAGGGCCTTTTCCCCGGCGCAGACCAGCCCCACGGCGTCGCCCTGGCGGGCGGCCAGGTGGCCCAGGGTGGCGGCCAGGCGGCGGGCGAAATCCAGCTTGGTCGCGCCCGGCTTGCCGAAATTCATGGAGCCGCTGCAATCCAGCACCAGATAGCAGCGCAGATTGGTTTCCGCCTCGAATTCCTTCATGTAAAAGCGGTCGGTGCGGGCGAAGACGCGCCAATCCAGCCGGCGGATGTCGTCGCCGGGGACGTAATTGCGGTACTCGGCGAACTCGACGCTGGAGCCGCGGTGGGGGCTTTTGTGAAGGCCCGAGACTGACCCTTCCATCGCATGGCGGGCGAGCAAGGGCAGGTGCATGAGGCGCGCCAGCACGCGGGCGTCCAGCAACTGGTTTTCCTCAGCCACGGCGCTGTTCTCCGCGAATCTCCTCGAGCAGGCGGGCGATGATGGCGGTGCTGGCCACGCCCTCGGATTGGGCCTGGAAGTTGGTAAGGATGCGGTGGGTGAGCACGGGCGCGGCCACGGCCTCCAAATCCTCCATCCGCACCAGGTAGCTACCGTGGAGGACGGCCCGGGCCTTGGCCCCGCGGACCAGATATTGCACCGCGCGCGGCCCTGCCCCCCAGTTGACCCATTTCTTGATCCAGTCCGGCGCCTGGCCGGAGAGCGGACGGGAACGGCGCACCAGTTCGACCGCCAGGTTATAGATGTGATCGGGCACGGGGACCCGCTGCACCACTTCCTGGTAGCGGGTGATCTGTTCGCCGGAGAGCAGATGGGACAACAACGCCGGAGCCGCCCCGGTGGTTTCGCGCGCGATGCGCCGTTCTTCCGCCTCGCTGGGGTAGTCCACATAAATAAAAAACATGAAACGGTCCAGTTGGGCTTCCGGCAAGGGATAGGTGCCTTCCTGTTCGATGGGATTTTGGGTGGCCAAAACGAAGAAGGGGACGGGCAAGGGAAAGAAGCGCCCGGCGACGGTGACGCGATGTTCCTGCATGGCCTCCAGCAGGGCGGATTGCGTTTTGGGCGGGGTACGGTTGATCTCATCGGCCAGGATGATGTTGGCGAAGAGGGGGCCTTTGATGAAAACGAAGGCGCGGCGGCCGGGCTGGTCGGTTTCCTGGAGGATGTCCGTGCCGGTGATGTCGGAGGGCATGAGATCGGGAGTGAATTGGATGCGATTGAATTGGAGGGACATGACCTGGGCCAGGGCATTGACCATGGTGGTCTTGGCCAGGCCCGGCACGCCCATGAGCAGGCCGTGTCCCCGCGCCAGGACGCAGATGAGCAGTTGCTCGAGCACGTTGTCCTGCCCGATGATGACCCTGGCCAGTTCCGCGCGGACTTTTCCATAAGCCTCCCGCAACTCGCTGATGGCCCCGACATCATCCTGGGACAATGCCGATGCCGCCGGGGGACTGGCCGTTGTTTGTTCAATCATGTGGGGAGTTTAAGGATGAAGCTTCAAAGTTCAAACGCCGATTTGCCGCTTTGGCCGTTTTTTACCCCGCTCACTTTTCCAGTTTCATCCGGCCAGGTGACGCCTGAGCTTCTCCAGGGCGATGGCGCGCTGGCTCAGGGTGTTTTTCACCGCTTCGCCCAACTCGGCAAACGACTGAGTGTAACCCTCCGGGACAAACAAAGGATCATATCCAAAGCCGCCTCCGCCCGCCGGCCGCTGGCTGATATGGCCCTCACACGCGCCCTCCAAAAGAACGGTTTGCCGCGCGGGAGGAACCAACCATTTCCGGGCGGCGGCGGAGAACAACAATCTCCTCACGGCCAAAACACAGCGAAAGCGCCCCGTGCGCTGCGCGACCGGAACGCTGGCCAAGAGACGCAGCAGCTTAGCGTTATTGGCGCTATCGGGGGAATTGCCCGCGCCGGGAGAGTCCATCGCGGCAAAGCGGGCCGAGTGAACACCCGGCGCGCCGCCGAGGGCGTCCACTTCCAGGCCGGAGTCGTCCGCCACCACGAAAAGAGGCGTTTCCGGGGAACCCAGTTTTTTGAGGAGCAACTGGGAATGGGCGGCGAGCCAGCCGGCCAGGGCCGAGGCTTTTTTGGAGGCGTTGGCCGCGAAGGTTTCGCCGTCTTCCGCCGGCAGGGGAGCGCCGGGAAAATCGTTTAGAGTCAAGTATAGATAATCTCGGGCCAGCACCTGCTGGATTTCCCGCGCCTTGTGCGCGTTGCGCGTGGCGATCACTAATGCGGTCATCGGCGGAAAAGGTCCCCCCGGCCGCTCAGGGAAGGGCCGTGATCTCGAAGTAGCTGGTTTCCGCGTTGGGTTCGAGAATGTAGCCGGACCCGCCCTGGGAAGGACTGGCGAAGGCGCCGTGGAATGTCAACGTTTTGCGGAGCGGACTGGCGAACGTGCCGGTGACCACGCCTGCGGGGGTCAAGGAAATCGTCAATTTATTGGTCTGGCCCTTATCGGGCGTGAACTGGATGGCTGTGCTGACGGTGAGTTGGTTGGTCACCGCATTGGTCAACGTCCCGCCGCCGAAAACAATCTGATAGTGTGTGCCTTTAACCGGCGGAATGTATTTGGCGGTGGAGGAATCAGCCACCACGTCATACGCGTTGGTATAGTAAGCGCCGGTCTTAGCCGGCTTGCTCCACGCGACCGTGCCCGCAAAATTGGCGGGCACGGCGTTCGTTTGCCAGCCCAGAAGGATTCCCTTTTTGCTGTAAAGCGAGTAGTAGAACGGCCAGATGCCGTCCTGCGAAACCGCGGTGGTGGACGGGGTAAGGGCGGTGCTGTCCGCCAGAGACCCGGCCACGGTGACCGCGCCATTGGCGGCGATTGAATAGGTGGCGTAACTGTCCCCGCCCGGATAATTATTGCCCGCGCTGTGATCGCCGGGAATGGTGAGCACATATTTTCCAGGAACGACCGCGCTGTTGGTGGTAAGTTTGGCCGCCTGGCGATACGCGGCCAGACTGGAAGACCAATTGCCATTGTAAACGACGCCGGTGAGGGAATACGTCCCGTTGCTCAGGTCCAAATACAGCAGATTCGTAATGTAGTTCCCGTCCAGTCCTGGCCCATACAATCCCGTGAAGCCGTTGGTAGGGTTGATTATTCCCGCCAGGGTCATGCTTTTGCCGGGGAAGGACAACTTCCCGCTGAACACCCCGGAATTAGCCACCGTCAAAGTGTAATAGCCCGAATTGGTGGGCGAAACGGAGACGGGTTCGTTCGTCGCCATGAACAGGCCGTTGTAAGTGCCGCTGACGTGGGCGAAATAATTCGTCACAAGATTTGCCATGATCGTCTCATTGGTCGTCACCGCAAAGGTCAGCGGGTTGGCGTAGGAAGTGACCCCGCCGATCCAATCCAGAAAGAGATAGTTGGTCTTGGGCGTGACCTTGATCGTGTAGGATTGTCCCACCACAAGATAATTTCCGTGCCAATTGGAGGAGATCACGCCCACCCCATTGCTCGTGGCCAGGTTCACGCGGGCCAACACATTGAAACTCTCCTTAATCAAGGTGCTTTCCCCCTTTGTGTCGTAGGCTTGCGCCAACATCGTGTAGCTGCCGGGGGCGAGGTTGGTCTGGGCCGCCGACCAGGTGGTCTGGTTGGCGCCGATGCTGGCGGGCACGGGCGGCGCGATGGAATTGGAATGCAAAAATAGTTGACACAGAATCTGGGTGGCCGTGATCGAGGAGACGATCTTGCCGGTCACGTTGAAGGTGCCGTTGGTCAACTGGGCGTTGGCGGCGGGCGACGTGAAGCTAATTTTCGAGGGAATATTGTTGGAAAGGAATGTCGCGGTCAGGGCCAGACCCGGCGTCATAGTAAAGGTCTCCACCGGGTTCAGGGTGGCCGTGGCGCCGTCGCTCCAACTGTAGAAGATGGAGCCTGTCGCGGGCGTCGCTTTGATGGAATACTGAATTCCATTGGTCAGGTAGCTGCCATTGAGATTAGGGCTGAGCGTGCCCCTGCCATTGGTCGAGACCGACAATCTGGTCAGGACGGTGAAATCGTTGGTGATGAGGGCGGTTCCGCCCTTGGAATCCGTGGCGATGGCCTGTACAAAATAATGCCCGGGCGCAAGATTGTTGGTTTCCGCCGCCGCCCAGGTGGTCGTGCCGCTGGTCTGGATCGGCGAACCCAGCGAACTCCGGGTGTCGTAGGAATAAATCTGGCAGGTAATGGCGACCGGGGTGTTGGTCACCCTATTGGTGATGGTGCCTTGGAACATGAAATTGCCGTTGGTCGTCGTACCCCGCGGCGCCGGATAGGTAAAGGAGATGGCGCCGGGAATGCTGTTGGTGATGAAGGCCGCCGTTAGCACCCAATTATTCTGCATGGTAAAATTGATGTTCGGGCTGAGAGAATTATACCCTTCGCCTTGCCAATTGACAAAAAGCTGGTTGGTTCCCGGATGAGCCACCAGCTCGTACCGCGTGCCGGTCTGCATATTGGCCCCGACCGCGTTGGCAACCGAGGCGCCGGTGGACAGATTGGTCAAGGACACGGTGCCAACGCCGTTGGTGAGCACGGCGGTGACAATGATGTTCATTTGAAAGACCTCGCTGCCCAAATTGCCCGCCCCGTCCTGCGGCGTCGCCGAGACGTCATAGATGCCCGGCTCCACCACTCCGAAGTCATAAGACCAATTGGTGGTCCCATCGGCGTCTCCCCCGCCGGCAAGGCCGCCGTAGGCGCCATTTCCAGGTGCCGCTTGCGCCGAAATCCTCACCCGCGCCACCGCCACATTGTCCTGCGCCGTTCCCTGCACCAGCAATGAAGCGCCATTGGTCAGCAACAGATTGGCCGTGGGATAAGTGATCACCGCCGAGGGGGTGGTGGTGTCAACCACCGGCTGGGCATTGGGATCCGGAAAGCTGAAATCAATAAAGAAGAAGTTGGTGTTGGCCGGCAGATTGGTGCCATGGAAATTCTCCGGCAGGTCTGTAAGTATCGTCGAGTTTGTTTCAATATAGATGGAGTCGAAGATGCCATTGGTGAAGGGGTTGCCGGCGAATACGAGATTGGTTGGATAGGCGTTGGTTGCGAAATTGTTGGTATCATTGAAGTAATCCAGGACATCCGTGCCGCCGATCACCCGCCCAAACACAGTAAATGGGCCGCCGCCGGTTTCGCTCGTGTCGAGAATCGGGTTGTCCACCAGATTGAAGAAAAAGGCGTTGCCTCCCCCGTTGGGGTTGCCCGCCGGCAGGGCCAGAGCCAGCGTGCCTTTGGTGTTGCTTACTTGTGGCCCCACATAAAACTCGTTCTGAATCTCCCACGGCAGCGGCGGGCTGTTAGTGTTAGGTACGCTGCCGTGGACATATCGCTGGTTAATATCAATCACGCTCAGCCCGGGCGTCGTATTGGTCCGGTCTGTCGCGTCATAATCGCCACTTTGCAGCACGAATCCCGGGACCAGCCGGTCAAAAAACAAATTTGAATACGCCCCCGAACTTTTATAATGAACAAAATTCTCCACCGTGGCCGGCTTGTCGTGATCGAACAGTTCCACCACCACGTTGCTCGGGCCGCCGGCAAATCCTGAGATCTGGAAATTCACGATCGTTCCCTGCAAAACGGTCAAGGTGGCCGAGTTGGTGATCGCCGTTTGCAGGTCCGAAGAAATCACGATGACCGCAACCGCATGCGGGCCGGCCTGATTGGTGACGTTAGCAATGTAGTAATTCGTTGCGTACGCGCCGGGGATGTTTGTTCCGTCAAAGGTCCATTGATAATAATAAGAGTGCGCGTTGGAGACAGTTATGCCGAAGTACGCGGCTGATCCGGCATTGATGGTCAGATTCTGGGGCACGGAGAGGATGACCGGGGTATCGGCGTTGGCGGCCGTGATGAAACCCGCCAGGCAGAGCAGGGACAAAAAGTTTTTCATGCACGATTAACATGCCTTATCCGCGCGGAAATACCAAGCGCAAAGTGCGGATTTCGCCAATTCGCGATTTCCTGGTGAACCGTTCTTGCCAACCATGACGTTCAAGGCTATTTTTTAACCATGACCACCACGGTGGAAGCCATTTACGAAAACGGGACACTGAAGCTCCCCCGCCCATTGCCTTTGGAGGAAAAGGCTCAAGTCGTTGTCACTATCCAGACCAAAGCGGACTTCAACGAGGCCAACCAACGGGAGGCGTGGTTGAAAAAGTCTGAGGAGACTTTGACGAAAGCATGGAACAACCCAGCCGACGACGTTTTCAATGAGCTTCTCGACAAGTGAGGTCATTCTGCTGCCGATTCCGTTCTCTGATTTGACCAGCCGCAAGGTCCGGCCTGCCATCGTCATTGGCCACAGTAGTTTTGCCGGGGACCTTTTTGTGGTTCCGATTTCCTCGCAGTTGCAGAATGTGGATGTGGCTCTGTTGGATTGGCGCGCAGCCGGACTGAATGTTCCTTGCGGAATCAAGCCTCAACTGGCCACGATCGAAAGCAAGCTGGTCATCAAGGCCATTGGCGTTCTCTCCTCCCGCGACCGTGACTCCTGCAAGAATCGGCTTCGGGCGTGGCTCGGATTGTGAAGCGTCACCGCCGCCACGGACTTGGGCGAACCGGCGTGGCCTTGATCACGATTTCCTGCAACGATTTCATTGCAACTTGGGGGCAAAGTTGCCATTGTCTGCGGTCTGACGAATTCGCATGAAAACTCCTGTTTTTCGCCCAAACACCTGGAGCCGCCTGGTTGCCATCCTGGCAACGGGCGTGTTGCCCGGCTTGCTGCCTCTTTCCATGAATGCCCAGACTCCTTCCACCAACGCCCCCGCCAAAACGGAAACCGCCACCCTTGGCGGCGGCTGTTTTTGGTGCGCCGAGGCCGTTTTCCAACGCATCCCCGGCGTCCAATCCGTCACCTCCGGCTTTGCCGGGGGCAGCGTCGCCAACCCCAGCTATGAACAGGTCTGCACGGGCAAAACCGGCCACGCCGAAGTCATCCAGATCAAGTTTGACCCGGCGGCGCTCTCTTACGACAAACTGCTCGAAATCTTCTGGGAAGCCCACGACCCCACCACCCTGAACCGGCAGGGCCACGATGCCGGCACGCAATACCGCTCCATCATTCTTTACAGCGATGAGGCGCAAAAGCAGGCCGCTGAAGCCTCCAAAGCCAGGGCGGCAAAGAATTTCAAAGACCCGATTGTCACCCAGATCGTTCCCCTCAAGGCGTTTTATTCGGCGGAGGATTCTCACCAGAATTACTACAATCTGAACAAGAACGGGAGCTACTGCCAGATCGTCATCACCCCCAAGCTCAAGAAACTGATCCAGGAAGGAGTCATTCCGCGGGGGGAAGGAATAGCCGCGGGAACCACGCCAACCCCTTGAACTTTTGCCCCGTGACAACGGGTTGAAACCGACTATGCGCCGCCAGTATCCTTTTCACCTGATCGAACCCAAATGGCAGCATTTTTGGGAGGCCCAATCCACTTTTCGCGCCTGGAACCCGCTGGAGCCGATTCCCCCGGGGCATCCCTTCGCCCAACGCCACGCCTTGCGGGACGGCGCCGCCCCGGGCCGGCTTCCCCCGAAGTTCTATATACTTGACATGTTTCCGTACCCTTCCGGCGCCGGGCTGCACGTCGGCCACCCGGAAGGCTACACCGCGACCGACATCCTGGCCCGCTATCGCCGCGCCCTGGGTTTCAACGTTCTCCATCCCATCGGCTGGGACGCTTTCGGCCTGCCCGCCGAGCAATACGCCATCCGCACCGGGCAGCATCCCCGCCAGACCACCGAAGCCAACATCGCCGTCTTCAAGCGCCAGATCAAGTCCCTGGGCTTCAGTTACGACTGGTCCCGGGAAATTGACACGACCGACCCGGGCTATGTCAAATGGACCCAGTGGATTTTCCTCCAGCTCTACAATTCCTGGTTCAACCCCGTCACCAACAAAGCCGAGCCGATTGAAACCCTGCCCGGCCCGCCCGGCGACTCCTCCCCGGAAGCCCTCCGCCTCCATCGCGACCAGCATCGTCTGGCGTACGTCACCGAAGCCCCCGTCTGGTGGTGCGAACAACTGGGCACCGTCCTGGCCAACGAAGAAGTGGTGGACGGCAAAAGCGAGCTGGGCGGATTCCCCGTCGTGCGCAAGCCCATGCGCCAATGGATGCTGCGCATCACCGCCTACGCCGAGAGACTGATGGCGGACCTGGAGACCATTGACTGGAGCCATTCCCTCAAGGAAATGCAGCGCAACTGGATTGGCCGGAGCGAAGGGGCGGAAGTGGAATTCGCAATTCTGAATTCGCAAGCCAAAATTACAGTTTTCACCACCCGCCCGGATACTCTGTTCGGCGCGACCTACATGGTGCTCTCGCCGGAGCACAAATTGCTCGAATCCATCACCAGCCCAGCCCAACGCGCCGCCATCGCCACCTACCAGACCCAAGTCGCCCGGAAAAGCGATCTGGAGCGCACGGAGTTGAGCACCGAAAAGACTGGCGTTTTCACCGGCGCTTACGCACTCAATCCGGTGAATCAGGAACAGATTCCGATTTGGATTGCCGACTACGTCCTGGCCTCCTATGGCACCGGCGCCATCATGGCCGTGCCCGCCCATGACACCCGCGATTTGGAGTTCGCCAAAAAATTTGATCTCCCCATCCGCCTGGTCGTCCAGGCGCCGGAGGGCCGGGAATCCATTGGCTTTGTCGGCGACGGCACCAGCGTCAATTCCGGTTTCCTCACCGGCCTGCCCACCGGCGAAGCGAAGCAAAGAATCACCGCCTGGCTCGAAGAAAAAAATCTCGGCCGCAAAACCGTCAACTACAAATTGCGCGACTGGCTTTTCAGCCGGCAGCGCTATTGGGGCGAGCCGTTCCCCATCGTTTGGAAACCCGACGGCCACCAGGCCCTCCCGGAAGCCGCCCTGCCGCTGCTCCCGCCGGAATTGACCGACTTCAAACCCACTGCCTCGGGCGAACCTCCCCTGGCCCGCGCGCGCGAATGGGTCCGTCTGGCCGACGGCTCCATCCGCGAAACCAATACCATGCCGCAATGGGCCGGCAGTTGCTGGTATTATCTCCGTTACCTCGACGCGAGAAACTCAAAGGCCTTTGTCGGCAAGGAAGCCGAGAGTTATTGGATGGGTTCCGAACCCCGAAACGGCCCCGACCGCGCGCCGCCGGAGAAGACGACACCCGGCGTTGATCTCTACGTTGGCGGCATTGAACACGCCGTCCTGCATCTGCTCTACGCGCGTTTCTGGCACAAAGTCCTTTTCGATCTGGGCCGCGTCTCCACCCCTGAACCGTTTTTCAAGTTGATCAACCAGGGCCTGATCCTCGGCGAAGACGGCCAAAAAATGTCCAAGTCCCGCGGCAACGTCGTCAACCCCGACGACATCCTGGGCGAATTCGGCGCCGACGCCTTCCGCCTCTACGAAATGTTCCTAGGCCCCCTGGAAATGGTCAAGCCGTGGAACACCCGCGGTGTGGAAGGGGTCTATCGTTTTCTGGGCCGCGTCTGGCGGTTGTTTGTGGACGAGCAAAGCGAGACCGAATTCGAACAAGCCCAAACCGCCCAAACCGACACGAGTCCCGCCGCGCTCGACCGCATCCAACTCAGCCCCGCGCTCCAGGACGCCGTTCCGACCGCCGCCCAGCTCAAGACTTTGCACACTTGCATCAAAAAAGTCACCGAAGACCTGGATGCTTTCCGCTTCAACACCGCCATTTCCGCCTTGATGGTTTTTGTCAACGACGCCATCGCTTGGGAAACCAAACCGCGGTCCCTCCTGCGCGACTTCCTGATTTTGCTGCAACCCTTCGCCCCCCATCTGGCCGAAGAACTGTTCGCCAAACTGACCGCCGCCCAGGGCAAATCCCCCAGCCTCTCCTACCAACCCTGGCCAAAGTTCGACGCAGCCCTGCTGGTGGAAAAAACCATCGAGCTGCCCGTCCAAATCAACGGCAAACTTCGCGGCCACATCCTCGTTTCCGCCGGCGCGCCGGCCGCCGAGGTGGAAGCCGCCGCCCTGGCCGCTGAAAAGATCAAACCATTTCTCCAAGGCAAGGCCGTAAAAAAAGTCATCATCATCCCCAACCGCCTGGTCAACCTCGTGGTTGGCTGAATCATCCGCATGAGGCGCGAAGTGAAATTATGAACAACGTCCGGCTTGGAATCATCGGATTGGGCAACATCGGCAAACACCACGCCGATTACCTGCTCCATCACAAGGTCAGCCGCTGTGAGCTTGTCGCGGTGTGCAGCCGGAGTGCCGCCTCGGCCGATAAATACAAGCCGCTGAAAACTTTCACTGACGGCGTGCAGCTCATCCAATCCGGCGAAGTAGATGCCGTTCTCATTGCCACCCCCCATTTTCTCCACGCCCCGCTGGGCATCGCCGCGCTCGACGCCGGGGTGCATCTGCTGCTGGAGAAGCCAATTGCATCGCACAAAGCCGACGCGGAACGGCTCGTCGCCGCCCACGAGCGGAATCCCAAAATGGTCTTCGCGGCCATGCTCCAATTCCGGGCGGAGCCGCGCTATTTGAAAATTCAGAAATTGCTCCAGGACGGCGAACTGGGCCAAATCGTGCGCGTCAACTGGATCAACACCGACTGGTACCGCACGGAAGCCTATTACGCCAGCAGCGAATGGCGCGCGACCTGGAAGGGCGAGGGTGGCGGAGTCCTGCTCAACCAATGCCTGCACAATCTGGACGCCCTCCAGTGGCTTTGCGGAATGCCCGCGCGCGTGCGCGGATTCTGCCAGCTTGGCCGCTTCCACAACATCGAAGTCGAAGACAATGTGACCGCCTATCTGGAATGGGCCGGCGGGGCGACAGGATCGTTCATCAGTTCGACCGGCGAAGCGCCGGGCGCGAATCGTTTTGAAATTGCCGGCACGCGCGGCGCCCTGGTGCTGGAAAATGGCGCGCTCCAGTTCACGCGCAACGAAGCGGACATGGTTGAATTCAGCCAGACCGCCCGGCAGGGTTTTGTCAAACCGGAAGTGAGGAACGTGGAAATTCCATTCCAGAACGCCGCCGCGCCGCACGCAGCCATGACCCAAAACTTTGTCAACGCGATTCTGGACGGCGAACCGCTCATCGCGCCCGGCGGGGAGGGCATCCACTCGGTGGAGCTGGCCAACGCGATTCTCTACTCGTCGTTGCTGGGGCGGACGTTGGAACTGCCGATGGATGGCGCCGCCTGGGAGAAGCAATTGAACCAGTTGATCGCCGAATCGAAGGCCGGCAAGAAAGTGGTCAAAACCGCCGCCGAAGATTTCGCGGCTTCCTTCCGAAAATAATAGCGCGCCAAGCAACAGCGATTTCGGAAGTTTTTTTCATCGAGCTTGGTAGCTCCTTTGGGTTTAGGAACTTGAGCAGATTCGCATGGTCGTAAATTTCGGAGGCAAATTCTTTTTTCTTGCCAAATATTCGGGGTT
>Ga0182027_10008458_pt1 | contig 14972 bp, 11 predicted proteins | sample 712E1DmetaG_FD_121300 | JGI IMG/M metagenome (GOLD analysis project Ga0182027, IMG submission 121300) | Permafrost microbial communities from Stordalen Mire, Sweden - 712E1D metaG (Illumina Assembly) | ecosystem: Environmental > Terrestrial > Soil > Wetlands > Permafrost | place: Sweden... | reverse complement strand
TCACATGATGCGCCGCGGGCACATAATTCTCTGCAAATGGGCAGCTGTTTGTCCGGATGCCACGGAGACCGCATCCCTGAACGATGCGCCGTATCCGGCCGCGCGGGTTTTTGGACAGGTTCTAAAGTCCCTTGGATTGATACCAGGGTCTCCTGCGCCCGATGTGCTGGCCGGAGTCGATGAGCACGGCTACGCAGCCAAAGATCATGCACAGGTCGGTTCGCGCCTCGTGGAGAAAGCTCAAGAAGCCGTAATGGGGCAGCTTGACCAGCGCAAGCGGCCCTATCGGCTGGCCCAGCAGGATGGGCAGCTTGGTGGTCACCAGCGCGGTCACAATCACCACCAGCAACAGAATCGCGGCATCGCCGGCATAAAAGTTCAGCAGGATGGCGACGCCACCGGCAATCTCGATGCCACCCGCCAGCGGCGCCAGCACATGAGGATAGGGCAGGCCGATGCCCGCAAAGCGTCCCCACCCCAGCTCGTCGGGACGCACGAACTTCAGGATGCCTTCCGTCAGGAACACCAGGCCTACAACCACCCGGATCAGGATCATGGGAAGAGCGCGGTGCATCGGTGCCTCCGGTGCTGAGATTAGGCGGGACGGCCTTTTCAGTTCGCGGGACAAGCCGTCTCGAATGCCATATATGCAAGAAGCATACCTTAGGGGCCAGGCATCATGCGGCAAACGGGTAATTGTGGCCGGAATTCCTGAAATGGCTCTTCCCGGGGCAGAAGCGGAACGGGGCAGAGAGTTCATAAACCGTCTCTTGAGGCACTTCCATCACCGCAGTAGCCTCCATGCGGAGTGAATGTCCTATGCGCCCAATTCGCGTCTAAGAGGATGCCGTGAGGCGCGGCCTGGATACAAAGACCCGGTCCAACCCATTTGCTTCCGGTAGACTGTGGTTTGGGTCCCAAATAGCTGGAATGGCAGCGGCAGGTCTTGGCCGCAGGTGTGGTATCACCGGGGGTCCCAATACGCTGCGGCGGGGTAATGGCGGCTGGGGTGGTAAAATCAGTCTTTCCTCGAGGCAGGATCAGATTTTCAGCAGTGAGGGTGTGCATATTTTTCCCGTGAAGCCGAACTATGGACCGCACCAGTACGTTTGCTCGTCGCAGGGCTTCGGCCCAGTGAAGACAAAGCGCAATTGCATCTCCGGCGCCCTGCGGACTTCCAGCCGTCTGGCGCGCCTGGCACGTGTTATGTTGTTGCTGGTCCTAGCGCTGCTCGCCGGCGCTGCCCAGGCCCAGCAGCCACAGACCATCGATTCGATTCGTGTCATCGGCAATCGGCGCATCCCCAAAGAGACGATTCTGGCACGGCTCTTTACTCATCCCGGCGACGCCTATGACCCGATCTCGATCGAGCGCGACTTCAATTCGCTTTGGAACACTGCGTACTTTGAAAATCTGCGCATCGAGCGCGAGGACTCGGAGAAGGGCATCATCCTGGACATCTTCGTCAAGGAGAAGCCCACCATCCGCGAGATCAACTACAAGGGCCTGAATGCCGTCTCCGTCTCCGACGTGCTCGACCGCTTCAAGAAGGAAAAGGTCGGCCTCTCGGTGGAGAGCCAGTACGATCCGGCTAAGATTTTGCGGGCCACCACTGTGCTGAAAGACATTCTGTCGGAGCACGGCCACCAGTTCGCCGTCATCAAGATTGACGTTAAAGACATTCCTCCGGCCTCAGTGCAGGTGAACTTCAACATCAAGGAAGGCCCCACTGTGAAGGTGGGCAAGATCAAGTTCACCGGCAATCAGCACCTGAGCGGGCTGCTGCTGCGCCGCTCGATGAAGAACCTCAAGCCCATCGGCATCCCCTATTCGATTTTTTTCGAAGATCTTTTTCCTCAGACCTTCGACTCTTCCAAGCTGGAGGAGGACACCGAGCGGGTGCGCCAGGCGTTCCGCGACAAGGGCTACTACACAGCCGCGGTTGAGGAGCCCAAGACGCAGATCCGCGACCAGGGCGGACTCAACTGGTTGACCTTCCGTCCTAACAAGGGCAAGCGCATCGACATTCTGATGCCGATTGAAGAGGGGGCCCGCTACCGGTTGGGCACCATCACCTTCACCGGCAACAAGGCCGTATCCAACGTCAAGGCCCTGCGCTCCACCTTCGCCGTCAAGGATGGCGACTGGTTCAACGCCACGCTGGTCGGCAAGGGCCTGGAGAACCTGAAGAAGGCCTACGGACAGTTGGGCTACATCAACTTCGGCGCCATCCCCAAGGCCAGCTTCGACGAACAGAAGAAGACCGTCTCGCTGAACATCGATATCGACGAAGGCAAGCCCTTTTATGTTTCGCGCATCGAGTTCCAGGGCAATACCACGACCCGCGACAAGGTCATTCGCCGCGAACTGATGCTCGACGAAGGCCAGGTCTACAACTCTCAGTTATGGGAGTACAGCCTGCTGCGGCTCAACCAGTTGGAGTACTTCGAGCCGCTCAAGGTAGATCAGGACTCCGAGGCCCACCAGGATGCCGATGCCGGCACCGTGGAACTGCTGCTCAAGGTGAAGGAGAAGGGCAAGAACTCGATAGGCCTGAACGGCGGCATCAGCGGCCTGTCGGGCGCGTTCCTGGGCGTGAACTACTCGACCAACAACTTTCTCGGCCTGGGCGAAACGCTCAGCCTGCAGGGCAATCTGGGCAACGTGAGCCGCCAGTTCATGTTCGGTTTCACGCAGCCCTACTTTCGCAATCGCCCGTTCAACATGGGCTTCCAGCTCTTCAACACCAAGCAGGACTACAACGCGGCCAAGACCTACCAGTCCACCACCGGCCAGTCGGTCAACCTGAGCGCGGCTCAGCAGTCGCTCACGCAAAACTACAATCAGGCATCCAAGGGCTTGACTCTTTCGCTCAGCTATCCGCTGAAGAGGCACGCCTTCCAGCGCGTGGGCTTGACCTACTCGTGGAACAGGTCGTCGATTACCGCGTTCAGCACCGCATCGCAAACCTTCTTCCAGACCATCAGCTTCCGGTCGGGCATTCAGGGGAACAATTCGCTGGCCGGCATCGTCAACAGCTCGGCCTCGTTCAGCTATATGTACAACACCGTCAACAACCCCATGCGCCCGCGCAGCGGCAAAGAATACACGGCGGTGTTCCAGGTGGCCGGCATCGGCGGCAATGTGCGCTACATCCAGCCGATGGTGGCCTACAAGAGCTTCATGCCGATGCACTACCTGATACCCTCGCCTACCGGCCGCAATGTGCTGGGCATACGCGCGCAGTTGGGTTATGTGCAAGGCTGGGGCGGCGACGTAGCCCCGCCCAATGATCGCTTCTTCGCCGGCGGCGAGGGCGATTTGCGCGGATTCGATGTCCGCGGAGCCACGCCATACGGCTACGTTCCGAACCGCGTCAACATCCAACTGACCAATCCGGACGGCAGTTGCGTTCCGCGTGATCCTACCAATCCGCAGGACAACCAGTGCATCCAGGTGCCGATTCCCACCTACGGCATCGCCTCCATCGGCGGCGATACCAACCTGGTTACGAATGCCGAGTACCGCATTCCCATCGCCGGTCCGGTTACCGTCTCCATCTTCAACGACTTTGGCATTGACGCGGTTCTCAACAAAGGGCAGTTGAAGCAGAGTCCCGAGGGCTTTGCCTCGCTCCAGGCGCCCCTCTATGGCTGCCCGGTCTACAACAACGGCGCCTGTCAGGGTGGCATTCCGGGCTCGCTGGTCGGGTTTGCGCAGAATATCAGGCCCATCGCCGGCACTAACTTCGTGCCGCGCATGTCCACCGGCGCCGAGATTTCCGTCATCATGCCGGTCATCAACGCGCCCATGCGCATCTACTATGCCTACAACCCGCTGCGGCTCTATGAGCAGCCCTACTGCAACACTGTCAATCTTGGGGGCAACAAGCAGAGTTGCTCAGGGGCGCTGATTACCCGCGACCTCTTCCCGCCCGGCGGCGCGGGCGACTACACGTATGCCGAGGCGCAGGCAGGCTACGGGGGACGCTACCTGTTCCGGGAGCCGCGCAAGACCTTCCGTTTTACCGTGTCCACAACCTTTTAGGCGGCAGAACGCTCAAAAGGTACCTTATCGGGCCGTCCGCTGCAGCGGACGGCCCTTTCGTCTGCGCGCCATACTGGTGCATGGTGCTGGCTGCTTCATAGCGCCGCCGAGCCACTTGACGCAGACTTCGCTTTCCGGCAATCTGGCTGTCATGCAAACACTTGGATTGTCTGGCGAGAGCAGGCGCTCTGACGGGCGGCTGAAGAGCATCTTCTGGCCCGCGGTGGAGAATGCCTGGGACGTGAATGATCTGGGACGGCAGGGATTCTGGATCTGCCTGATCATCGCTGTTTTTCAGCTTGTGGTTTCTCTGGCCACTGGAAACCTGATCGTGATCGTCACCGGGGCGGCGGCAGCTCTGTCTTTTCTCATTGGCGGCATGGGGGTGAGAGAAAGCAGTTGGCCAGCCGCGGCACTGGTTTTCAGCATCTTTTTCGTCGATCTGCTCTACAGTATGGCCACCGGCAGGTTCCCGGGAGTTCTATCGATCGTAGCCGCCGCTATCCTGCTCTCCAACGTCCGAGCTGCCTTTCTGGCCTCGGAATGGCGGCCTGCGGGCGAGGAGGAGGATAAGCCAGCCCGCTTCCATGACACCTTGGGCGATAAGCTGACCGACCAACTGCCGGCCAAGGCCTGGCCAGTCCTGCAAACTCCCTATTATGTGTTGGCTGCGCTTGTGCTGTTCTTGAGTCTTGTTGGGCTTGGTTTGGCGCTATTGCAGCGCTTCGGCATCATCCCCCATGCCGGGGCCGTGCAGCTCTGAGAGAGGTGCAGGACGCCACCTGTAGAGCGGAATCCGGCGAAATTCACGGTTTGCCGGTTTGACGCTCCTACCCAGCCCCCCTATAATCCAACCAGTTCCTGCTGACGTCTCCGCTCGCCACTTTTGCGGTCTCTGCACCACTTGTGCGTAGCCCCCCAAAACGGACGCTTAGGTTTCTCAGGAGGCACAGGCTCGGTCTTGCGCTGAAACGCGGACAGCCACACAGGAATTTCCAAGGAGTTTTCGAATCCAATGAAGCGTTCGCTTGCAATCATCCTCACGCTGGCCTCAGGTTTGGTCCTGAGCGCCGCCGCACAAACATCGCCTGCTCCCGCGGCGCCTGCCGGCCCTTCCAAGGTTGCCGTCATCGCCTTTCAGGCGGCCGTAGGTCAAACCAATGAATTCCAGCGCAACTTTGCCGACCTGCAAAAGAAATACGAACCCCGGCGCCAGCAGCTCAAAACCATGGCAGATGAGGTAGATAGCCTGGGCAAGCAGTTAAAGGCACAGGGCGATAAGCTCAGCGAAGCCGAGCGCGCCAATCGCGCCAAGACCATCGAAGAGAAGAAAAAGAAGGCGCAGCGCTTCGCCGAGGACGCGCAGAACGATCTTCAGGGCGAGATGCAGGAGATCTACAACGGCGTGGCCGGCAAGGTCTATGAAGTTTTGTCAAGTTACGCCCAGCAGCAGGGCTATACGCTCGTCCTGGACGAAACCGCAAGCCAGCAACAGGCCCCTGTCGTACTCTATGCGGGACAAAATGCCGACATCACCAAGGCGGTCATCGATGCCTACAACCTGAAATCCGGCGTTCCCGCTCCGCCGCCTTCACCTGCCGCTGCGGCGCCGGCTCACAAGCCACCTGCCGCGCACTAAAGCCCGGCTGTAATATTCGCGAAGGCCCCGTTCAGCGGGGCCTTTGTGCTTACAGTGATCGGATACAGACCTCAACCCCCGCCGCGCATTGCGGCAGGGCGCACGGCCTCCCGATTTCTACCCCAGCGGAAAAGCCCGTTGCCGGAGATTCTCGGTTTGACGCTCCTGTTCCGGCCCTCTTATAATCCTGATAAGTTCCCGCTGACGTTTCCGTCCGCGTATTTTTCTGTCTCTGCCTGAGCGCGGACAGCCCAGGAATACCGAAGGAGTTTTCATTCAAATGAAGCGTTCGCTTGCAATAGCCATTACGCTGGCCTCAGGCATCGTCCTGAGCGCAGCCGCCCAAACATCGCCCGCGCCTGCTGCGCCTGCCGGCCCTGCCAAAATTGCCGTCATCGCCTTCCAGGTGGCCGTGGGCCAAACCAACGAGGGCCTGCGCAACTTCGCTGACCTGCAGAAGAAGTACGCACCCAAGGAAGAGCAGCTCAAAGCCCTCAACGATGAGATCGACAGCCTGACCAAGCAACTGCAGACTCAAGGCAGCGCCCTGAGTGATGTCGAGCGCGCCAAGAGAGCCACGGCCATCGACGAGAAGAAGAAGAAGTTGGATCGCGACGCCGAGGATGCGCGCAACGACTTCCAGCAGGAGATGCAGGATATGTACAACGGCCTGGCCTCCAAGGTCTATGACGTTCTGTCAAGCTACGCGCAGCAGCAGGGATACACGCTGGTTCTCGACGTGGCCCAGCAGCAGACGCCCGTACTCTACGCCACAGATTCGACCTACATCACCAAGGCAGTCATTGACGCCTACAACCTGAAGTCGGGCGTGCCCGCTCCTCCGGCGCAACCGGCCGCCGCGGCGACCAAGCCTGCCGCCGCCCACTAAGGCCAGGCTTCTGAAAGCTCACCAGGGCCCCGCTAAGCGGGGCCTTCGTGCTTGCATTTGCGATTGTTAAGGGACGAAGAAAAAGGTTGCTTGCCGGACCAAAAAAATCCACTTCTCCATCGCACTCTCTGTGGAAAAAAATGTGGAAAGCTTCCACCAATTGCCCGCACAAATTTTGTTTTATCCTCTTGCCAACTCCAGCAGGTTTCTGCTAAGTTGAATAACCCCTTATCTATCAATTCGAAACGGGGAGAGAGCCTGGTACTCCAGACGGGTTTCCAGCGAAGCAAAAGAATACGCTGATTTGTGGGGTTTCCACAATCTCTCATGAACAGCAGGTGACTAAAGTATCCATTGGTTCACTATGCGGTAGCTACTTCTGCTGATCTTCGCCAACCCGCAACACGGCCAGAAACGCCTCCTGCGGGATATCGACCTTCCCGATCCGCTTCATGCGTTTCTTGCCTTCCTTCTGTTTTTCCAATAACTTACGCTTGCGTGAAATATCGCCGCCGTAGCACTTGGCCAGTACATTCTTGCGCAGCGGACTCACTGTTTCGCGGGCCACGATCTTGGCGCCAATTGCGGCCTGGATGGCTACCTCGAATTGCTGGCGGGGGATCAGTTGGCGCATCTTCGAGACCAGCGCCTTGCCGCGTTCGTAGGCAACGTCGCGGTGCACGATGATAGAAAGCGCGTCCACCGGCTCGCCCGAGACCAATATGTCGAGCTTCACCATCGGCGACTCCCACTCGCCCGAAAGTTGATAATCCAGCGACGCATAGCCGCGTGAGACGGTCTTGAGGCGATCGTAGAAATCCAGCACGATCTCGTTCAGCGGCAACTCGTAGGTGAGCATCACGCGTGTGGCCGTTACGTATTCGAAGTTCAACTGCTGGCCGCGCTTTTCCTCCACCAGCTTGAGGATGCCGCCCACATATTCCTCGTTGGTCAGGATCTTGGCCGTGATGACCGGTTCGCGGATGGATTCGATGTTGGTGGTCTCGGGCCAGCGCGAAGGATTGTCCACCTCGATGATGCTGCCGTCGGTGAGCGTGATGTGGTGGCGCACGCCAGGGGCGGTGGTGATGAGGTCCAGCTCGTACTCGCGCTCCAGCCGTTCCTGGATGATCTCCATGTGCAGCAGGCCCAGGAAGCCGCAGCGGAAGCCAAAGCCCAGGGCCACCGAGCTTTCCGGCTCGAAGAAGAACGAGGAGTCGTTGAGGCGCAATTTTTCCAGGGCGTCGCGCAACAGCGTATGCTCGTGCGAGTCCACGGTATAGAGGCCGGCAAAGACCATGGGCTTGATGTCTTCAAAGCCCGGCAACTGGGCGGCCGCGGGCCAGGTGTCGTCGGTGACGGTGTCGCCGATCTTGGTGTCGCCCACGTTCTTGATGGTGGCCGCGAAAAAACCCACCTCGCCGGCGCGGAGTTCGCCGATCTCCACCGGCTTGGGCATCAGCACGCCCATGGACTCAACTTCAAAGGACTTCCCATTCGACATAAGGCGAATGCGCTGCCCCTTGCACATAACGCCCTGCATCACGCGCACCAGCACAATGACGCCCCGGTAGGCATCGAACCAGGAGTCGAAGATGAGCGCCTGCAGCGGCGCATCGGGGTCGCCCGTAGGCGGCGGAAGCCGGTGGACGATGGCTTCCAGCACCTCGGCAACGCCTTGGCCGGTCTTGGCGCTCACCGGGATGGCGTCGGTGGCGTCCAGCCCCACGGCCTTCTCGATGGCCTCCTGGGTTCTGACGATGTCGGCCGAGGGCAGGTCAATTTTATTGATGACGGGAATGATTTCCAGGCCGTGGTTGATGGCCAGGTAGGCGTTGGCCAGCGTCTGCGCCTCGACGCCCTGGGTGGCGTCCACCACCAGCAGCGCGCCCTCGCAGGAGGCAAGTGAGCGCGAAACCTCGTAGCTGAAGTCCACATGGCCGGGGGTGTCGATCAGGTTGAGCTGGTAGGTGTTGCCGTCCTTAGCCTTGTACATCATGCGCACGGCATGGGCCTTGATGGTGATGCCCCGCTCCCGCTCCAGGTCCATGTCGTCCAGGATCTGGGCCTGCATCTCGCGCCCGGTCACAGAGCCGGTCAATTCCAGCAGACGGTCGCTCAACGTCGACTTTCCGTGGTCGATGTGGGCGATGATAGCGAAATTGCGAAGGAAGCGGGCGTCCATGAGGGTTTGTCGAAAGGAGAACTTGCGCCGAACTTGCGCGTCCGCCGCGAAACCGGGGTTCCCGGCGACAGGACTTCGTCGCTTGGGTTGAAGGCGAACCTCCAGGCCATAGCTTATCATCGGCATAGTGTCTTTTGCGGCCTCGGCGTCGCCGAGGCAGTTCGATCACTCATGCGCAATAGTTGGAACCGATATCGTTTGCTCGCTTTCGCCCTGCCGGTCCTCATTCTGGCAGGCTGCGATCCCTCTCAGCCCAACGGTGCTCCCGCGGGAGAGCTGCCGCAGGCCACTGCGCCTGCCCTGCCTTCGCCGGCGCCGCAAGCCGCCGCTCCCGCCTTGCCTCCGCCGCTTACCCGCGAGCAGCAGCGCGTGGGTAAGCTCATCCAGCAGGTTGAGGGCGCATACGCCCAGGGCGAGGCCGACTATCGCAAAGGCAAATTGCCCGAGGCCAAGGTGGAATTCGACCGCGCCGTGGATCTGATGCTCTTGAGCGGCATCGACATCAAGGGCAATGCACAGTTGCAGGAAGAGTTCGACCACATCGTGGACGAGGTGAATGCGCTGGAGATGGAAGCTCTGAAGCAGGGCAATGGCTTTGTGCCCAAGGAAGAGCCCACTCCGGCCGACGTGGCCAGCGACGTAACCTTCGTGGTGGACCCCAACATTGTGGCCAAGGCCAAGGCCGACCTGGCCACCACCAAGTCCGATCTGCCGCTCATGGTCAATGACTATGTGGCAGTCTACATCAACTTTTTTGCCAATACGCAGAAGGGCCACAACACGCTACTACACTCTTTTCAGCGCGCCGGCCGGTACAAGGCAATGATTCAGCGTGTGATGGCCGAAGAAGGTGTGCCCCAGGATCTCATCTACCTGGCGGTGGCTGAGTCGGGCTTTCAGCCGCGGGCCCGCAATGCGCGCTCCGGGGCAGGCGGCATGTGGCAGTTCATGCCGCACGGCAACTATGGCCTGGCGCGTAACAGCTACGTGGATGAGCGCTTCGATCCGGAGAAGTCAACGCGCGCTTATGCCCGCTACATGAAGTTTATCTATGACCAGTTGGGCGACTGGTACTTGTCGATGGCCGGTTACGATTGGGGCTCGGGCAATGTGCAGCGGGCGGTGCAGAAGACCGGCTACGCCGACTTCTGGGAACTGTACAAGCGCAACAACCTTCCCGCCGAAACCAAAAACTATGTGCCGGAGATTCTGGCGGCGATCATCATCGCCAACAATCCCAAGCAGTATGGCTTCGACGATCTCACGCTCGACCCACCGGTGCTCACCGACACGGTGACCGTAAACTATTCCGTTGATCTGCGGCTGGTGTCAGATATTGTGGGCGCGCCGATGGATGAACTGATGGCCCTGAATCCCAGCCTGCTGCGCCTTACTACGCCGCCTGACGCACCGTTCGATCTTCATCTGCCCGCCGGCACGGCCACTTTGTTCTCCAAGCGCATTGCCGCGATTCCTGAGCCCAAGCGCAACGCCTGGCGCTATCATCGCGTTGCCGCGGAGGACTCACTGGCCTCGGTGGCGCGGGAGTTTCGCGTGACCGTGGCGGAGTTGGCCACGGCCAATCAACTGCGCGCCAGCGAGAGCCTGCAGGGTGTCGAGGCGCTGGTGGTGCCGCTTGCCCCTGCTGCCCCCACACCGTCGGCACACAAGCCGCTCTACACGGCGCGCAGGGGCGATACCCTGGTCACCATCGCCGACCGCTTCGGCGTCTCGCTCAATCAGTTGCGGCGCTGGAACAGGATCACCGGCATCAAGGTTGAGCCGGGCCGCCGCCTGCACGTGGCCGAGCCCGCAAGCGTGCGCCGCTCCGCGAGCAGTCGCCGCCGCGGAGACTCCGCCCAGAGTGACGCAAAGACGCATGAAACGGCCCCGGCAAAGAATCATTCCCAAAGGCTGGCGCCGGCAAATCATCACGCCCAGAAGCCTGCCGCCGCCGCCGGCGCGAAGAAAAACGGGTCAGCGGGTGCGAAAAAATCTTACCCGCACAAATCCGCCGCGCGTGCGCAGTCTTCCACTCGACGAAAAAAACACACCAGGTAGCTCATTACGTACTTGTGTTTTGATAGTGTTTGCGTGCAAGCTAGTATCACGAGGTTATCGCACGCGGACACGTGCGTCCGTTGCGCGAAGAAGTAAACAAATACAACAGCAGTGATGAGCCGCTGGAGGCAATCGGATGGAAGAAGTGTTCAGGATGTATGCGATGAGTGACGGCGACCCCAATTGGGAGCCGGAAGAACTGGACAGCGATCACGACGATGACTTTGAAGACGAAGAAGACGAAGAAGTCGAAACCTCCAGCATTCTCACCTCCTCGGATGACGATGAGGGAGTGATTGAAGAAGCTGAGATTGTGATTGTGGAAGAACCCGTAGCGAAGCCGGCCCCGAAAAAGGTCGCGAAGAAGAAGACTCCGGTGAAGAAGGCTGCGAAGAAAGCTTCGGCAAAGAAAGCCGCGGCGAAGAAGGCTTCGGCCAAAAAAGCAGCCAAGAAAAAAGTTGTGGCCAAGAAGGCCCCAAAGAAATCCCCCGTAAAGAAAAAGAGCTCTGGCGCAACGGGAGGAAAGACCGCGGCCAAGAAGGCAGCGGCCGGCAAGCGCGCCAGCAAACCCACCAAACGAGGTAAAAAGTTGGCAGTTAAGAAAGCAGCAAAGAAGGCGCCCGCCAAGAAAGCAGTGAAGAAGGCTGCGAAGAAGGCTCCGGCGAAGAAGGCAGTGGCCAAGAAGGCACCCGCCAAGAAGGCAACGAAGAAGGCTGCGAAAAAGGCAGCCAAGAAGTAACGGCAACAAGCAACACAAGGCAAGCAAAAGAGCCCGGCTCAACGCCGGGCTTTTTTGCGTCTGCATATAGGCTTTGGGTCTTATCGCATGGCGAGAGGCGTGACGGAGTTTTAGGGGATGGCGGCCAGAACCTCAGCGGAGTGAACCTGGGGGTTCACCTTGGTCCACACCTTGGTAATCGTGCCCCGCGGATCGATGAGAAACGTATTGCGGTTGGCGATTTTGAAGCCGGCAAAGTTGCCCAGCGAGCCGTAGGCATCCACCACCGTGTGTTGCGGGTCAGCCAGCAGGCGGAAGGTTAGCCCTTCCTTGGTGCAGAACTTTTTGTGGCTGTCGGGGGTGTCCACGCTCACGCCCAGGATGACCGCGTTCCTGGCCTCGTACTGTGCCAGGTCGCGTTGGAAGTTGTGGGCCTCGATGGTGCAGCCCGAGGTCATGTCCTTGGGATAGAAGTAGAGCACCACCCATTTGCCGCGAAAACTCTCCAGCGAGATCTGGGAGCCGTCCTGCGAGGGAAGGGTAAAGGTGGGTGCGGCCTGCCCTGCGGAGGGCAGCGCTTGTTGATCGGCCGCATGGACCGCGACGTAAGCAACCGCAATCACAAAGACCGCGGCAAGGACGAAGATAAGTGGCAATCTCAAGGCAACCTCCGGGGAACAGTGGTCAGTGGACAGTGTTCAGTAGCCGCACGGCGCCTTTGGCCGAACACTGCAAACAATCAACTCGAACAGCAACGGAGAACCACTGCTGGCAATCAGTATAGCCGCAAATCGCTGACCACTGTTCACTGTCCACTGGCCACTGGCGTAGACACAATGGCAATCCCTGCCTGCCGAGCGCGTTCGAGCAGGCAGTCACGCTCGAACAGAAGCGTGCGCCCGGCCTCGACAGAAAGGCAACTGGCTCCGGCCCGGATCATCGTCTCCACCGTCGCGATGCCGATGACGGGCACGTCGAAGCGCATGTCCTGCTCAGGTTTGGCTACCTTCACCACGGTCAGGCGGCGTTCTAGGGTAGAGGCATCGCTGCCCAGCGAGCGCATCAGTTGGCCGGCGCGCTCAATGGCCGCGTCCGTGCCTTCCATGGCCTCCACGGCCACGCAGGCCTGCGCCGCCACCACCACCGTTTGGCCAATGTCGAAGCCGGCCACGGCCCGCGCCACGCCCAGGCCGTATTCGATGTTTTTGCGCTCCTCGTTGTCCGGGGCGCGCGCGGTCAACACGCCTTCCTGGGCCAGCAGCGGTTCAAGGAACGCCGTGGAAGCGATCAGTTCAATGCCCTCGTCGCCCAGCACTTTGGCTACAGCGCCCAGCAGCATATCTGTCGAGCGGGTGCTCAGGTTCAGCAGCAGCTTGGCCAGCCGCCAGTCAGGGCGGATGCTGGAAAAAATCTGCTTGTGCCTCACCTGGCCCGCCATCACAGCCTTTTGCACGCCTTCCTTGTGGAAGAGTTCAATCAGCCGCGACAGCTCGCCCAGCGAGAGCCAATGGACGGCGATGCCTTGGTCCGTGGCAGCGCGCCGGTCCATCTCCGGGTCGGTTTCCTCGCGAATCGCCGCAACCACCACGGCCAGGCCCTGGGCCCGCGCCGCATCCAGCAGCAAAAACGGAAACCGCCCGTTGCCCGCAATAAGGCCTAGCTTCATTGGCACACCCGCCCTGATAGAACGCGGCCGGATACCGGGGGACCCTCTGGGTCGGGTGCCACACTGTACTTGCCGCAAAATGAATCCGGGCCTAAGCCCCCGAGGAAATGGCCGCCGGGTCGTTGAACAAAACCGGAGGTTCCCTTGCTATTCGTACTTCGCTGCCTCATCTAGCTTCTTCTGCGCATCATCAGGGCGGTTCAGGGCGTCGAGCACCTTGGCGTGGAAGCGCAAATCCCGGACATATGGCCGCACATACTCTTCTCGTTGATTCGGCGCTTCCTTTTCAACCCGGGCAATCCCCTTGCGGCTGAATTCCTCCGCCGCGGCCAGGTCGCGGTCCGCGGATGGCAAGTCGCCTAAAAGCCCTTCGATGGTTCCCTTGGCGGAGAAAGCCGCATTGCTTCCGGAATCATCGTCATGCCCAAGTCCCACAATTTGGACGGCCTTCGCAGCCCAGGGCAAGGCACTTTGGAGGTCTCCCACGTCTGCATAGGCGGTTGCCGCGTAAACAAAAGCTGATCGCTTGGCTACGTAATTTCCAACCAACGGCAGCTTATCGACCAGCATCGCCGCCTGCTGGCACAATGAAACCGTGGCGTCGCTGACTTGCTTCGCAAGAATGCCCTTTTTGCAAGCTCCGTCGGCTTCTTCAAACGGCCCAGCATTCGGCCCAGAGGCGGCATTCCCGCCCGTTGAAGTTCCTGTGGTGGATTCGCCCGAGACTTTTGTTTGCGGGCCTTGGCCAATGGTGGTGTTAGTGCTATCGCTCAAGACGAAGTTTAACGAAACCGGCCCGGTGGCCACCACGGGTTTCCCGTTGTTCACAAATGGGTGATAGGTCCATTGCTTCAGGCAATCTTTTGCAGCCTGCCGCAACATCGCGGGGCCGCTTACGACTTGCATCGACTCAACCTTCCCGGTTGTGCCGACTTGAATCTGGATTACAACCGTTCCCTGGACTCTTGCTGCCTTGGCAATCGGCGGATAAACCGGGCTGACGCGATAGTCTACGTGCTGATTGAGCGTGTGGGCATCGACAGAGATGACCTCCTCAGCCGAACCAAAAGGGGAGATTGCCAGGAACGCAAATACGAACATGAATAATCTGCGATATAGCATGGATCCTCCACGAAAGGCACTCTCATCATAGCCGCAGGCGGTCCGGGTTCCCAGCTCCCAGGCAGCTACTTGATCACCCCGCGCTGGCTGCGCTCAAGAAACGCTGCTAGCAGCGCAGCGTCCTCGCCTTCCAGCTCCTTGATCTTTTCCAGCGCCTGCGAGGTGTTCAACTTTGCCGCCAGCAGCAGGCGGAAGGCCTTTTGCAGCAATTGCAGCCGCTCCGGCGAGAAACCGCGCCGCGTCAGGCCGATTTTGTTGATGCCGAATGCCTTGTTCTCGCGCTTCGACGAGGTCAGCGAAAAGGGCAGCACGTCCTGGGTGACGATGGTGCCGCCGCCGATGAAGGCGTACTTGCCCACCGTGCAATGCTGATGGATCGGGCAGAAAGCGCCCACGGTGGCATAGTCCTCAATGACCACGTGGCCGGCCAGCGTGGCGGCGTTGGCCAGAATGCAGTGGCTGCCCACCTGGCTGTCATGGCCGATATGCACGCAGGCCATCAATAGGCAATTGGAGCCCAGGCGCGTTACGCCGCCGCCTCCCACTGTGCCGCGGCTGATGGTTACGCTCTCGCGAATGGTGTTGCCGTCGCCGATCTCGGTTTCTGTCGGTTCGCCGCCGTACTTCAGGTCCTGCGGCGCCACG
>Ga0182027_10008457_pt1 | contig 14973 bp, 7 predicted proteins | sample 712E1DmetaG_FD_121300 | JGI IMG/M metagenome (GOLD analysis project Ga0182027, IMG submission 121300) | Permafrost microbial communities from Stordalen Mire, Sweden - 712E1D metaG (Illumina Assembly) | ecosystem: Environmental > Terrestrial > Soil > Wetlands > Permafrost | place: Sweden... | reverse complement strand
CGGAATCCCGAGTCGGCCTCCTCCAGCACCCTGGTCGAGCGCTCGAAGAAATCTTTACTTGCGAGAATCTGGTTTTCAAAGCTCATGGTCCACACTATATCAGAAGGCGAAGAAAAAGGGAAGATCGAAGAGCGCGCTTGGATGTAACTCTTCGCGCTTTGCCCGCCATGTGTGTCCTCGGATGAAATGCATTACAGTAGAAGATCCGATCCTTCGCCATGGACGTGCCAGACATCCCGAAAGAAGGGCAGCTCCTGGTCGGACCGCTTTTCAACGAGCCGATGCTCGTCGAGACCGTTCGGCCTGGGGGCGCGGCGGTGTGGACGGTTGGCCTGGTCGGGAGCAGGACCCATCAGTTTCGCAGGGTTCAGCTATCGGAAGGCGACCTTGGCCTTCTTCGGATCGTTGAAACCTCCCGGTCGTTCGACGGCGATCCCCAACTGCTCAAGCTGGCGATCCAGGCCTATGCCCTGGGAATCGCCTATGAGTTTGATCCCTACTTCGGTCTCTCGATATCCCGTGTCGACCCCCTTCCCCATCAACTCGAGGCGGTCTACGATTACCTGCTGAAGGTTCCGAGGGTCCGCTTCCTCCTGGCAGACGACGCTGGGGCCGGCAAGACCATCATGGCCGGTCTATTGCTCAAGGAACTCAAACTGCGCGGCCTCTGCGACCGGATCCTGATTGTTTGCCCAGCCAACCTCACTTTTCAGTGGCAACGGGAGATGAAGGACAAGTTTGACGAGAAGTTCGAGGTGCTGCGCGGGAGCGACATTCGCGAGCAGTATGGTGTGAACCAATGGCTTGAGCGACAGCAGGTGATTACGTCCCTCGATCTGGCCAAACGCACTGACGTGCTGCCTGGTCTGCGTCAGGTCCAGTGGAACATGGTCATCATCGACGAGGCTCATCGGATGTCCGCCTCGGACCCGGAGCACAAGACGCAACGATACCGCCTCGGGGAGCTTCTGCGCGACGCCACCGAGCACATTTTGCTCCTGACCGCGACGCCGCACAAGGGCGATCCGGAGAACTTCTCGTTTTTCCTGCAGTTGCTCGATGCCGACGTTTTCGCCGACGTGAAGTCGATTCGTGAGGCGATGGAGAGACGGCGCGCGCCCTTCTACCTCAGGCGGACGAAGGAGGCGATGGTCTACTTCCCACATCGTGAACCGGACGGGTCCTGGGCCTGCCGCAAGATCTTCATGAAGCGTATACCGCATACGGCCGACTTCCGGATTGACGGGCCTGAATTCGACCTCTACCGGGAGATCACGCGGTTCGTGAAACGCGAGAGCGCGAAAGCGGCGGCGGCCGGAGATGATCCGCGGGCGCGCGCCGTCGGCTTTCTGATGTCGCTCTATCAGCGGCGTCTGGCGTCAAGCACCTTTGCGCTTCGACGCTCCCTAGAGAACCGGTCGCGCCGGCTCGATGAAGCTCTCAAACACGCGCAAGAGCTCGTGCGGCAACTCCCGACGGACTTTTCCGTGCCCGATGCCGACGACCTCGAGGAAATGGAGGATGTGGACCGGGAGCGGCTGGAGGACCAGCTCGCGGCGGTCACCATCGCAAGAAACGCGGAGCAGGTTCGCGAGGAGATCGAGGAGATCAAGACTTTCGCCAAGCGCGCCGCGGCGGTAGAAGAGGGCTTGCAAGAGGCAAAGCTCAGCAAGCTCGAACAACTACTGAGGGACAACGACTTTTTTTCGGATCCCGCCAAGCGACTCCTCATCTTCACGGAGTTCAAGGACACCCTGACCTACTTGATGGGGCGCTTGCGCGACTGGGGATTCCGCGTAGGCTGCATTCACGGCGGCATGAAAACAGGCTCGCGCGATGAAGAGAACACGCGTCTGTGGACGGAGCAGCAGTTCCGCGAAGGCGCCATCCAGGTACTGATCGCGACGGAGGCGGCTGGCGAGGGGATCAATCTCCAGTGCTGCCACATCCTCTTCAACTACGACATCCCCTGGAACCCCAATCGGCTGGAGCAGCGGATGGGCCGTATCCACCGCTATGGCCAGACCGAGGACTGCCTGATCTTCAACTTCGTCGCGACCAATACAATCGAAGGCCAGATTCTTCGCAAGCTGCACGAGAAGCTTCAGGAGATTCGCAACGCCCTCGATGACGATTCTGTCTTCAACGTTGTTGGGGAGGTCCTCCCAGCAACTCATGTGGAGCGGGTGCTCCGGGACTACTATGCCGGGAAGATGGGTGACGCCGATCTTGAGGACCGGCTTCTTCGAAACGTCGAAGAAGGGCACTTCCGCTCCATCTGCCAGAACGCCCTGGAGGGCCTCGCGACCAAGAATCTGAACCTTGAAATGCTGATTGAGCGGAGGGCGCTGGCGCAGGAGCGCCGCGTTGTCCCAGAAACCATCGCCCGGTTCTTGTTCGATTCAGCCCTCTATGCTTCACTCAACGTCCGCGCCGTGGCTTCCCTGCCGCACACATTCGATCTGCCCAATGCCACGCCCGGAGTCCTTCGTCGTTACGAGCGGGAAAGCGGTTGGCGTTTCGGGGCGCTCGCCTCGCGATACCCCCGGTGCTCAACGGACCGGGAGACTGCGGACACCAACAAGCTGGAGTGGGTGACTCCTGGTCACCCATTGTTTGAGGCCGTCCGGCGCCACGTTCTTTCCGAAGGCCAGGAGACGTTGCGGCAAGGCGCATGCTTCTACTCACTCCTCCACGATCAGCCGGCGCGGATCGACGTGATCCGGACCCGGATCGTCGACGGTCTCGGGAATACTGTCCACGAACGCGTCTACGCGGTCGAACTGGTGGGGAGCGGCGAGGCGAAGCTGCAGGACGTCATGGTTCTTGGGAACCTCACTCCCGGCGCACTGCCGACTCCCCTGCCAGAGGTCGCGTATGCGCCGGCACCGGAGGCCTGGCTTCATGAGAACGTTCTGCAACCGTTCCTTGAGGAGGTGCGGCACGACCGTCTGGCCGAGGTCGAACGCGTGACGAGTCATATACAGCTCTCGCTTACCGAATTGCTGCAAAAGGCCGACGAGAGCATCGGACGCTTTGCGGACGCCGTCGATCGGGGTGACGAGGGCGCAAAAGGTCTACTCGCACAGGCGGAGGCGCGGTACGAGGAGCTTCTGCATCGACGCGAGACTCGCAAGGAGGAATTGGAGCGACAAAAGGCGCTAACGCTTCAGGGGGTCGATGTTCTCACCAGTGTCCTCGTCCTGCCCCACCCAGAGGGAGGCGCGCCTGAGTTTCAGAACCTGCGGTCCGACCCTGAAGTTGAGGAGACCGCCATGCAAGCGGTCATGGCATTTGAGCGGAGCCAGGGTCGCGCAGTGCATGACGTGCACGAAAAGAACCTCGGTTACGATCTCACCAGCATTGATCTCAACTCGGGCGAACTCCGACTGATCGAGGTTAAAGGCATCGGGCGACCGTCCGGCGATGTGATGCTGACGCCAAACGAACGCCGTGTTGCAGCGGACCGCCGGGATTGCTACTGGCTCTATGTGGTCACTGACTGCAAATCAGAACAGCCGATTCTTCGTGAGCCGATCCGCGATCCTGGCCGGTTCCACTGGCACGAAATCACGAAGGTCGAGCACTACCGGCTAAGCGTGGAGCAACTGGAAGGCTGATGATTCCCCGTGAATGCAAACGCCTCGCTGAAGTGGATTTCCCAATCGCTGAAGTCTCAAGACACTCGGCGCGAGAGAAGTCCATCCGGCACGGGCATCCCTCAACGCTGCACCTGTGGTGGGCCAGGCGACCGCTGGCCGCTTGCCGCGCAATGCTGATGGCGCTTCTTCTGCCGGATCCCTGTGACGCAGCTTGTCCTGAAGACTTCAGGAAGGCCGCGCGCGCCGCGTTTAGCAAGGGCTGGAGAAGCGTTGGTCCCAGTGATGAGGATCTACGGCGCGCCATGCTGAAGTTCATAGCGGAATGTTCTGATTGGGACTTGGCAGGTGATCCGAAGGCGCTCAGCCTTATGCGCGAATTGGTCTGCTCAGCTCATCCTGGGACGCCGCCCGTGGTGTTAGACTCCTTCGCGGGAGGTGGCGCGATACCCCTCGAGGCTCTCCGGCTTGGCTGTGAATCCTACGCCTTTGACCTTAACCCGGTAGCCTTCGTGATCCTTAAGACCATGCTTGACGCACTTCCGCGGCATGGGACAGCGATTGCGGCTGAGTATCGTCAATTGGCTGAAGAGGTGCGCGACCTCGCCGCAACCAAACTGGAGGGAATTTATCCTCCAGACCCCGACGGCTCAGTGCCTATCGCCTATCTGTGGGCGCGAACGGTGCGTTGCGAATCGCCGAATTGCGGGGCCGAAATCCCTATCTTTAAGAGCGCCTGGCTCTCAAAACGTGGCGCGAAGAAGGCAAGGTACTTCCGAGAGTCCCCAGATGGTTCTTGCGTGATTGTGAATATGACAGCTACGCCCCTGGGAGGACCGATAACCTTCGATATTCTTCGGGGTGAAGGCAGAGAGCAGCCCGCTGCAGGATTCTCCTTCATCAAAGCAACGAAGGCTTCTGGGAATAACTCGAATGTCACCTGTCCCTGCTGCGGCATCACGCTTCTAGGCCCGCGCGTGATGGCCCAGTTGTCTGTACAACGCGGAGGCAGCAACCCCCAGCTTGACGAACTTGGCCGAAGGCTGGGCGGTGCATACCTCCTCGCGGTGGTCGTATCGCAGCCAGACACCAGGGGCAAGAGATTTCGGCTCGCGAAGGAGTCTGACTATGTCGCGGTACAAGCCGCGTCGCGTCTATACGACGAATCCTACCGGCACGTGAGTTTTCCTCCTTTGAACCCAACTAGACCATCACCTAACGCCCGTGGCATGACAGCGCCCACTCGGTATGGTGTGGCTACATTTGGTGATCTGTTCACGCGCCGTCAACTGGTCACTCTGAGAGTGCTTGGATCGTCCATTTCTTCGGTCTGCCGCGCTAGGGCCGCGTCAGATCAGATGCTGTTGGCGCTCAGTCTGGCGCTTGGTCGATGTGCGGATCAAGCCTCGGCGCATGTTCGGTGGATCGCGAGCATCGAAGCGATAGCTTCGACGTTTTCGAGACAAGCGCTCCAGATGATTTGGGACTTTGTGGAAGGCGCTCCGCTTGGTTCGGTGAGCGCGAACTTTTTAGCGGCCGCAGACTGGGTGCTAAAGGTCTTTGCCACTCATTCCGGGCTAGGCATGAAGGCAGCGGAGGTGTCGCAGGCGGATGCAACGAGTCTGCCGCTACCGAATGAGTCGGTGTCGGTCTTTTTCACTGATCCTCCTTACTACGACGCCGTGCCCTATGCCGATCTTGCGGATTTCTTTCTCTTGTGGCTCAAGAATTGCCTCCCGGAGTCGATCATGCGCAGCCTACGCCTCGATCCCACCACGGGTCTATCTCCCAAGGCGGAAGAATGCGTCTGGAACCGGGCACACGACGCGGATGGCCAGCCGAAAGACCCAGCTTTTTTCGAGGCCACAATACAGAAGGCGTTTGCCGAGGGAAGGCGAGCCTTGGAAGAGTCCGGGGTGGCATGCGTCGTGTTTGCTCACAAGTCAACAGAGGGCTGGGAAGCCTTGCTGAGCGGTCTGCTGACGGCAAGGTGGACCATAACCGCCTCCTGGCCAATCATGACAGAGAGAGGCGTCCGGACTAACGCGCAGAACACTGCATCGCTAGCGACTAGCATTCATCTCATTTGCCGTCCGCGCACTGAGGACCTGACCGGTGATTGGGGTGAGGTCCTTCGCGAACTGCCTAGGCGAGTTGGCGATTGGATGGATCGCCTCGAACGCGAAGGTGTCCGCGGCGCCGACCTTGTGTTCGCCTGTATCGGCCCAGCCCTCGAGATCTTCTCACGCTACGCGCGAGTCGAAACTCCGGACGGCACTGAAAAGACTCTAGCGGAGTACCTCGAGAAGGTGTGGGAGGTGGTTGGCCGCGTCGCTTTGGAACAAGTTCTCGGGACCACAGAAGCGCAAGCTCGTAACGGCGGCGCGGGCGCACTGGAAGAAGATGCTCGACTTACGGCACTTTTCCTGTGGACGGTGCAGGCTACCGACGACCAACCGGAGGATTCCGACGAGGACGATGAAGAGGAGACCTCGGAGGATGAAGGCGAGGAAGCCACACCAGGGAAGAAGAAGCCGGGTTTCGCGCTTATCTACGATGTCGCCCGGCGTTTCGCGCAGCCACTCGGCATTCACTTGACCGAATGGGAGGGCCGGATTATTGAGACTAAAAAGGGCGTCGTCAGGCTTCTTCCGGTTCGAGAGCGCTCTCAGCAACTCTTTGGCGAGGCTGGCACGGAACTCGCAGCAGACCGGATAGAGAGAGTCGCGCGGGGTGCGGAGCAGCTAGACTTGTTCTCCATTCTCGGCCCGGTCGACGCAGCCGTTCCGGAGATTGCGCCGAAGCGCGGACGCAAGAAGGCAGGCGTCGCCGACGAAGCCCTGAAGACGCGGCGCGAGGCCACGACTCTCGACCGGGTTCATGCCGCCATGCTATTGCAGGCTGGAGGCCAGGCAAACGCTTTGCGGTCGTTGCTCAAATCGGAGACTGAGCGCAGCCCCGACTTCCTGCGGCTGGCAAACGCACTCTCGGCGCTGTATCCGAAAGGGAGCGAGGAAAAGCGGCTCTTGGACGCCATGCTGCTGGCCGCGCCACGATGATGTGCGCCGAGACTAAACATGATCGAGCCTAGACTCTATCCTTAGGGGAACAGTGAATGTCGGAACTTGAGCCCTGGTACAGGATCGCCATCCCGCGCGACGAGGTGCGTCGAGGGAGGTCTTTCAATCCGGATGAGTTCGCGATTCACCTGGAGCAGATAGTCGCTGGGAGGGGAACCGAGGACTATCGCGATCCCGCTAAGTTTTTTCTGCGGAACGTCTTCACCCGAGCGCTGAAAGAGCACGCGGGAATGGTGCTACAGCGGCTGAGCGGCGTCACGCAGAACGCCTCGCCGGTGCTGACACTGGTAACGCAGTTTGGTGGCGGCAAGACCCATACTCTGGCGACGCTCTACCACCTCGCGACGTCGGGAAAAGCTGCGTCGGCTTACTCCGGCGTCAGCGATCTTCTAGAGGCAGCCGGTCTGTCCGAGTGCCCCAGGGCGAGGGTCGCGGCCTTCGTCGGGAACGCCTGGGATCCACGGCCTGGGCGCGAGACGCCATGGCTGGATATCGCCGACCAACTAGCCGGTCCTGAAGGGATTGCGGCACTGGGACCGGCCGCACAGCAGTCTGCGCCTGGCACCGAGGCTTTGGGCCGGCTCTTCGAGGCGGCTGGGGGCCAAGTCCTGATCCTTTGTGATGAGGTGCTGAACTTCTGCAATCGGCACCGCAACCTGACCGACGGTTTCTACGCATTCCTGCAGAATCTCACGGTCGCGATGACCGGAACGACGCACAGCGCGGCGGTGATCAGCCTGCCCAGAAGCCAAGTCGAAATGACGGACTGGGACCTGCAGTGGCAGGACAAGATCACCAAAGTGGTCCGGCGCGTCGCGAAGGACCTGATTGCGAACGATGAGGGTGAGATCAGTGAAGTGGTCCGGCGCCGGCTGTTCGAGGACCTGGGGCCAGAGAAGCACCGGCGCCAAGTCGCCACCATCTATGCCGACTGGTGCTTTGAGCGGCGGAATCAGTTGCCGTCGGAGTGGACGGCAGTGGACTCGGCGTCTACCGGGGCGAAAGCGCGGGAGTTCCTGCGAGCACGGTTTGAGACATGCTTCCCCTTCCATCCGGCGACGCTCTCGGTCTTTCAACGAAAATGGCAGGCGCTGCCGCAGTATCAGCAGACGCGCGGAACGCTCGCGATGCTGGCGCAGTGGGTCTCTTGGGCGTTTGCCAAACAGCATCAGGAACAGACTATCGAACCGCTATTGACGCTCGGATCGGCACCATTGCACGTGATGGGATTCCGCGGCGCCGTCCTCGGCCAGGTTGGGGAATCCCGGTTGAGTACCGCAATCGAAACGGACATTGCCGGCCCTATGGCGCGCGCGCGGGCCCTGGACGCCGATACCAAAGGTCCGCTCAAGGACATTCACCGCCGGGTCGCCACGGCCATCTTCTTCGAATCCTCGGGCGGTCAGCGTGAGCGGATCGCGCACCTGCCGGAACTCCGCTTCGCCCTGGGCGGCCCCTCGGTTGATACCACCTCAATCGACTCGGCGGCCCTGAATCTGGAGGCGAAGGCGTTCTTCATCCGCAAAGTCTCCAACGACGGTTTCCGCATCCACCATCAGCCGACCCTGAAGAAGGTCGTCAACGACCGCAAGGCGTCGTTGGATTTCGAGAAGGATGTCCGTCCACTGATGCAGAAGATAACGCGGGAACAATTCGAGAAGGGCACCCCCATCCGGATTGAACCCTTCCCGACCGCCTCCGCCGATATTGACAACTCGCCGCGGCTGCAGGTGGTCGTTGTCGCTCCAGACCGAGAATGGACACCTACCGGTGCGACGCATGACATGATCCGCGAATGGACGCAGAAGCGAGGTGAATCATCCCGCGACTATCCGGCGGCGCTGGTCTGGTGTGTCAAGAAGCCAGGCAAGGAGCTGCGGGAGAAGGCCGAACTTGTCTTGGCTTGGCGGCGGGTTCAGAAGGAACTGCAAGAAGGAACGCTCGGAACCGATGTCCAGGCGGTGGATTTGAGAGGCGTCAAGGACAGCGTCCTCGATGCAGAGGACGGCCTCGTGGAGGAGGTGTGGGCCAGTTACCGTTTCGTTGTAATAGCCGATTCGTCCGAAGGGGATGGTATCCGTGTGATCGACCTTGGCTCCGGTCACGCGAGTAGTGGAGAGACGCTTGGTGGCCGGATTCTTGCCGCCCTGAAATCGGAAAGCCGGCTCAATGAAAGCGTGGGAGCCACCTACCTCGAGCGGAATTGGCCAGCAGCGTTCAAGGAATCGGGCGCCTGGCCGTTGGCAAGCCTAAGGAAGTGCTTTCTTGATGGTTCACTGACGCGGCTGCTCGACCCGGACAAGGTGTTGCGGGAGAAGATCCCGGAACTGGTCGCTCGTGGCGATCTGGGCTTTGCCGCCGGCGAGCGACCCGAAGGCGGGTTCAATCGGCTGTGGTTCAACGAGAAGCTGCCGCCCGAAGAGATCGATTTCGTCTACGACGTTTTCGTTGTCCGGAAGGATCGGGCCAAGGCGCTCCGCGACAGCATGGCGCGTCCAGGAGCGCCTGCTGTCCAGGCAGCGCTACCGGAAACGAGCCCGGCGCCTTCCACATTCACTCTGGTCAGTCCGCAATCCAACGAGCCGCCGACTGGTTCCAGTGTTTCGGAGCCGCCCAAGAAGACGCTTCTTCGCGTAAGGGGCGTGGTGCCTGCAGAGTTGTGGAATCGATTCGGGTCCAAGATCATACCGAAGCTGCGGTCAGCCCAACAGCTCCAAGCACGGGTAGAACTGACAGTGGAAGTTGAACCCTCGGCGCTGGCCTCGCTGGAGACAGAGATCCAGCAGGTTCTGTCAGATCTTGATCTCGGGGGGAAGGTTGTTGTAGAGAAGGAGCGTCTGTAACGGTTTCGAGCCGCTCAAGGACGAACCGCAACCACGAGCGAACTTGCATGGCTGGGCCAGGATGGGGTTTGGTCCCGCAAGTGAAACAGCGGGCATTCGTGCAAAGGCTCAATCATGGACGTCTCTCGTATCGGTTCTGGCGGAGTTCATACCGCTCCAGCGCCGGTCGCGCCGGAGTTCCGTCCCAGAGCAGGATGTTAAAGCCGTGCAGGCCTTCGGACGGTATACCTCCAAGAGTGCCGCTCGCGATTTCGCGCACCGACTGGTTCGAAGGGTCCGGTGCGCAATGAATATGTCCGTGCAGGTATTCAGCGAATCCCAGTTTTGCAAGCCCCTGGAGTAGTCCTCTGCCGTGTGTAGCTTTAGTGAGTTCGTCCATGTCGAAATACTGAGTTGCTGGGTGGTGCGCCACGGCAAGTCTCAACACAGGGTCGGAGGACCGACTCACGTTCTTGGAGAGTTCGAACGGTACGGCGCTCGCGTAGTCAGGTGAAAAAAAGCCTGCATCAAGATACATCCTTCGTTCGAAGTATTTCCTAATGAGATCGGGCGCATCTGCCGGTAGCGACACGCCATTAGCCGTTTGCGCCTTCAGTTTCTCGTAACCTTCAATCAGCCCAACCACCTCGGGGTCCAGTCCTTGCGAGTAAAAGCACGACACGAGGCTTAGCACCTCCAAACCAATCTCAGGGAAGGCGTGCAGCGCAAAGGGGATATTCTCTTTCGACGCCGACGCCAACACACATGCCCCAGCAAGGGGTCGCGAGTATGGCGTACCAATCAATCGCCCCTGCGCATGCAACCTCTCTACAAACTGCCTAAACTGCTCGAGGTAGTCTCCTCTGCCACCGCCAGGACGCCTTGACACTTCATGATTTCCAGGGACCAGCACGACTCTTTCCCAAAAGCGCCCACTGCGGACCGCCCCCACTCGCTCGATCTCTTCGAGGAACTGCACGAACTCCTCATATTCGTCTTCCGCCGCAACACTCGTCACGTCTCCCGAGATCACGATCAGATCCAGATCCTCTCTCGCCTGGACCGCCTCCCGAAGAAACGCGGTGAAATAGTCCACCCTGCTGAACTTCTGGTCGACACCAGTGAATCGCCTCGGGTCGTGCTGGCCACCGAAATGCAAATCAGAGATGTGGCAGACCCGAACAGTCTGACGCCGCCCCACCTGGATCGCCGGCCCCGACTCATTCGACATCTGCAGCCGGGAGGTGATTGCCTGCGCCATTCCGAATGTTCGGTAGTCGGAGACCAGCCCTTCGGCCTCTTCCGGCGTCATCTCTCGCTGTAGCTTCTCAACGAGCCGGAACGTCTTCTCGGACAGCCGCTCGTAATCGCTTCCCAGCATTCGCACTGCCACGCTGAAGTAGACTCGGTGGAAGGCCTTGAAATCCAACTCTGGTGAGAACGTCGCATCCACAAGCCAGTCTAAGAAGCTCGCGGGCGACTCACCGGGCGGTTGGCCCTCGCACTTCGAGTAGCAGTCGAGAGCAATCGCTCCCCAAATGTCGTCACGTACTTTCGTACGTAGATATGAAGCCCAGTCCTTCATTGCACCACCGGACGGCTGACGCACGGGCACTCGTCGCCCTGGAAGGGCGGCCACGGCCACTTGTAGAGCGCCAGATAGTGAGCGTCGGGAAGCCAGTCTCCAACCTCGATTGAAGGATGGATTCGGTCCGCGAATACAGCAAAAGCAAGGATCGTGGCGTTGCAGTTACGGCACAAATGGCTCAACGCGGCCAAAGTGCCGAAATGATGAGCAGCTTGGTCGACTATGATCACGTTTCTCTTGTAGAGCGCATCATCCCCGTAGGTGCTTTTCAGGAACGAGTCAACCTCAGGATTGACCGAGGTCGCAGTAATCCCATTGAAGTAGCGCCTGGGAATCCTCACGATGCACTTGTCCTCCTTCCCGAGCGCGATAGCGAGTCGCTGGGCGAGTCCAACAGCCTCGGGTTCATCGGGACAGAGGACATTGTGAATCCACAAAGGTCTGATACCCGCTGACAACAATCGGTTCCTGAGGCGGCACGCAATGCCGAAGCCGTGTTGCCGCAGTATTGGCGAAACACTAATACGTTGTAAATAGTGGTACTTCGTCCTATCAGACAACCAGTGTTCGCCCGAGTAGGCACCTTTGACACTTGAAATCAGTTCCCAGAACGTGTAGGGATCGAATTCGCCGATTGCGCCAGTACAATCGAGAATTGTGCGCCCGCGCACGGCTACGTCACCTTGCGCACAGAAGGGGCAAGAGTGACCCTGAGAATCATACCCCACATAGTCCAGGTCCAAATAGCTCTTGGTTAGGACTCCTGGAGGGGGCGCGAAGTCCGCATACTTGCCGATGCCTACACACAATACCCGGGCCGCCCCGTGCTCGCGGAACTCGTGAGTGATTTTTGCGATGGGGTAGGCGTTCCAAAGAACGTCACAGATGAGTACGACGTCCTTGCCGTCAAGGCCGAGTTGGTGCTCAATCCGTCGGTCAGCCATCCTTGCGTTATCATTTTGGACCAATCCGAGCGAGAATCGCTCCAACAATTCGGGCTGCAGTCCGCGGCAAGCCACCGTGAAGTCAGTGGTCCCCAGCTGCCGATCAATGTCGGCGGCACAGGCTACCAAGAACTGCTCGTCTGTCAGCACCCGTTCAACGGAGACTAGAGCTGGCACATGCCGAAACGCGCCAAGGCCCCCTTCGATCTCAAAGTGGCCGTAAATGAGATCAGCAAGTGCCGCGACGTCAGGTAGGGTCGCTTCAGGCGGCAAAGCGCCAGGTCCTAGGTTCTCAAGCGCCGTCGCGATGGTGTCGAGGCGATCCACCGCTAGGCGAGTCGACGGAACAAGCGCTGCCGCTCTCCGGCCCTTCGTGCCAACACCCACGAGACCGATGCCGCGAGATTTGCACGCTTCCACGAGCCTCGTTTGCAGGACGTAAGACGATGTCAGATCCGCGAGGTTATGGACGATAACGATAAGGTCAAATTCGGAGCTCTGGGGAAGTTTTTCGACCGTCTCTGCCAAGTGCCAGCAGAGCGTGTCGTGGTGCGGCATTCGCACTGCTGATTCAGAGAAGTCCACGACGAGGCACTTCGGCGTGCGGTGCGACACCCCAAGCACGCGCGTTAGTGAGGAACGCAGCGCATCATGGTTGAGCTCCGCCTCCAAAGGCTGGGGATCCACCAGTTTTGCGGGACCTGTTCGAAATGTAGTGGCAACGACCCTGCTCAGCACCTCAAGGGTGAAGAACTCGGCTTTATTTGTACCGGGAAGCCGAACGCGCAGGGCCCTCGGGCCGCGCTTCTTGCTTGAGCTCACTTCATGAATGTCGCGGGAGAACGATTCTCATGGTTGTGCCAGGAGAATGAACAAGTGTATCTTCCGCTTCCTCCTCGTTGGGTTTGAACATGACGCAGGCTGCCCCTGAACGAATGCGCAGACTACCGCCGTGACTGAGCACGAACTCTTTGAGATAGTACAATCCGAAACCGGATCTTGTCTTGTCGGATGAGATACCTTTCACTGTGGAGATGCGGATCAACTGGGAGTCGAGAATCATCTCCGGCTCAGTATAGTACTTGATTAAATCTGCGTCCGTCATCTTGGCGAGATCGGTGGACTTTGCACCCTCCGAAAAAGTCGTGCGCAGGGCGCCCGGTATTCCGATGCCGTTGTCAGAGACACACAAGATTAGATTGTAGGCGTCGACGTTCATGGAGGCCAGCAGAAAAGTACCCTTGGCGTGAACGACCGAGTTGTAGAGTCCTTCGCTGATCACCCGGCTGACGAAAGCGTCGGCTTCATCCTCGGACCAACGACAAAGGTTCTGCAGTCCCAGCATTATGAGCTTACTTTTCCACCTATTGACGTAGCTGTCTATGTCGTCGGCCGAAGAAGTCGCTGCATCCGCTCGCAACAGGAAGTTCGTGATCTCCAGTAGACGGCCAGTAAACAACTGCTGGATATTGCCGTTCTCATCGAACCCTTTCGCCGTTGGGTACGGATCGACCCGGGCTATCCAGCTGCTCTGAGTGTCCGACAGAAGGTTGGCTGGATGATCGACGCACATGTTCAGGGCTTCAAAGAACTTCCAGGTCTTCAAGAAGCGCCACACGCGCGCACCCTGTGCGTCCTCCGGATCCGGCAGTCGCATGCTGACTTCGCAGCCTTGTTTCTTGAGGGCGTGGAGCACCACGAGGAGCCACAGCACACCGCCGAGATCGTAGTACCCCGTCGACTCTGACAGGTCAACCACGACGCTCTCCTGGCGGAAATCCGAAACAGAGGTGAATAGCGACATCTGCTTCAGGTTGAGGTCCAGCGTCGCTTGCTTGACTGCGCTGTCCCCTCGTAAGAGAAAACCTGGTTTCGTCACCACAGATACTCCCATCTCAGTGTCCAAGAACTCAAAGTGACGCGGCAAGCGTGGCCGCAGCCTCGTGCATGTCCGGTGCCTCGTAGATGGCCCGGCCGACTATGGCGTGCCATCTCGGTCCGGCCACCTTCGCCGCTTCAGAAATCTTTCCGCCTTGGGCGATGAAGCCGGGCGCGTAGAATGCCGGTTGATTCCCATCCGCAAGCAGACGCGAGCGAATATGTGCAATGAAAGCCGGTTTATTGCCGGGTACCACGAAATCAGAGACGCCCAACTTCGCCGCATCAATGTAGATCCGCTCTACAGCATCGTCGGCCAGATAACCACCTTCGCTCACGACGTACCTCTCGTGCGTCATCAGGCCGCCGACGATCACATTTAGACCCTTCTCCATCGCCCGCTGAGTCCATGCCGCTAGCGTCGCGGGCCCTGCCTGCGGAAACAGGATTACGCAGTCGAAGCCAACTGATGACAACAGACTGGCAAAGTCCTCGCCCAACGCAGGTATATCCGTTGCAGCCTTCTGGTGGTCGTAGATCAAGGGCTTTGATGTATGCTTTCTCGCCACCTCGAACACACGTGGCAAGCCGTAATGTAGGCCCAGGATCATTCCAATCTTGTAGGCTGAGACCTTGTCGATGGTGGCCGTCGCCTTTACAAGCTCTTCGAAACGAGCGAGATCGACGTCGCACGCAGGGATGATTGTTCGCGGTAGACCGATTAGGGTGCTCATCAATGTTCGTCTTGTTGGCCTTGTTCAGCCGGGGCGATTATACCAGACTGTGGTTCTCCTCGGGGCCGCCGAGCTTCCTAGATTCTGGACCCTCCCTAACATACTGAAAAACAAAGGGCTTCCGTTGCGGAGGAGTTTTGCAAGGAGGCACCGAAAAGCACACACTGCTTCTAATGATACCTCGGTATTCGGGTCGGCGCTGGCGGAGACTTGTCCAATGCAAGATGAGCCTGAAGCGGAGACGGTTTCCAACACAAGATGAGCCTGAAAGGGTGGCCTTGGGGCCGCGGTTGGGTCATCCTGCGAGGGAATGCAAGTTCAGATGCGG
>Ga0182027_10008456_pt1 | contig 14974 bp, 8 predicted proteins | sample 712E1DmetaG_FD_121300 | JGI IMG/M metagenome (GOLD analysis project Ga0182027, IMG submission 121300) | Permafrost microbial communities from Stordalen Mire, Sweden - 712E1D metaG (Illumina Assembly) | ecosystem: Environmental > Terrestrial > Soil > Wetlands > Permafrost | place: Sweden... | reverse complement strand
CTTTTTCCCGCTTCAATACAGAGCATTTTGGCCTCGACCCAGGACACATTGACGGTCGGCTTTTCACCCGCAAGGTTCGGCCATTCGTATTTGTCCATGCATAATGTCCGGTCGCCCGGCAAGGCTATCGAGACCATTCCCCGGGGGCAGAGCGAACGCACCAGCACTTCCTTGGAAATCGTCGCGGTCCTTTTGTTTTCGTCCCTGACTTCAAGAAGGGGTTTGTAAATACCCGGGGACGGGTATGAAAACTGCGCCCGCGGATCGGCCTTGAATTCGGCGTCAAAAGCGCCGCGTCCGGTAAAGTCCCACCGGTACAGGAGCCTGTTTGCCGGGGTCTCGTGGTCAATGGTCGCCGACGCGTCAAAATGAACGCGCGTCCCGGCAAAAATCGAATCGGGCGAAACGGCGAATTGCGGCGAAGGCGGCAGATCGATCAGGTACACAAACGTATCGAGCTGTCCGCGGTAGCCCGCCGCGTCGATCACAAACGCGATTATTGTGTCCGAACTCACAAGGGTTATCGGGCTGGTGAAAACGGCGGAATCCGGCGTAGGAGTATGCCCATGGCGGCAGTAATAGATCTGCGACCTGTCGTCATAGGTGTTCAGCGAAATCGACAAAATACGATCATAGAGGATGTCCCTTCCCGCGGGCACGTTCGGAACGGCCATGGGCTTGAATACGTCCAGCACCGTGATGGCGCTCTGGTTGCCGGCAACGTCCTCCGCGAAAAAAGCCAGCTTGACGTCGGTCTTGCGCAAAATACTGAGGCGGTCCGAAGAACGCAGGAATTTGTTCGCCAGCGTTCGCGTGGTATTGCTGAACGCGGGGCTGGAGCCGTCGGTCGTATAGTAAATGGTCGCGTTCTTGCTGCTCTCAAAAAACACCGAAATCGAATCCCTTAGGCCTTTTTTAAGGCTCACCGATATGTGCGGAGGAGTCATGTCGATGGTGTATTCGTTTCTTCGTATGGGGCTCTTGAGCCCGGCGGGGGTCTCGGAATAGTATTCCAGCGAGAATACCCCTTCTTTATTAAAATACAGCGAATCGGAAAACTGCCTGAACACGGTATCGGGAGGGATGCGCCAGAAAACCTGATTGCCCGCGCTCGTGAAAAAGCCAACCTTCAGCCGCCGGTTATAAATGCCGCCTTGCGGGTAAGCGCTCACGATCGGACGCCTCAAATCGTCCATAACTTTGACGGGGGTACGGTTGCCCGCCTTGTCTACCGCGAAATATCTGAGCGCCTGGCCCATGCGCAACGGTACCCTGTCCTTAAACACGGGAGATGACAGCGTGGGCGTCGCGTCACCCGTTTCATAATAAATCTGCGCGTCCTCATCGGGGGTAAGCGTTACCATGAACACATTTTCCCTCACGTTTTCCTCGACCCGCACCCGTACTTCGGGCGGTCTCGTGTCAACCGTATACTCCGCGGAAGTTTCGGGGCTTATGTTGTCGGCCTCGTCAAGGGCGATCAAACGGACTTTCGTCGCGCCGTCCTTTGAAATGGATATTCCGTCTTTATACACCATCGAATTGGCCGTGGGTTCATTTCCGTCAAGCGTATAAAACACGGTCGCCGGTTTGTCGGTCATGACCCGCAACCGGATTTCGCTGTTGTAAAGACCTGAGGGCTTCGAAAGGCTTATCACCGGCGGTTTCGTTTCGAATTTATAGCTCCACTCAAAACCTTCGGACACATTTCCGGCCACGTCCTTTGCGATCGCCTTAACGATGCATTTCCCGCGGTGCTGGACGATGAGCGGCCTTTCGTATACCGCGCTTTCATCGGTGGGAAACCGGTTGTCCAGCGTAAAACGGATCGTGGAAGGTTTTTTCGTTGAAAGAATGAGCGTGTCGGCCGAGTCACCAGGCCTGTGGATTAAATGGACCTTGGGAGCAATGGTGTCGATTACGTAGGTCGCCTGCGCGATGTCCGATTCCCATCCGTTATTGCCCTTTGCATAGTAACGGACAATAGTATTGCCGTAGGGAAGCGCCACGGGTTTGTCGAAACGGCTGAATCCTCCGGACGGCGTGGAAAAATCAAAGGAATAGAATATGTCCGCGGGCGCGTTGGCGGTAAATGAAATTTTCTGTTTTTTATTGTAAATCCCTTCTTTTGGAGCAATAAACGCCTGGACCACCCTTGAATCAACGGTGTACGAAAATATCCCGCTGAACCCGGTATTGCCCGCCCTGTCGGTCGCCGAAACAAAACCGGCGATTGAATCATTGACCGCCAGCGACTCCGCCACGACTTTACCCGCGGTGTCGCCGCGCACCGAATGGAACATCAACCTGCAGGGCTTGTTCACGTTTATGTGGACCGTTATTTTCGTGCGATACCGCCCCGGCGCCGGTATGACCGTCAATTCGGGCGGACGCGTATCGAGCACATATTCCATGGAATCCAACCGCGATTTATTCCCCGCGAGGTCTTCCCCGTAGAAGTACACGGTCGTTTTTCCCTCTTCCATGATCGTGATCGGGTTCTGATATGTTTCCATTTTCGCATCCAACGGCCGTCCTTTGCCTTTTGAAACGACGCTGAACCATAACGTGCTCTGCTTGTTGGCGCTCAGGGTCGCGAGGAATATTTTCGCATGGTACGTTTCGCGCGGCTGAATGGCCACCACCGGAGGTATCGTGTCGATCCATCCCTGCTTGAGGTCGGGTTTTGCCCCAAGGCAGACGGTGCACGCCATGGCCAGTAAAAAAAACGTACGATACCCGTTTGGGTTCACTTTTGCGCCTTTGCGATAAGGTCCTTAAGCGTTTTCTGCAGCGCCGGATCAGTTGCTTTTGTCAAGGCGCTCTTCCAACTGTCGAGCGCCAGTTCCCGGTAATTCCTGTAATCCATGTAAATAACGCCGATAATATACTCAGGTTCGGGATCGGCGCGGTTCAGATCGCTCGCCGTTTTCAAGTAGTAAATTGCCTTGTCGTAGTCGCTCCCGTTTTTATAGCGGATCATATCGAACATGTTTTTCCCCAACCCGAAATAACCTTCCCATGAATCGGGAAAATCACGGACGATGAATTGATATTTCATGGCCGAAACTTCATACCAACCCATGCGATTATACAGATCGGCCTGCAGGACGAGCATTTTCTTATTGTTGGGAAAATCGTTCAGATAAGGCTCCAGCATCTCCACCGCTTCTTTGAACCGGCTTTTTTTTATCATGATATCAAGCAATTGCACCAGTGCGTTTTCGTTATGCGGTGAAAGTTCCAGGATTTTACGATAATCGAGTTCCGCTTCGGCGTCTTTTTTCCTCTTTTCGGCAATGTCGGCAAGCCGGACAAGAACATCAAGCCTGTCGGGAGACATCCGTTGCACTTCATCAAAATAGTAGGCGGCCTTGGCGAGCTTATTCATGGAGAAATATGCCTGCGCCAGATTGAGCAGAACAACCTCGTTTTTTTTGCCCGTTTTTTCCGCTTTCAGGTACCAATCGATTGCCTTTGCCGCGTCTCCGCCAAGAAACAGGATATTGCCCTGGTTGTTATACACCGACTGGAGGTACTTGCCTAATTTTCCCGCTCGCGCGAACTGGGCGATGGCCTGGTCATGTTTTCCCATTCGCCAGTATACGACTCCCAGGTTTACGCAAATTTCAGCGTCACCCGGTTCTTTTTCCTGCGCGCGCAGAAGGAGCTGCTCGGCGTCATTGAACCATCCGATGGCAAAGTACGTTTGCGCCAGGTTAATCAGGATAGTGACGTTGTCGCCTTCCAGTTTTTCGGCATTCTCCAGGACTTTCGCGGATTCCATCAAGCGACCGCTGCTGCGGTAAGCGGTGCCTAACAGGGCATAATAACGTAAACAGTCGGGCCGATATCGTACCAGCCGGTTAAAAACGTCGGAGGCTTGCGCAAAATCTCCCGCCGAAAGATATGCTTTCCCGAGGATAAAATCGGTCTCCAGATCAGGAGGCCCTTGCGCCAAAGCGCGGTTGAGGATTGCAATCGCCCGCTGAAGTTCACCGGACAAAAGGAGCGATTCCCCGATCGCCTTCATTCCCGTGGCCGACTGGTCCAACAGTTGGCGGTTTGCTTGGAGGAATTTTAACGCCTTTTCAGGCAGTTCATGTTGCGTATAAAAATCCGCGACTTCGGCGGCGATAATCGGATTGCCCGACAGGTCCGTCTGCCCCGCGCACCGGTCGAAGAACTTCCGCGCGCTGTCAAGCACACCCGCCGCGGCGAATAATTTACCGATGTGACAAAAGGCATTTGAAAAACCGGCATCGATCTCCGCCGCGCGTTCATACGCGGTAATCGCCGCCGAATAGTTTCGCCGCATTTCAAAACCGTAACCTGCAACATACGTTGCATACGAATCGGCGCTCCTGGTCATGGGCAGCGCAATTGATTGCCGCTGAGCCGCCGTCGGCGTGTAATCAACGGATTCCAGGAATTGCAGAAAAAGGCCTGAACACAACGCCTCAATGGATTTCTGCTCACCCTTTGCTTCGAGTTTCTTCCTGTAAACCCTGCCGTTTTTCACGGTATAGACCTTCAATTCAAATGCGACGGTCTCTTCTGAAACAGCGAAGCTTCCTCCGCACGTTGCGTCCCATCCCCACCGGTTCCAGTTCTGCTTGAGCAGACTGTCGGATTCCATGGTCCATCCCGTGGAATCCGCGCTGAAAAGGAAAGCCGGTTCCCATACCTGAAAGCCGGAAAGACACTGTGATTTCCTGAAAAAGCTTTCCGGCACTGCGGCGCCTATCCATTCATAGACTTTATTGCCCGACTTATTTACCAATGGATTAATGGTGATCCGCGTCAGGGCATCGGCCTGAAAACACATAAGCGCAATGAAGAATGCACAATGCAGCGAATTTGCCGCAACAAGGCTTGATTTTACCAAAAAATGCAACCTATACTGCCTTTTTAGAAAGATTGAAGGTATGTATGATCCAAAATTCAGGATGATGCACGTAATTATCTAGTTTAGATTATATATTATTAATATACAAGACACTTTTGATTAATAACAAATATTTCTGAAATTGTATAATCGTATGCGTTCTCGTGGAAAAGGCCTTCTCCTCTCTCCGTTCTCGGCTTTGTACGGCGGTGTCGTCCGCGCGCGAAATTTCATATATGATAGAATTCCCAATTTATCCAGATGCAGCGGAAAACCAACCATAAGCGTAGGGGGCATACACGCGGGAGGGACCGGCAAAACTCCAATGGCCTTGCTTGTCGGAAGGTATTTACACGCTCAAGGACATGAAGTGGCCTTTCTAAGCAGGGGCTATAAAAGGAAATATCCCAAACCAGTGATAAGCGTTCCATTTTCGCACGATTCATGGGAAACCGTCGGCGATGAGCCCGCGCTTCTCCACGCCGCGCTGCCGGAGTCCTGGCTTGGCGTGGGCGCCAGCCGTTACCGGAGCGCCCGTTTTCTGTCTCCGCGCCTTGGCGAAAAAGCAATTTTCATCCTGGATGACGCTTTTCAGCACCGCCGGATACAACGCAATCTCGACATCGTCTGTCTTCCCGCCGACCCTTTTAACGATGCGCTGCTGCCCGCCGGCCCGCTCAGGGAACCACTATCAAGTTTGACGCGCGCACGGAGCATCTGTCTGATCGGGGCAAAAAATGACGCGGCGGTTCTCGAAACATCAAAAGAAAAGCTGAAGGCCCGGTTCCGGCGCGTCCCCGTTTTTGTCCTTTATCAAGAACCGATCGGGTGGGTTCATCTTGACAGCGGCGCCTGTTCTAAAAACCTTCCTTTGAAACGGCCCGTTCTATTGTGCGGAATCGCGCGGCCGGAACGATTTATTTTTTTAATAAAAAAAATGGGTATTTCGACCGTAGCGGAGTCTATTTTTATGGATCATCATCCATTCACGATCAATGACATCGATTCGATCGTGCGCAGGACGAACACAACGGGCATTATCACCACTGAAAAGGACGCCTTTCGTTTGAGATCTTTAAAACTTGTAAATCACGCGGAAATTTGGTATCTTAAAATAGATTTGCAATTTTCCGACCGGGAATCCCGGAAACTTTTTTATGCCATAATTGACACAATGATTCCATAAAAAAATCCTTACAAAACAGGAGGTCTTCATGAAGAAGGGTTTAGTGTTTTTGATGTGTTCGTTCATGCTTGTGGCCATCGTTCCCCGGTCCCACGCCGACGGAATGAAATTCGTTCAAATAAGCAATTCCCTGGTGAATATCTATGAATTTCTCGATCCGAAATCAAATATAATCAGGGTCGCGAAAAAGGGGGACCATTTCGAGCTCGTGTTTGAGGGGACTTCCTGGTACCAGGTCAAGGTGAGCGATAAAGTCGGCTGGCTTGACAAAAAGTACGGCGTGGTCGTCGATAATCCTAATCCCAGCTATCTGGGCACCTTTATCATATTCACCATTCTTCTGGTGGGTACTTTGGCGGGAGTTTCCTATTACATTTACAAGCAAAAGACGTCGGAAGCATAATTTCCCGATTGTATGGTAGCAAGAACGTTATGCGCCGTGCATGTCATTGTTACGTGCTTGATGGTTTGTATTGTCTCGGCCGCTGACGATAATGCAGTAGTCAAGAAAAGTATCGCAAAAGTCATGCAATCCCCCTACGGCGATGCATCACCGGTGGGGCTGGCGAAAAAAGGCGATCGTTTTAAAATCCGTTATCCGCAGGGCGAATGGTATTGCATTGATTACAACGGAAGCGTGGGCTGGATTTATTCGGCCAACATTGCCGTTGAACACGGTCCTTCGGCGCCTCCTGCCGTTGAACCCCCCCCCCGGGCCATTGAAAATCCCCCTCCGGCAGTGACCTCCAAACAGGGAACGGCCCACATTTCCGCCGACTCAGGCGCCGTGCAGAAAAAAAATGTTCCTCCGCCGGTACAAATTGAAAAAATTGAAAAGAAAGAACCTGCCTTTTCCGTTCCGGAAGTACGGCCAAAAAAGACCTTCAGAAACAGGCCTTCGGCTGGAAATAGCATCATAGTAAAGGCGGAACCAGTTGATAAAATGGTGTCCGAAATGGTTGCTTCCGCCGACAGTTTGAAGAGAAGCGTCCGTGCCAATGCCGCAACTCATGCCGATTCCGTTTCGTCTTCCAGGGAACCCTTGCCGGCCCCGGCCCAGAAATATTTCGAGATCCTCGAAAGCCCCACAAAAATCCTGAAAGATCTTAGCCCGCAGTCCCCGATACTGGGCCTTGCAAAAAAAAATGATGTGTATCCCCTGGTTTACGCCGGGGCTTCGTGGTGTAAAATCATCGTCAAACACGATACCGGTTGGGCTGAATCGTCCAGAGGAAGGGTCATCGATTCTCTTCCGGTCCTGACTGAAAGGATTCCGGCGATCGTCGTCATTTCCGTGCTTGCGGCAGTCGCCGCCCTGGTCCTTGTTTTTGTCATCATTTTCGTGGTCATCAGCCTGAGGCGCCAGAAATTCAAGAAATCGTCTCTGAGGCGCGACGTGCTGATCATTTCCCATTCCGCAAAGGAAATCAATTATTCACTTACCGACACGGCGACCACGCTCCCGAAATGTTTTTCGGAAATCGGCTTCAAAGTGAACCTGGCAAACGGCCTTGACCATGCCCGGACATTGCTCGTGCATTACGCGCCCGACGTCATCGTCATCGACTGGCAACTGGAAAAAACCATCCAGAAAACAATCCAGGACATCGTGTCCGACAAAGAAACTTCGTCGTCGATCCTCATTATTTTTTACAATGTTCCCGACCCCACCGAAATATCAAAAAGAAACACGGCCCCCAACATGTTCTTTTTGGGACTGGTTTTCTCAGACAGGGACATTTTTAAAATTGTGACGCCGCTCATCATGGCAAGGAAATCAACCCACACAGTCAAGAAAAGCGTGCAAACATCAGCGCTGGAAGGCGACATAAGGTTGGGGAACCTTCTTGAGGTAATGCAATTTATTGAAATAGGCAGGAAAACGGGATGTTTATACATTACTATCGGCTCACCCTTCGGGCTTATTTATTTTGAACAGGGCAGAATAACGTATGCCGCCTCAAAAACTGCGCTGGGAAAAGACGCCATATTTGAAATACTCAACCTTAAAGAAGGCCACTTTCATCTCATTCTCGATAAAGTTTCACAAACGAAAAATGTCAATCTTTCTACCCTCGAAGTCCTCATGGACTGGACTAAGGTAAAAGATGAAGCTTTTAGGGGTTGATTATGGCCGGCGCAGAATCGGCATCGCGGTCACCGACGAACAGGGTGAATATATCAAGGGCCTTCCCACGCTTGACCGGAAAAAAACAACCGATTTTCTCCGTTCGCTCGAAGCCATAATTTCCCATCAGCAACCCCGCCGCATCGTCATGGGATTACCCCTTGACATCGATGGCCACGAAACGGTAATGTCATTAGAGGTGCGGGCCTTTGCCGAAAAACTTCAGGCCATTTCATCGGTGCCGGTTTCTTTTGTCGATGAAAGCCTGACATCGGTCCGCGCGGCCGAGATCATGCGCTTTAAGAAAAAAAAAGACCGTCGCGACAAGCAGGCCGTTGACAGAATCGCCGCATGTCTGATACTTGAAGCCTTTCGGAAGGAATGTGCATGCGAGTAAGGTCACTCTTTTTTTTGTGCGCCGTTTCATGCCTGCCGATCGCTTCCACCTGCCCGACGGCGGACCCGTTTCCGCCCCCGCAAATAGCGGCGCCGTCTTTCACGCTCATGGAAGTAACGGGGGTGAAAAAAGGAGGTGACTATCAGGGCGCCGTTCACATGCAGTGGAAAATGGGAAACGTCGATACTTTTCCCGTCAAGGAATTCGTCATTCTTAAGAAAGGCCCGTCCGACAGCGCCTTCGGCATAATGCATTTCGGGATCCCCGACAGCGTTTTCGACGATTATGACGTCCCTATCACCAACGAGCTGCCGCCCATGCAGCTTTTTGGAAGTCCTTTTTCCTGCGTCAAGTACCGGGTCTTCGCGGTCGATACGCTGGGGCGCTCGGGCGATACGTCCGCAGTTGACAGCATCCTCCTGACCTGGCCGCCCGCCATCACCTACCCCATTGACACACTCAAACAAAACGTTTTCAAGTGGACGACCCAGAGCTATCAGGGAGGATATTACGCTTCAATGATGGTCTGGAGCGACGCCAGCGGCCCGGTATGGAGCAGCCCCCAACCGTCGGAACCAACGTACGGCAACGCGACCCAGGACTCCTTTGCCCTGCAGCTTCCTTCAGCGTTATATCCGCTCGGCGCGGGCAGATATTATATGGGCGTAAGGGCCTATTTCCCCGGAGTAAACATCCAAACCATTATCATTCACGATTTTTATGCGCCTTAAATACGTGGCCCGGCTCCTCATCGCATGCTGCTTGCTGCCGGCGCCCTGTTTCGGCATACGCTATCGCGTGGTTTCGATGAGCGCAACCGACGCGGTAATAGGCTTTGATCTTGACTCTCTGGAAATAAAATCCCCTTCACCCCTGCGCTCTTTCGCGTTCGCCGTTTCCTCGCTCCCCGCCATGACCTGCCAGCTTTCGGCGCTTGGCCGGAAAAATCTCCGGGCCTCCCCGCAGGCTCTACCATGCAAGATCCTTCCCAGCGGATGGGCGGGCGCCAATTTTCTTCAATGGGCCCAATTCAATCCCTATGTGCAAACCAGCGGGACGGCCGCATGCGCGCAGGGCACTATCGCCATTCATTTTTCCTCACCGGTCATTGGGGCGGGCGCCGCGTCAAAAACGGTGATCCGCAATTCGGTCATCCTGTTTCCACTCCAGAACGCCCTGCGCAAAAACCTGGAGACGGCCTTGCCGGCCATCGGCTTTCATTATGGAATAAAAATGGATGTTGATTCCGACGGGATTTATGCGATCAGCGCCGCTACCTTGAAAAATCTCGGCGTCCCCTGTTCCATAATTCCTTCAAAAACCTTTCAGCTTTTCTGCAATAACGTTGAAGTGCCAATTTATATAACCAATTCACAGCGAACATTCATGACTTCCAATGACACAATTCTGTTTTACGGAAAATTCCTGCGCGGGACCAATTCTTACTTTACGCAATTTTCCTATTCCAACGTTTATTGGCTGACATGGAGCGGGGGGAAAACAGGCGTCCGCATTTCGGAGGTGTCGGGCGCTCAAATTATAAACGAACAAAATTATCAAACCGCCCAGCAGCAAACGGAGCTGTCGGCCCGGGATTTCTATGATACCGTTCATCTCGAAGAAGACAACGACATCCGGTGGCTCGGAAGCGTCGACGTGCCCGGCGACATCGCTAATTTCGTGAATTCCGTCGATTCAATCGACAACTGGTATTGGGGGTTTATCGGACAGAGCTATTCAACGGATTATCCAATTGCCCTTCCACCTCCTTCGACCAACCCCAATACAATGGCCGTGCTGCGCATCGCGTTCATGGGCCTTACCAGTATGGCCGGCATTACCTTCGACCACAACCTTCGCGTTTTACTGAATAATAATCCCATAGGCGACACGCTCAAATCCATCAGTTGGAAGGGCCAGAACCCGTATATTTATACCAGTGATCCGTTCCCGCTTTCCCAGATAAGTCCGGCCCAAAACACGGTCACTTTCCTGTGCGTATCAAATTTTTCCGACCTTTCCTGCCTCAATTGGATGGAATTCCAGTATTACCGGTCTTTCGGAGCGGTCAACGATAAAATATGGTTTAAAAATAATCCCCTGGACACCGGCAACCTTTTTCAATTTGAAATCACCGGATTTTCGCAGCCGCCGGGCGACCTTTGGGACCTGAGTTCCAATCGTCTTTTTACGGCTTTCGAAGTCCGCGCCGCAACAGCCAATGCCAAAACCACCTATTCGCTTGTATTTCAGGACAGCCTCAGGTCGGTGAATTCCTATTTCGCCCAAACTGCCCAAAGCCGGCTTACGCCCGGCAGGATGCGTCTTGATACCCTTGCTTCGGGGTGGGACACGCTTGTTAAAGCCGATTATATCGTCGTGACCGTGGACAGTTTCATTCCGCTTTTTAGACCGTTTTGCGATGCGTATAAGAAAAAGGGCATTTCGGTCGCGATGGTCGATATCAGCAACGTTTACAATTCATTTTCAGCCGGTATCCGCGATCCTGAAAGCATCAGAAGTCTCCTGCGGTATATCTTCTCGCACACCGGCGTAAAATTGCCGCAATATCTCCTTCTGGGCGGCGACACGACCCATGACCTCGATAAAAACGGCAGGCGCGACCGCAATATCGTGCCGACGCACCTTTCCCGGGTGCCCGGATGGGGGCCGGCCTCCGACGACGGCTATTTCGCGACATTGTCCGACAACGACAATTTCCCCGAATTGTGCGTGGGCAGGTTTTCCGCTGAAAACAAAGCGCAGATGCAGAACCTTGTGGCAAAAACGGTCAATTATCTCACCTATCCGCTCATTGATTCCTGGCGCGACAATCTGCTGCTTGCCGGCGGCGTGGACAATGACTTTACCCAGTTTAACGACCAGATGACCGCGCAAATCATCGGGCCCCAGATGAACATACTCCGCATGGACGCCGACACGGGTTCAAAGTACTATAAAAACGAATTCACCGCGTCGCAGGCCATGGCCGACTACATCAACTCCGGCCTTTACGCACTCAATTTTATCGGTCATGGCGGCGGAAACATCTGGTCCGACAGCAGGTTCTTCGGATTTGATGATCTTGACAAATTGTATAACGGGCAATGGGGGAAAAGCGGAAAACTTCCCTTTGTTTTCAGTTTTACCTGCCTTACCGGTTTTTTTGAAAGCGCGTTTTATGAATCGCTGGGCGAGGATTTCGTCCGCCTCAAAAGCAATGGCGCGCTCTGTTTCCTGGGCGCCTCCGCCTACACCTCCAAGCAGGCGGATTTGATCATGAACCGCATCCTTCTTGACTTTGCAATAAACGGCCAGGTCCGGAGCGTCGGTGAGCTTGTCTGGCTCACCAAAATGAACATGCTTGCGCGTTTCGGCGACCAATACCTGCCGATCGTCCGCCAATATAACCTGCTCGGCGACCCGGCCCTTCCCTGGTCGCTGGCCCCCGATTCAATGAAAGTTTCCCTGTCAAGCTCCACGCTCACTTCCGGCGACACGCTCAAGGTGCAAGGCTCATGCTCCCCGCTTAAATCCGGCAATGCAAAAATGTCCCTGATGGCCGACGGACAAAGATGGGACGACGCAAGCGTCGCCATAACGCAAAACACTATCGCGCATGCCTTCACCATTAAAGATTCGATCAAGGCCAAAGCAGGGTTCGTCCGCGCGTTCGCGTGGAACGATTCACAGGAGCTCCGGGGATGGGCCGGGTTTTCCAAGGACGCGGTGCCCCTGAACGATGTCGCCCTGAGCAAGGATCCCGTCAGGTACGGCGACAGCATCTTCGTTTCCTGCTCCTTCGGTCTTACCGACACTTTTTCCAGCGTGGCACTGTATTGTCTGTACGCCATCGGCCAGCAGGAAACCCCGGCGTTAAGTTACAGCGGAATTCCCATGTCGCAGACAAGCCACGGGCATTTTTCTTCCCCGTCTTTTCCCGTGACCTTTTCCGGGAGGACGGGCGATATTCTATTTGTCAAGTTTCGCGTCTCTTACGCCACTGGAACCGCGGCCGCAACGGACACATCGCAAATTTATTCATTCAATATCCAGGGGTGCCCCGACCTTGTTTTTACGACCGACACCCTAAGGCCGTTCTGGCTCGCCGACTCGGTCCGCATCAATTTCGAGGCGCTTAACGCCGGGAATGCGGCTTGCCCGCCGTTTTCAGCGGTCTTTTATTTGGGAGCCGGCGTTTCAACCGATACGCTCCTGTACCTCCAGACAAAAGATTCGCTGAACGCCGGGAAAACACGCGCGTTTTCCGTTGCGCTTCCCGATAGTCAAGGGCTGCTGTCCATTACCGCGGTCCTAAATCCGGGTCATGTTTTCCAGGAAATATCCTATGACAACAATTCAAAGACATGCGTCGTGCAAATAGGCTACAAAGATTTGAAAACGCCCGTGGACACTCTGTATTCACCCGGCAAAGGCCTCTCCATTTCACCGGTTTCCACGTTACCGTTAAAGCACCGGGTATTTCTTTTTCCGCGACCAATCACCGTTCCCCAGCCGCTTAAAACCGAATCTTCATGGACGCCCCTGCGCGGGGATTCCATCATGAGTTTTTATTCCGGCGCGCGGCCGCCGTTGTCAAATACCGACAGCCTGGCCTGGACATTTTTCCGGGACACGGCCAGTTTGCTTGGGAAAAAAACCGCGGCTGCTATGGGCAAAATGACCGTGGTCATGTACGATTCTTCGATCCTATCATGGAGATTCGCCTCCGGCAACTGGACGCCCCAATCCTCGTCGGGCTGCATGCGTTCGATCGGACAGGGCCCTTTCGCGCTGTCCATTCTCTCGGACATGGCCCCTCCGCAGATCCGTACATCGGTCAACGGAAACGATATTGTTTTTCTTGACTATGCAGCAAAGGGAAAACCCTTTAATATCATGCTCAACGATGCTTCCGGCGTATGGCCCGCGTCAATAAAAGTGCAGCTCAACCGGATCGCCCTGGACTCCAATGTAATTTCCCGCCCCGCCGGCGGGAACGATCTGAGTAACGTCACCCTCACGGCATACCCTCCAAAACAATACGCCATCGATTCATTGTCGGTTTACGCCCAGGACCTCGCCGGAAACGCCACCACCGCGGTTTTCGCGTATATGCCGGGCGAGGACCTCGATATCAAGTTCTTTGAGTGCCACCCTAATCCCTTTTCCGCAAAGCAAGACATCCATAACAATACGATCCAGACCATACGGTTCGCTTTTCTGCTTACCGATGTCGCGAGCGACGTTTCAATAGTTATTTACACAATCGCAAGCCGCCTCGTCTGGAAATGGGAAAATACCGCCGGTACCATCGGTTACCAGGAAATTGAATGGAACGGAAAAACCAGCTCCGGGTACCGTATCGCCAACGGTACGTATTACGCAAAGCTGATCGCGAAAAATTCAAGTAAAAAAGTGGTCAAAACCATTCTCATCGCGAAATTAGAAGGTTTTTGATGTCGATCCTTTACATCGTTGGAACGCCCATCGGCAATCTTGACGATATCACCGTCCGCGCCCAAAAAGTATTGAGCGAAGTCGACATCATCTGCGCCGAAGACACCCGCACGTCACGCGTATTGCTTGACCGATACGGCATTGCGACGCCCATGATCCCCTATCACGATTTCAATAAGAATAAAATGGGGCCGCATATTATAACGCAGCTCAAGGCGGGCAAAAATATCGCGCTGATCAGCGACGCCGGCATGCCCGGCATCGCGGACCCGGCATTTAACCTCGTGCGCGAGGCAATAAAGGAAAACATCGCCGTCGTTCCCATTCCGGGGCCTTCGGCGCTCATCACGGCGCTGGTATGCAGCGGCCTGCCCACCGACCGTTTTATTTTCGAAAACTTCCTTCCGCCCAAAAGCGCCCGGCGTAAACGCATTCTCGAATCGTTCAAGGAAGAGCCGCGCACCGTCATTTTCTACGAAACTCCCCATCGAATTCTGTCCGTGCTCAGGGATATGGGCGAAACCATGCCGGATGTCCAAATCGTGATCGGCAGGGAATTGACAAAAATGTATGAGGAATTTCTGCGCGGCTCGCCCAAATCGCTTTTGGCGCATTTCGAGAAAAAACCGCCTAAAGGGGAAATGGTGGTGATGTTTAATATGAGGATAAAAGTCGATCAAGACCCGGAATTTATCAACGCCCCTCCCTGATGAGAATAATCTGCCTTGTGAAGCGTTGAAATACAAATTGCTTGACTTTATCAAAAGCGCAATTTGATTTATAGGCACGCCGAAAACGGATATTACGTATCTTAAAATGGCCAAGCCGCGCACTTCCCAGGCATGCGCCCAATCATGAAAGCATGACGAACAAGGTTCCGCATTAATCTGATTTCAGAATGCATTACGAACCAGG
>Ga0182027_10008455_pt1 | contig 14975 bp, 17 predicted proteins | sample 712E1DmetaG_FD_121300 | JGI IMG/M metagenome (GOLD analysis project Ga0182027, IMG submission 121300) | Permafrost microbial communities from Stordalen Mire, Sweden - 712E1D metaG (Illumina Assembly) | ecosystem: Environmental > Terrestrial > Soil > Wetlands > Permafrost | place: Sweden... | reverse complement strand
GATCTTCGTATTTCTGTTTTGCCAACCGCATTCGGAGAAAAAATTGTTATGAGGTTACTTCGTAAAACAGGCGGTGTTCCAACTCTTCAAGAACTTGGTCTTAGCGGATCGTCTCTTAGGAATTTAGAAACATCGATGCTTAGGCCGCATGGAATTATTATCGTAGTCGGACCTACAGGTTCCGGAAAAACCACTACTCTTTATTCTGTTTTGTCCAAGCTTAATACAACACGTGTAAATATTATGACTTTGGAGGATCCAATCGAGTATCAAATGGCAGGTATTAATCAAGTTCAGATAAATCCGGCAGTGGGACTAACTTTTGCCGACGGACTGCGCGCTTTTTTAAGGCAAGATCCAAATGTTATTCTGGTTGGAGAAATTCGTGACCAAGAAACAACCGAATTAGCAATTCAAGCTGCTCTAACCGGACATTTAGTTTTCTCGACCCTTCATACTTCCAACGCCGCCGGAGCGCTCCCCCGTCTTTTGGATTTAGGAGCAGAGTCATTCCTACTTGCTTCAACTATGAACTCGGTTTTAGGACAAAGAATTGTTAGACAGATTTGCAAAGCTTGTAAGATGGAATACGTTCCGCCGGGACAATTAGTAGTTGAAATGAAAGCGGTTCTTGGCAAGTATTATCCGGCCGAAAAACCCGATACTGTAGTCAAATTTTATAAAGGAAAGGGTTGCGCCGAATGCGGAAATTCCGGATACTTAGGTAGAGTTGGAATTTTTGAAACCCTGTCGGTTTCTGAGAAAATCGCCAGTCTCGTATTGCAGCATGCAGACAGTGGTACAATTGAAAGAGAAGCAATTGCCGAGGGAATGATAACCATGAAACAGGATGGTTATCTAAAGGTTTTGCAAGGAGTTACTTCAATTGAAGAAGTCTTAAGAGTTGCGCAAGAATAATATGGAAATACACGAATTATTAGATTTAACAATTAAAAACAATGCCTCAGATTTACATCTTTTGCCGGGTATTCCCCCATCGATTAGAATAGACGGAGTTTTAAGACATCTTGGGAGTTATCCGGCCATTACATCGGCCGAAATGGAAACGATGATCTTCTCCATTTTAAAGCCCGAACAAAAAGAGCTTTTGATTAATAATAAAGAGATTGATTTCTCATTTGGCTTTGGAGGGGGTACGTATGGAGATTTGGGAAGATTTAGAACAAATCTTTATTATCAGCGTGGGGTTCTAAGTGCGGCTTTTCGTTTTTTACAGCCAACTATTCGGTCAATTGAGGATCTACATCTTCCTAAAATTTGCCACAATTTTGCAGATTTAAAGCAGGGTTTTGTTTTGGTAACCGGACCGACAGGTCATGGTAAATCAACCACCTTGGCCGCGATTATTAACGAAATTAATTTAACTCGTGCCCAGCATATCCTAACTATTGAAGATCCAATTGAATACGTTTACCCGGCTGGTAAAAGTATTATCTCGCAGAGAGAAATGGATTTAGATACTCATTCGTGGTCTATGGCGCTTCGAAGTGCTTTGAGAGAGGATCCGGATGTTGTTTTAGTTGGAGAAATGCGAGATCCAGAAACAATATCGGCAGCAATAACTATTGCTGAAACAGGCCATTTAGTATTTTCATCTTTGCATACTAATTCGGCGTCGCAAACAATCGATAGAATTATTGATTCGTTCCCAGCAAGCCAGCAAGATCAAATAAAAATTCAATTGGCGTCAACTTTAAAAGGCGTTATTTCGCAAAGATTAATTCCGCAAATAAACGGAGGAAGAATTCCCGGAATAGAAGTGCTAGTGGGAACATCTGCTATTGCCAGCAATATTAGAGAGGGAAAAACACATTTGATTGATTCAGTTATTCAAACGTCCCAAGATGCGGGAATGATTCCGCTTGAGTCTTCTTTGGCTTCATTAGTTTTGTCGGGAACGATTAGTCTGGAAACGGCTAAGAGCTATGCGCTAAGGCCAGAAGAGCTCTTGCGAATGGTGGGCTGAGCGAGATCCGAAAGGATCGAGCGAAGTACTTAGCGCCATGAAGCGCTAAGTAATAAACACAAACGTATGAAACTAAGATATAAGGCTGCAAGTAAAGACGGAAAATTATCACAAGGATTATTGGATGCAAGAGATATTAATGAGGCAGCTAATTATTTGCGGGCCAAGAAATTAATTCCAATACAAATCAGTAAAGTTGAGGATCAATTTTGGAAAAATTTACCGATGCTTGGTGGAATCAAAAATTCAGACTTAGTCCTTTTTACCAGACAACTCTCCTCTATGCTGGCTTCTGGCTTAACGCTAATGCGGGCTTTAGAAATTCTTAAAGACCAGATGCAAAATCCCAATATGGGAGAAATAGTTACCTCAGTTATTAACGACGTGGAAGAGGGAAAAACCCTAGCTCAGGCAATTGAAAAACATCCGAAAGTATTTTCGTCAATTTATATATCTATTATTAAAGCCGGAGAGCAATCGGGACTTTTGGATAAGGTTTTATCAAGGCTAGCGGACAACTTGGAAAAACAGGCCAAATTAAAAAGTACCATCAGGTCTGCTCTTATGTACCCAGTAATCGTTATTATTTTAATGGCTGTGGTTATGGCTGTCATGATGATTTTTGTTTTGCCTCAGCTAACAGTTCTCTATACGAATCTAGGTGTTTCTTTGCCTTTGCCAACGCAAATTGTAATTGGAATTTCAGAGGTTGTAACTAACTTTTGGCCAATTGTCATAGCGGTTTCGGCACTTTTTATTGTAGGCTTTAGAAAATGGTCAAAAACTCCGGATGGAGTATTAATTATTGATACGGTTATTCTGAAAATGCCGGTTTTTGGAAATTTGATCAAGAAAACTATTTTGGCAGAATTTTCCAGAACCTTCGGACTCTTAGTAGGTACGGGAACGTTAGTAGTTGAAGCGTTAATCGAAACATCAGATACAACAGGTAACATTAATTATAAAAATGCGATCACTTCGGTTTCCAAGCAAGTTGAAAAAGGAGTAACGATTGGCGAAGCGATGTCGTATAATCCCCTATTTCCTTCACTTTTAATTCAATTGGTCAAAATTGGCGAACAAACGGGAAAAATTGATGAAACGCTCACTAAAGCGTCGGAATATTTTGAAAGAGAAGTTGATGAGTCGGTAAAGGGTTTAACAACAGCCATGGAGCCGTTTATTATGGTAGTTTTGGGAATTGGAGTTGCCTTCCTTATAATTTCGATTATTACGCCTATTTATACCTTAATTTCGAGTATTCAATAAGCCAATAAACTGGGTACTTGACAAGTATTTTTAAATATGAGTATTATAGGTATATACATGAGAAATTATCTTAAGTTATTTAAACGAAACTCCGGATTTACCCTCATTGAGCTTTTAGTCGTTATCGGAATTTTAGGCGTTTTGGCAGCTGCATTAATTGCGACAATTGATCCTTTTGAGCAAATTAAAAAAGCTAATGACGCAAACGTTAAAAATGCCACAGTTGAATTTGTAAATGCCAACATCCGCTACTATTCAACACATAATGCTTTACCTTGGACAATTGCAGCTAATGGATGCGCGAGCGCTGCAACTATAGGTACTGATGCCAGTGCGGCATCTTGTCTAAATGCCCTAATAGCAGATGGAGAATTAAAGTCTGCCTTTACTGCTGCTACGAATGCGATTAATGGCATAGTCTATACAGGTGGCGATAATTCCGTAACGGCATGCTACCAGCCCGTATCTAAATCCGGACAAAGAGATCCAAATACAAAGTATATATTGCAGGCTGGCGGCGCCGGTCCAACGACAAATGCAACATGCCCCGCTACCAGTGCGGGCGTTACGAGTTGCTATTGGTGTTCATTCTAAGTTAGATGGCTTCAGTTAAAAAATACTTCTTGCCCCTATTATTATTTTTAGTAACTTTTTTTGTTTATATTTGTAATTTATCGCAAAGTATTTATGGCGGTGATGTCGGTGATTTAGTAGCTGCATCGGCTGTTTTTGGCGTTGCCCATCCTCCAGGTTACCCCTTATTTACCCTATTAGGGTTTTTACTAACTAGGATACATTTCTTAACACCTGCTTTTATGGTTGGTTTAATTTCAGCTTTTTCGTCATCTTTCGCAGTAGCGCTGTATTACATTTTGGCATTAAAAATAACTAAGAATAAATTTATTGCTCTTGTTTCGGTTTTAGTATTAGCTTTTAATTATTTTTTTTGGTTTTATTCGGAAATTGCAGAGGTGTTCGCATTGAATAATTTATTCGTTATTCTCTTACTAACACTGGCATACTTTTATTTTAAAGATAGAAAAATTAAGTATTTTTACCTTCTTGCTTTTTTCAGCGGCCTTTCTTTAACTAATCACCAAACTATTGTATTGCTATTTCCGTCGCTTTTTATTTTGGCGTTTTCATCTTTTCGTAAAGAAAAACATAAAATTAAAAAATTAATAGTTGCTCTATTTATTTTTGCGATTGGACTACTGCCTTACTTATATGTTCCGATTGCCTCAATGCATAATCCAATTATTAATTGGGACAAAGTAAAAGATATAAATTCTTTTTTGCATTTAATACTTAGAAAAGACTATGGAACGTTTAGCTCGGGCTTGTTTGCGGTACCTACTCTTTCTCAGCGTTTTGTTATTCTAAGCACATATTTTTTTAGGCTTATTTCTCAATTGACCTTACCGGTAATAATGTTAATTCTCTTGGGAGCAGCATCTTTAATAAAGAAAAATAAGGTGCTATTAGCAACATTGTTATTGGCATTTATTTTATCTGGCCCTCTGTTTATTGTATATGCTGGTTTTCCGATGATGGGAGGTTTTATGCAGGGAATATATGAAAGATTTCTATTAATGTCTTTAGTAATTGGCCTAATTTTTTTACCCTTAGGTTTGATGTCTCTAATCGGTTTTGTAAATAAATTTTTTGGTAAGAAAACTTTCCAGAATTTGTTTATAGGAATTTTTTTAATAATTCCATTAATGCTTTTTTTCTATAATTTTCCTAAAACTAATTTAAGTAATGTTTGGGTAGGTGATTATTTGGTTTACGATTTAATGTCGTCTCTTCCTAAAAACGCCGTTTTTTTTGTCTCAGGAGATACTAATACTTTTAATACCTGGTATGTCCATTATGTTCTAAAATTTAGACAGGATATTCAACTCGTCAGCAGTAATAACAATTATTTTAAAAATCAAACAATCCAGTATCTTATAAAACATCCGAAAGAAAAGAATAACAAAAATTTAATAGTAAATGTTATAAAAGAAATTGCTAAAACAAGAGAAGTATTTTCGGTAGATAAACAGGAGGGTGAAAAAGGCAATGAGTTAATTTGGATTCCGTATGGACTCACGCATCAGCTGGTGCTTTCTGGAAATAACATTCCAACTAAAAACAATTTTTTAAATAATACCACAGCCATTTGGCAAAATTTAAAATTTACTAAAGCTTACAAAACAAATAATCTTGCCTTTGGAAGTTTGACCATAGCGGACATTCCTATTATGTACTCGGATGCCATGCTCCAGGCGGGAAATTTTCTATTTACTAGTTATAAAGATTATGATTTAGCTTATGCCTTTTACCAAAAGGCCTTACAAATAGATAAAGATAATTACAAAGCCTATGATATCCTGGCAATTTACTATCTTTTTAAAAAAGAATGTAGTTTGGCAAAAAGTAGTGCCGAAAAAGTAATTGAACTATATCCTTTGGATGAGCAATCTTATTATCAACTGTATTTAAATTACAGAGATTGTCTTAAAGATCAGGCTAAAGCCAAGCAAGTTTTAAATTTATACAAGCAAGTTTTTAAAAGTGATATGCTTAAAAATGAAGAAAACCTAAGAGAAAGCATGGTAAAGTAATGAAAAAAATAATAATTACAGCGATATTTATAAAACTAACAGTATTCTTGATTATTTTTCTTGCCTATAATTTATTGCCCACCAATTTATCCGGTCACTATCTTAATTTTTTATATCCTAACAATCAACGGGTAACGCTTCTTAGCGCTTACAAAACTTGGGATGCGCAGCACTTTCTTTTTTTGAGCGAAAAAGGTTATAGCAAAGACCAAATTTCTAACCAATTTCTTCCTCTTCTCCCGCTTACCATAAGCGCAGTTTCGGTTATAACTCGGAATAGTTTTTTTACCGGAATGCTTGTTTCAAATATAGCTTCTTTAATCGCATTTTATTTTCTCTATAAGCTTGTAAATTTATTGCATGGAAAAAAAATTGCCTTCGATAGTCTTATTTTCTTATTTGCATTTCCGGTAAGTTTTTATTTGTCATTAATTTATACGGAATCAATATTTCTAGCTTTAGTCTGTTCATCTTTTTATTTTTTATACAAAAGAAACTATTTATTGGTGGCACTAATTTCCTTTTTTATACCTCTGGAACGAATTGTCGGAGTTTTTATAATTATTCCTTTTGTCACTTTTTATGTATTCGAGGAGAAACAATTTACACTTAAATCACAAGTCGCAGATATTGTTAAGAGTTTTTTAAGCAAAAAATTTATTTTACTTTTTACTCCCTTACTTGGTTTTTTAAGCTATTTTATTTATATTTTCTCAAAAACAGGGAATCCTTTTGCTCTATTTGATGCTCTCCGTTATTCGGTTATTAAAACATCTGTATTTTACATGCTCAAGCCGCTCAGTTTTTTGCAGTTTTTATTTTCAAACATAACTCTTCATGGCTTTAACACTTCTATTATAGATAGACTTTTCCTGTTATTTTTCTTAATTATGCTCTACCCGATTTATAAAAAAACTAATAAAACTTTTTTTGTATACTCTTTAATAATGGGACTTTTCTTTATTTTAGTTGGAATGACAATGTCGTATACGAGACACCTGCTAATTGTGTTTCCAGTTTTTGTTACCTTAGCGATTCTACTTAAAGATGAAAAATATAACTATTTAAAATTTTCCCTTATTTACTTCATGCTTATGTTGCAAGGCTTATTCTTGGTAATGCATGCTTTAAACTATTGGGTGGCGTAGAATGATATATTTATTAATTTTTATAGTAGGACTTTTTATTGGCTCATTTTTAGGTGTTTTAACTGACAGAATTCCCCGTGGTGAAACAGTTGTTAAAGGTCATTCTCATTGTGAGTTTTGCAAAAAAACTCTTAAATGGCACGATCTTATTCCGGTTTTTTCATTTATATCGACTAAGGGAAAATGCCGATATTGCCGTAAATCTTTAAGTTACTACTACCCTACCATAGAAATTTCTACGGGAATAATGTTCGTTTTGGCATATATATTTGCTTCGTCTCAATTTGTAATTTATAATTTATCATTTATAATTTCAATTCTATATTATCTAGTAATTGTCTCCAGTTTTGTTGTAATTTTTTTCACCGATTTAAAGTACGGAATAATACCGGATAAGATTTTACTACTGGCTATATTGGTTTCTATTCTCTGTCAATTGATCCTTAATCCCTCATCTTTAATTATTAATCTTCTTTGCGGCGTTGGAGCCTTTTTATTTTTTATACTTATTTCTGTTGTATTTTCGGCTCTTACAAAAAAAGATTCTATGGGTGGTGGAGATATAAAATTAGTGTTTTTGTTGGGACTGATTTTGGGCTTTCCAGGTATAATTATTAGTCTGTATGTCGCTTTCTTGACAGGCGCGCTGGTAGGTATCATACTAATTATATGGAGGAAAAAAAGTTTTCAAAAAACAACTCTTCCTTTCGGTCCGTTTTTAATCTCAGGTGCCCTTATAAGTTTATTTTGGGGAAATTTAATCTTTCAAAAAGCACTCGTTCTTCTAGGGTTTTAGATAATTCCGGGTTTACTATAATTGAGTTTTCTGTAGTAATTCTGATGTTGGGAGTCTTGGCGATTTTTATAATTGTAGCGCTAAATCCATTTAAACAAAGCCAGAAAAATCAAGTGAATGTTAATACGAATGAAAGAAGTATCGCGAAATGATTAAACGAATTCAGAATTCAACTAAGGGTTTTACTTTAGTAGAAATGCTTGTAGCAATTGGAATTTTGGCAGTTTTGGCAGCTAGCTTAATTGCAGTTATGGATCCCTTTACTCAGATTAAAAAAGGAAATGATGGTAGGAGGAAGGCTGATCTAAATCAAATCCAAAAAGCATTGGAAGTTTATTACGGGGACTATAAAGAATACCCTTACTCTATAAAAAGCGGCAATTTCTACTATCTTGACCCGATAACATCATCGAGTCCTTCAATTGTTAAAACTCAAAAGGCTTGGGGTGCGAGCTGGACACCTTATATGAATATTATTCCCAAAGATACGAATTCAAATAAAAGCTATTTTTACTACTCGTCGGATGGACAGAGCTATTATCTTTATGCTAGTCTAGATAGGGGACCTAAGGATCCGCAATCATGTAGTGGAGACGTATGCAGTGTGCCTCCGTCGTCAGGCGTTACGTTGACGGGTGTGGGAAGCGCTTGCGGTAGTAATGCAAATTGCGATTTCGGAGTTTCCAGTCCAAATGTTTCGCCATGAAAATAATTAATAATTTAAAATTTAAAATTAATAATTCAATAAAGGGATTTACGTTAATAGAGCTTTTAATTGTTATTGCAATCATTGGTGTTTTGTCAACGCTTTTAATGGCTAATTTTATTGGTGTTAGGCAAAGAGCTAGGGATGCGCAAAGAAAATCAGACATTCGACAACTTCAATCCGCTTTAGAAATTTACAGATCAGACAATGGAGGTTATCCTTTAACAGCTTCTGTTGCTTGTCCCAATTCTCTGACGGCAACTGTTAATGGCTCGGCTGTAACTTATATGACAAAAGTTCCCTGTGATCCAACGAATACGAGCCCATTTGTTTACAAGTACACCGTTAGTGGAGTTGGAAATACGGGTTATACTATTTCTTCTTGTCTGGAAAACGTCAATGATTCTCAAAAAGATAAATTCAATGTTGCTCCTTGCAACGGAACCACAAGCTGGTCTTTTACTGTAAATAATCCTTAAGAATGAACATAGAGAGGAATAACTTATTTCACGAAAAGGGCTTTACCCTTATAGAGCTGGTAGTTGCCTTTTCAATTATGGCGATTTTGTCGACTGTTGGTATCGCCTCGTTTGTTAGCTATAGTCGGACGCAAACCATGCAGCAAGCAGTAAGTGATTTTACAACTGCATTAAATACTGCTAAGGCCGCATCGGTTGCTCAAACACTTAGCTTAAATATAAGCGGCGTAAATTTAACCTGTCCTGCTGGCCGGGCTTTCGAGGGATATGGAATCGTTATTAATAGTCCCGTTGCTAATTCCTACAGGTTTTACGTAAGATGCACCGGAGTTAAGACATATTCTGCGAAGGAAACAATACTTCCTACTAATATTAACTTTGATGCTAGTACTACTACTCAAGACGTATTTTTTGCAGTGCTTACTGGAGGAGTTGTAGGAGGTGGAAATATTGTTTTCAATGGTATTAATCTTGGTTTAAAAACTAAAACAATTAGCATTGACTTGGGAGGAAATATTTTAATCCCTACGCCTACGCCAACACCATGATAAATCACATAATAAATCAAAAAGGACAAAGTCTTGTTGAGGCGCTAATAGCTTTGGGTGTAGCAACGTTAATTATTTCAGCAATGGCAGTTGCAGTTATATCATCGGTTAGCAACTCGGATTACAGTAAGTATCAAAATCAAGCCACTCACTATGCTCAACAAGGTGTTGATGTATTAAGACAAGCAAGCCAGTCTGATTGGGCCAAATTTATTAAACCTCCGCCTAATGGGTATTCCGGAATAGGTTGTCTTAGCGATCCGGATCCTGATACTAATCAATTTACGCCTACTCAATTGGCAAATTGCGATTTGCAGTCGGCGATAACTAAGCCTAATGTAGGGCCTAATTTTATAAGACAATTTAATCTTACTAAGGGCGTTGATAATGCTGCCTGTAATGTTGCTTGCGGGAATAGCTATTGTGGAGAGGTTAACGTTTATTGGAATGACGGAAAATGTCCAAGTACTGGTTTGTATTGTCACAAGGTAACACTTGATACGTGCATTGACAATACGAATTCAACGCCTACATTATGAGAAAATTTAAAAATTCAGTAAATGGTTATACTTTGATTGAGCTTTTGGCAGTAATGCTAATTTTAATTGTTATAGGCACGATTATTGCGTCTATTTTTGTTTCATCGCTTAGAGGCAGTAATAAGAGTACTACCACAAATGATATTAGACAAAGTGGAAGTTATGCCATCTCGCAGATGTCAAAAATGGTCGCTTATGCAAAAAAATTCGATGGATTAAGCGATGATAATAGCTCTTGGCATACAAACTGCGTTCCTACTCTGGATAAAGACGGAAATCCTAATCCTCCGACAAAGTATAATTATATAAAAATCGTGTCGTTTGATCCCGGAGAACCTACGACTACGTTTAGCTGTACGACAGTAACAGTTAATGGCACTGATTATGGTGTTTTGTCATCTAACTCAGCAGTTTTAATACCGGATACAATGGATGCTAGCACTTGTTACTTTACCTGCAATCAAACAAATATCTTATCTCCGGTAACAATTAATATTAATTTGACCTTGCAAAAGAGGCATGCGGCCTCCACAACGCTTCTTCCCGAATCGCAAACAGTAGCTAGTTTTGATACGTCCGTAACTTTAAGAAATAGCCCCTAATTAATCAGGATTAATCGGGAATTATAATTTGGAATTGATCAGTGACTAAGTTGACAAAACTTTAAAATTACTGCTAATCTATAGATAGAGGGAATTTATGCTGAAAAATCAAAAAGGGCAGGCGTTACTTATTGTGGTTTTAGTAATAGTTATAGCTTTGTTGGTAGCGCTTGGACTTATTTCAAGATCAGTTATAAGTTTAAAAACTACTCAAGATCAGGCTGATTCGCAAAAAGCTCTTGCTGCTGCGGAAGCAGGACTTGAGCGTGTTTTAGCAGACCCAAATATACAAGCCGGACAAACAATCACGGGCACTCTTGGTACAGGCGCTAGCTATTCAACATCTGTTACTCAAGGAGGAGGTACGGATTTATTTTTACTGCATGGAACATTTTCCAGTTTAGATAAGAATGAATATGTTTATCTTTGGCCCTCGAAAGTAACTGATTCTGACACGAATTTATACGGAGGAGATGCTTGGAATGGCTCAACAAATATATATTGGGGAGCAGACCCAAATACCGCTTGCAATAATGCAGCCTTGGAAATTTCAGTAATAAGCGGTAAGCACCCGTTAGATACCAGTAATTTAGTGTTAACAAAATACGCGTATGATCCATGCGACACAACAAGAGCTGGAGCGACGGGAAATAATTTTACCTCCATTTCTAAATCTGCGCCGGCAAATCAGAAAGCAATTGATAATAATACGCTTTATTATCATGCTATAATTCCCCCATCAGTTAGCGACAGCATATACTTAATTGCCATAACCCCTCTTTATGTCAACGATAATTTTATTGCTGTTCAATCGGATACATCTATTCCACCGCAAGGAAAGACAGCGGTTTCGACCGGTACGATTGGTCAACTCGAAAGAAAAGAGACTCAATTTGCGAATTTGCATCAAATTCCTCCCGAACTTTTTCCTTTTGCGATTTTTTCACCTTAATTTATGAATAATAAAGGATTAGGCCTTGATATTGGTGCGACGTCAATTAAGTTGGCGATGCTTGATGGTAAAAAAGGATCTTTTATTTTGAAAGCTGCTTCAGTTTCTCCGGTTCCGGCTAAGGGAATGATGTCGGAGTCACCACTAGACGAAGAGGAGATGGCTCAGGCGCTTGCTAAGGCCGTAAGGGATGCAGGGATTGACACGAAGCTTGTAAACGTAGCTCTTCCTGAAAATCAGGTCTACACAAAGGTTTTAGAGATGCCTGTTCTATCCGATAGAGAGCTTGCATCGGCTATTTATTGGGAAGCAGAGCAATATATACCGGTTCCCCTGACGAGTATTACTTTAGTTTGGAACGTGTTGAAGCGACCGGCTAATCCTGCCCAGGGCGATAAAATGGAAGTTTTAATGGTTGGAGCACCCACAATGCTTGTTAATAAATATCAAAAAATAATTTCGATGGCTGGATTTCAGATTAATTCGATGGAAACAGAAATTTTAGCGGCAATTAGATCTTTGGTTTTAGATGACTCTTTCCCGACAAGTTTAATCGTAAATATTGGCGCAATTAGTACTTCATTTGCGATTGTCAGATCTGGAGCCATGGTCTTTACTTATTCCATGTCTATTGGTGGAGCTGCAATAAACAGAGCGATTGCAACTGATTTTGGTTTAACTGCGCAGCAGGCAGAGGAATATAAAAGAGTATATGGAATTTCAGGCAAGAATTTAGGGGGTAAGATTGGCAAGGCTACGGAGCCGATTTTAAATACTATTTTGGGAGAGATTAAAAAATCGATCGCATTTTATTCTCAAAAATATAAAGATGACTCACCGATAAGACAGATAATTCTTTCCGGCGGTACGGCAAAGCTTCCCGGAATTGAAATTTTCTTCGCAAATAACTCGGGCATAGAAACTGCAATCGCTAATCCCTGGAAAGCTTTAGCATCTCAGCAGATGCCCAAGGAAATTATGGATAACGCCTCAGATTATACAATCGCAGTCGGATTAGCAATGAAGGATTATGAGTAATAGTATAAATCTTGTATCCACGAACGTTGTGGGTTTAGAAAAAGAACTAAAACGTTTAAAAATATTTAGAATAGCTGCAGTTATTTGTTTAATTTTCGTATCATTGCTTTCCCTATTAGCATTTATTCTAAACATAACTTTACCCATAGAATCAGTAAAAAAAGAACAACAAGGATTTATTACTCAAATTTCCGGTTTTGATAAAAAATTAACGCAGTATACGCTACTTAGCGACAGGGTAAAAAATATTTCAAGTGTAATCTCAAAGAGAAAAGATTATGGACCACAGGTGAGTGTGTTATTTGGAATAACTCCAACTGATGTTTCAATAGACACACTTAATATTGAAGCTGGTAAATTGGTTTTGGATGTTTCTTCCTCGTCGCTTCTTTCCGTAAATAAGTTTATAGACGATATAGTGGCACTTGGGACCAAGAGTAAAGTGGTAAAAAATATTATAATAGAAGGACTTACGTTAAATGTAGCTAGCGGAAAATTTGCGTTAAGCCTACAAGCGGATGTTCCTTAATTTATTCTAAGTATGCAAGGAAATGAAAAAATTAATTTAGAATTTTCCAATCTTTTAATTCTTTATAAGCATTATAAAGATTATCTTTTGCCATTGGGGATAATATCGGCTTGTGTTTTAGCTGTTTTTATCGTTGTTATTCCTCAGTTTCAGCAATATCTGAGCTTACAGGATGAATTAAGAACTGAAAATGCAAAATTACAACTTCTTAAGGATAATTATAATTTTTTAGTAAATCTTAGTGATGAAAAATCTAGCTCGGACTTCTCTGCTCTTTCATTGGCATTGCCTAGCGGTAAGGATTTTGCAGGTATTATGAATGCAATTTCTTATGTTTCTGCGAAAACTGGTGTTTCTGTTGGTGATTTTAATTTTTCCCTGGGAGATTTATCTAACAAAACATCGGAGGGGGCATCGGCATATCCGTCAGTTAAGATAGATGTCAGTTTAGTTGGTAATTCTCAGGCAATAATGAAATTTATTGATGAACTGTATAAAACTGCTCCGATTGCCGAAGCAACAGACATTAAAACAAGTGGAGATTCTGGCACTATTTCGGTACTTTTTTACTATAAACCTTTTCCTCCACAGACTATCGATGTTATGGCTCCAATAGTCTCATTATCGAGTCAGGATTTATCTTTGGTAAAAGATGTATCCGCATGGAATAATATTGTAGGTCAATCGCTTACGCCTGTAATCCCTTCGGCATTTTCCGATTCTTCTCCTGCGACATCTTCCGCTTCGGGGTCGAATCCTAATCCATTTTAGCTTTACTTAAAAGATCAGGTCTTAATTTTTTGGTAATTTTTAAGCTTTGTTCTTTTCTCCATTTTTCAATTTCAAGATGATTTCCGGAAAGTAGTATCGCAGGTACTTTAATGCCTTTATGATCTTGCGGTTTTGTATATTGAGGATGTTCAAGATATGGTGAAAAAGATTCAAAAGCAGCGGAATCTTTTTTAATTACTCCTTTGACAAGTCTTAAAATGCTATCCGTAATTAGCATAGCCGGTATTTCTCCTCCAGTTAGAATGAAATCTCCAACTGAAATTTCCGCATCAATAAATTTTTTTACTCTTTCGTCAAATCCTTCGTAATGACCGCAAATTAGGATTAAATGTTTAAGCTTTGAAAACTTTGCTGCAGCTTTTTGATCAAAATTTTTTCCATGAGCACTTAAAAGAATTACCTTCTGCTCATGTTTATTTAGTTTTTTATCTTTTGCGCTTTCAATTGCTTTTTCCAAGACATCGACTCTTAAAATCATGCCCATTCCCCCGCCGTAAGGCGTATCGTCAACTTCCTGGTGTTTTCCTAGTCCAAAATTTCTCAAATTGATAAATTCTACTGAAACTAGTTTTTTATCAATAGCTCTTTTTATGATTGAAGATGAAAAAGGTCCTTCAAACATTTCGGGAAACAAAGTTATGATTGATATTTTCATAAGTTTATTATAGAAGTTCTGAAGAAACTTTTATATTATTATTCTTGTGGTATTTCGGAAAGGGTAACAAATATCCTGGTATTATTTTTAATCGCTGGGATTTTCATTACGTTTCTAATAGCTCTAATTACTTTACCGTTTTTGCCAATAATTCTTCCCATATCTTCTTTAGCAACGGTAACGACGTAATTGACTCCATCTTCTTGTGTTTCTTCTTTTATTTCAATTGCCTCCCTATTTTCGACAATTGCGGAAATAATGCTTAAAAGAACGTCTTTCATAATTTAGATTAGCTTTTCGATTGCCGGAGTTGCTTTAGCCCCTTG
>Ga0182027_10008454_pt1 | contig 14976 bp, 17 predicted proteins | sample 712E1DmetaG_FD_121300 | JGI IMG/M metagenome (GOLD analysis project Ga0182027, IMG submission 121300) | Permafrost microbial communities from Stordalen Mire, Sweden - 712E1D metaG (Illumina Assembly) | ecosystem: Environmental > Terrestrial > Soil > Wetlands > Permafrost | place: Sweden... | reverse complement strand
GATGCTAGAACGTTTAGGAGACATACCTATAGTATACATTGTCAAGCCCTGGTTTCGCCTATCGGCGGGCTAAAGCCCTTTCGAGAAACCCGCCTTTCCCCTCGCGCTAGAAGCGCGGGGGTTGCGGCGGGTTCTTAACGGCTATCACGAAAAAAGGTCCGGTTATCATCGATTGGATGACCGGGCGGCGCGGTCACCCACTGGCAGACGTAGCCAGGACGGTTTTGCTAATTGAGTCAGGCGGCCTGCCTCCCCGGGTTTCCTTTGCCATGCGCCTGTTGATCAATGCATCCCGCAGCGGATTGGTAGAAAATTATTTAGCCCACTACCGGCAAATCCGATCCGCTTCCCGCAGCGAGATCGATGCATGGAAGCTATCATTGATGGCCGCGCGCTTATTCGAAGTGGAAAACTACCCTGCGGAAAAACGGCTGCTCGTGCAGCGCATCCGGATGGCTCTGGCGAAAACGGAGCAATGACTGCTAGACTTTCTTCCAGTGAGGTGCCATGTGGCAGACGTATACAAACGAAATCAAACCGCTTACGATCGGATCGTCTTGGAATTCGCCAGACGTAACGATGCCAGCCTGGATGGTAACCTGCTTGCATTGGCCCACAAACTGGTACAGCATGTCGGCCGGGATGGAGCCATAATCGATATCGGCTGTGGCACCGGGCGAGATATGGCATTTTTTGAGTCGCAGGGGATTTCTGTTACAGGCCTCGACCTTTCAGCTGGAATGTTGGCCTTTGCACGCCAGCAGGTGCACGGCGGCCTTGCGCAGATGAATATGTGCCGGATCGGATTCCGGGAGGCTTGCTTCGATGGAGCCTGGAGTTGTGCCTGCCTGCTGCACATACCGAAGCAAACCGCGCCAACCGCATTGCAGGAAATGCGGCGTGTTTTGAAGCGAAGTGGCATGCTCATCTTAAGCATTCAGGAAGGTCATGCTGAAAGCTGGGAGGAAAGTTATTTAGCCGGTATGAAGCGTTTCTTTGCGCGCTATCAGGTTGACGAGATGAAAAGCATGCTCTCTGACAATGGGTTTTCTATTTGTGAAATTGGCTCATCCCATGCAAACAATCGTGACTGGTTGTCGTTCATATGCGTTCCGGAATGCCCCTCTCCAACACCCTTCATATTTTCCCTTCAATTACGGCAATTCCCAGTAACTCAACAACCAGACCACATTTTCTCTTCACAACCGGGGTAAAATCAAGACTGCCATGTTGATCCATTCCGCCTCCCAACTGCTCACACTATCCGGCGGCCCCCAGCGCGGGCATACGCTCGGTCAGTTGGGCCTGCTCGAAAATGGGGCCGTGCTCGTGCGCGAGGGGACTATCCTGGCTGTTGGTTCTTCTGAGGAAATGCTTAGAGCATATCCGGAAGAAGGCTGCCTGGATGCCGGCGGCTGTGCGGTCCTGCCAGGCTTCGTGGATCCGCACACGCATGTCATCTGGGCCGGCGACCGGGCAGCCGAGTTCGAAATGAAGATGGCCGGGGCCAAATATATGGAAATCCTGGCAGCCGGAGGCGGGATCCTTTCGACCGTACGCCGGACACGCCAGGCTTCGCTCGAAACCTTGATGGACGAAACCCGCCTGCGCTTGCAGCGCATGTTTGCATTCGGCACCACCACCGCCGAAGCCAAGACCGGTTACGGCCTGCAGACCGAAACCGAGCTGCGCATGTTGGATGCCATTCTGAAATTGGATGCAGAAGGCCCGCTCGAACTGGCGCCGACCTTCCTGGGCGCGCATGCCATTCCTCTCGAATACAAAGAGGATCCGCAGGGCTATACTGACCACATCTGCAACGAAATGGCACCCGCTGTCAAAGCATGGTGGCACGGCCAAAAGATGAAAGCTAACCGCCAATTGCCATTTGTCGATGTCTTCTGCGAGACTGGCGCCTTTGACCTGGCCCAATCCCGCCAGATCCTGACCCGGGCGAAGGAACTGGGCTTCCCGCTCAAACTGCACGCGGATGAGTTCGACAACCTGGGCGGGGCCAGCCTGGCGGCCGAATTGAGCGCCGTTTCCGCCGACCACCTGGTCAGGACCTCGGATGCCGATATCGCCGCACTGGCAAACTCCGATACGGTAGCTGTTTCGCTGCCCTGCACGCCCTTCGGTCTGGCTGAGAACGCCTACACGCCTGCCCAGAAGATCCTGGCGGCGGATGGCCTGCTGGCGCTGGCTACCGATTGCAACCCCGGCACTGCCTGGTGTGAGTCGATGCAGTTCGTGATCGCCCTGGCCTGCCGCGCCCTCAAACTGACTCCGGCTCAGGCGATTGCCGCCGCCACCATTAACGCCGCCCATGCCATCCGCCGCGCAGAGCGGATCGGCTCCATCGAACCCGGCAAGCAAGCCGATTTGTTAGTGTTATCCGTGCCCGATTACCGCCAGCTCGGTTATCGCTTTGGCACCAACCTGGTCAAACAGGTTATCAAGCGTGGCAATGTCTACTGTGGAGAAAGGCTATTCCTCTCAGGAGGTTTCCTATGAACATTGATATGGCCAACCTGGCCCCCTACGTCTGGATCGTGATCATCATCCTGGTAATTATCGTGGCATTTGTGGTCATCCGTTTCTTCTGGCACCATGTCCTCAGGTACCTCTTGCATGGCTGCGTGGGCCTCCTGGTGATTCTTGCCGTGCTGGCGCTTCTGCACTTTGTCTTTCATGTATTCTGAAAACGTCCGGCAGTTCTTATCGGTAATTCCTGATAAAACTATTCAACGCGGAGCACGCTGAGAACGCAGAGCGCTAAATAAATCTTCGTGGACTCTGCGCTCTCTGCGGTAGAAAAATTTTTAGGCGATTTTATCTTTCGCGCATACCTTCGCAATGCTGCAAAACGGTCGTTATTAAGATACAATTTATCAACTCAATCTGCCTGTTTTATTGAGAAACGTTCCCGCCCAGGAGCCCAGCATGAATCCCTTTCTCGCCCTCTTCATAACGCTTGTTCTTGCCCTCGCCGAAATTCGGGCGCTGGATTTTGCCGCCCACCGCGGCTGGCTCGAAAGCCGCCTGAGCCGCAAACTCATCCACATCCTGACCGGGCCGCTGTTCGTGCTGTGCTGGCTGCTGTTCCCATCACCTGACCTGTGGTATTACCGCTGGCTGGCTGCGCTGGTGCCATTGCTGTTTACCGTCCAGTTCGCGCTGATCGGTCTGGGGATCGTTAAGGATGAAGCCTCGGTCAAGGCCATGTCACGCAACGGTGACCGGCGCGAGATCCTGCACGGGCCGCTCTACTATGGCCTCATCTTCGTGGTCATGACACTGCTCTTCTGGAAGGACTCCCCCATCGGGATGATCGCCGTCATGCTGATGTGCGGCGGCGACGGCCTGGCCGATATCATGGGGCGCGGCATCCGCTCCCCCAAACTGCCCTGGAACAAGGACAAGTCCGTGGCTGGCTCGCTGGGTATGCTGCTGGGTGGATGGGTGTTGACGGCTTTCATCCTGTTCATTTTTGTTCTTAAAGGTATCTTCGTGGGTCCATATACGCACTTCCTTCTGCCGGTCACTTATCTGGCCGTGCTGGCCACGCTGGTTGAATCGCTGCCGATCAAGGATGTCGACAATATTACCGTCACCCTGGCAGCCGTGGCGTTGGGTTACTTGTTGTTCTAATTTAGGAGATTCCCATGTCCGATTATCTTTTCCGCGGTTCGCTGGCCGACCTTGATCCCGAAGTCTATGAGCTGACCCAGATCGAATCCGAACGGCAGGCTCGCAAGCTGATCCTGATCCCGTCCGAGAGCCAGGCCCCGCTGGCGGTGCGGGAAGCCATGTCCTCGGCTTTCCAGAACATTTATGCCGAAGGCTATCCAGACGAGGATTCCCGCTGGATGAGCGAGGCCGAAATCCTCGATTATCCGGCCCGCCTGGCGAATTTCCGGCGCAATTCGGACCCGCGCTACTACAAGGGCACCGAATATGCCAACGCCATCGAAGCCCTGGCCCGCCGTCGCTGCGCCGAGGCCTTTGCCGCCAACGGTGTGACTGCTGACCAGATCTACGTCAATGTGCAGGCCCTCTCCGGTGCGCCCGCCAACAACGCCGTCTACCATGCGCTGGTGGAGCCCGGATCAGTCGTGATGGGTATGAACCTGCTGCACGGCGGCCATCTCACGCACGGCTCCTCTGCCAACCGCTCCGGCCAGCTCTATAAGATCGTGCACTACGCCGTCGACCCGGAGACCGAACAGCTTGACTACGAGGCCGTGATGGAGTTGGCCAAGGCCAACCAGCCCAAGATGATCATTTGCGGCTATTCCTCCTATTCCTGGATCCCCAACTGGAACGCCTTCCGCCGCATCGCCGACGCGGTTGGCGCCTACCTGCTGGCCGATATCTCGCACCTGGGCGGCCTGGTGGCCTCCGGGGTGGTGCCTTCGCCGGTTGGCTATGCCCACGTCATCACCTCCACCACCCACAAGACCCTGGATGGGCCGCGCGGGGCGGTCATCCTGACCACCGATCCGGCTCTGGCCAAAAAGCTCGACAAGGCCGTCTTCCCCGGGGAACAGGGCGGACCGCATGTCCACATCTTCGCAGCCCTGGCACTGACGTTCAAACTGGCCCGCACCAAGCAGTTCGAGAAACTCCAGAAGCAGACCATTAAGAACGCCCAGGCCATGTCCGAGCGCTTCAAGGAGCGCGGTCTGCGCGTGCCGTTTGGGGGCACCAACTGCCATATGCTCAACGTGGATTGCCGCACCATTGTGGGAGCGGATGGCACCAGCCTTTCCGGCGACCAGGCTGCCCGCATCCTGGATCTGGCCGGCATCGTGCTCAACCGCAACACCATCCCCGGTGATAAATCCGCCTTCGACCCGTCCGGCATCCGCCTGGGCACGCCCTGGATCACCCAGCGCGGCTTTGACGAGGAAAAGTCCCGCCGGTTGGCCGATGTGATCGCGGACGTGCTGCTGGCCTGTGCGCCGCATAGCGTGCTTTCCGTCCACGGCAAGCCGCAGCGGCGCGCCAAGCTGGATTTCGAGACCTTGAACACGGCCCGTCTGAAAGTGCGCGCACTGGCCGAATCTGCCGGCATCGACTTTAAGCCAACCGAGCACGGCTATCCGCATTTCTATTACATCGACGACAAAGCCACCACCGGCGTTTTTGAAATGAGCGGTGAGCGCGTGCGCCAGTTCCTGGATTATGCCGTTTCCAGCGACCTTTCTGTCCTCAAGCCGGGGCAATCCCAGGCCACCCGGCTGGCCACCCCGCGCGGAGAAATTAGCGGCACACTGGCCTGTGTCGATGCCAATACCTACCGCCTGTCTGTATCGCTCGAACAGGCCAGCCTGGCGGCCGCCTGGCTGCGCGACCTCTCGGACGGCTACGTTTCATTCAACCTGGATGGCACACCGGATGCTTCGCCGCGCCGGCTGCCCGGGCCGATCGTGGTGGCATCAACAGAATCATCAAAGGACTCCGTCACGGATTCGCGCATTGAAACAGATTTGCAAAAACCGTGGTTCATCGGCATTTCTGGCAAAGGAAAAGGCAACGCGCTGCCTGATTTCAAATGGACGGAGACCGAAGCGCCGCTGCGCCGGACGCCGCTCTACGAGACCCATAAGGCGCTGGGCGCAAAAATGGTCCCATTCGCCGGTTGGGAAATGCCGGTCTGGTATTCGTCGGTGGTGGAAGAGCACCTGGCCACCCGCCAGGCTGCCGGCCTGTTCGACGTTTCGCACATGGGTGTCTACCAGGTGGAGGGCCCGGACGCGGCCTCCTTCCTGGACAGCGTCTGCGCCAACTCGGTCGGCACACTGAAGCCGGGCGAGTCGCTCTATTCGCACTTGCTCGACCCGGACGCCAACGTTATCGATGACACCCTGGTCTACCGGCGGACGGCAGACAAATTCCTGATGGTGGTCAATGCCTCCAACGACGACAAGGACCGGGTCTGGTTGGAAGCGGTGCGGGATGGCAAGGTAAAGATCGATAATCTCCGGCCCGGCTGCCGCACGCTCGGCTACACTGCCGTTATCCGCAACCTGCGCGACCCGCAGGCCGGCTCGGAAATGCGCGTGGATATTGCCCTGCAAGGTCCAAAGAGCCAGGAAATCCTGCTGGCAATGGGCGTCAGCGCCGAGACGCGCAAACGCCTGCTGGCGCTCCAGCGCACCGAACTGTGCGACGCCAAAGTGGGCGGATTCGATCTGATCATTTCCCGCACCGGCTACACCGGTGAGAAGATGGCTTTCGAACTGTTCGTCCATCCCAACCGGGCGGTCGACTTTTGGAATGCCGTGCTCAAGGCCGGCGAGAAATTTGGCGTCAAGCCAGTCGGGCTGGGCGCGCGCGACTCGCTGCGCACCGAGGCCGGCCTGCCGCTCTACGGTCACGAGATGGGGTTCGGCTCCGGCCGGACCGGCGAGCGTGACCTGGGAGTGGGCGAAGCCGGGTTCGGGGCCTACGTCAAGACCAGCAAACCCTGGTTTATCGGGCGGGAGGCCTTCGTGGCGCGTGAACAGGCCCGTCAGGGCGTGGTCTGCCGCTTCCAGTTCCCCGAGAAGGGTGTGCGCATGGCCCACAACAGCGATCCCTTGCTGGATAAGCGCGGCAAGGTGATCGGATGGGTCACCAGTTGCGCCGCCGACCAGTCCGGCACCCTGACCGGGCAGGCTTATATTGAATTGAAATATGCTGTGGAGGGCACCCAGATCTATGTCTATCAGAGCGCCCGCAAAGAGGCCGGTATCGCACCAGCTGAGTTGAAACTCGGCGACAAGGGCCTGGTGCCCAGCGAGGCGGTGGTGCTGAGCCGGTTCCCGAAATTGTAGGGAACAGGGGGAAGATTTAAAGACGGTGCAATTCGGCTGACCGTTGGGAATGCCTTTTGTTCGAAAGCTGGAACCTGGACTGTGGGAAATTCGCTCCACCTCCCATCCGGTATTGCCAGGATTATTTTCACCGTGAAAGACAATGCCATGATCCTTTTGCATGGTTTCATAAAGGAATCCCAGAAAACCCCGCTGGATGATTTGCGGATTGCCCGCTTGCGTCTGGGACAAATAAAAGGGTTTATTTTAAATGAAGAACGAACATATCGGTTCCAATTTCGATGATTTTCTGGCCGAAGAAGGCCTGCTGGCGGAAACCGAAACCGTTGCAGTGAAGCATGTCATTGCATTTCAGTTGGAACAAATGATGAAAGAGCAAAACTTAACCAAAACGGAAATGTCCCGCCGGATGAATACCAGCCGCGCCGCCCTCGAACAGCTGCTTGACCCTGCCAACCAATCCATTACGCTACAGACATTGGAACGGGCCGCGAAAGCCTTGGGCCGTCGGCTGCAAATTACCCTGGCTTGACCTCGCTGTCACTTATCGCACCGAATAGGAGATAGACTCCTGGAAAGAGGATTAGGCAGACAAAATAGTCACCTATTATTCGTCTAATGGGTATCAAAAACGCAGAAAGGGTTGCCACCATGCCACCAAAATTCAATTTTCTTCCCATTCTTAACTTTCTGGACAATCTCGCCCAGAATAACAATAAGGCCTGGTTTGACTCGAACCGTCCTGAGTATGAGTCTGCCCGAGAAATTTTCAATCAATTCGTCGACTACCTGATCGATGAACTCAGGGCCTCTGATAATTTAGAGGGTCTTTCTTCCAAAAATTGTGTTACCCGCATCTTTCGTGACATCCGCTTCTCACACGACAAATCGCCATATCATATCAACTTTTCGGCCATCATCGCGCCGGGCGGCAAGAAATCGGTCACGCAGGGCTATTATGTCCACATCCAGCCACATGGCGAATCGATGGTTGCCGGTGGGCTGTACATGCCCAACTCGGAGCAGCTGGAGCGCTTCAGGCAGGCCATCGATCAGCACGCCGGGGAATTCAGGGCCATCACAGGCGATCCGGCCTTTGTGGACCAGTTTGGAGTAGTCGAAGGAGAACGCCTCAAGACTGCGCCGAAAGGCTACGACCGGGCCCATCCCGAAATCGAGTTGCTGCAGCTCAAGCAGGTGACCGTCTTGCACCATTTCACCGACCGGCAAGTCCTGGCGGGTGATTTTACCGAAAAGACGCTGACTGCCTGCCGGGCCATGAAGCCCTTTGTGGATTACCTGAATGAAGTGATCCAGTAAGAGGCACCAAATTGATCATCAAGAGCATTCTATGGCAGGGCTTTTTCCTTCCGGGTCACGAGATCTGCCGGCTATCCTCTGTTAATTCAGGTTGGCAATTGGAAGGAACGGCGATCTTCGCGCAAGATCAGCAGCCCGGCCAGTTGGAGTACCGGGTGTTGACTGACCCTAGCTGGCAAACGGTGTCCGCCCAGATCCGTGGCTGGCTCGGCAATTCGGCTGTAGACATGCAGGTTGCCTCTGACGAAGCCCACGTCTGGTCGCTGAATGGCATCGCCTGCCCGGAAGTAGCCGGTTGCATCGATCTGGACCTTAACTTCAGCCCGTGCACCAACCTGCTGCCCATCCGCCACCTGACACTTGCAGTCGGGCAGACCGCCTCAATAAAGGCCGCCTGGCTGCGCTTCCCAGGTTTCCAGCTTGAACCTCTTGCACAAAAATATACCCGCCTGGATGAGACCACTTATCATTATGAAAGCGCCGGCGGTCAATTTATTGCCAATCTCCAGGTTAACCCAGCAGGTTTCGTGACTGACTACCCAAATATTTGGCGGGCTGCGGCTGTCAAGACGGGATGATGCATGGTTCTTCTTTTGTTCGCTCTCAAAACCGCCTCTTGAATGGAAATGGATGGAATTACTATGACCATATGGGAACAAATCAAAAACGGAGCCTTGACCGATCCAAAAACTTTATCGGGTGCTATTCTGTATGCGCTCGTTTTTCTTTTCCTGGCCTGGCTTTTTGGCCGTGCTTTGCATCTGGCAGTCCAACGACTGTTCATCAGGGATACCCATAACCGCGTTGACCGCACTGCGGTTAAATTCCTGGCACAACTCGCCCGCTTTGCCGTCTATATTTTTGCGTTCATTTCCTATGCGCACCTGGTTCCGGCTCTGGCGGGCTTGGGCACTGCCTGGTTGGCCAGCGCCGGCATCCTCTCGGTCATTATCGGGCTGGCAGCCCAAAACACGCTGGGCAACCTGGTTGCCGGGATTTCCCTGCTTCTTTACCGCCCCTTCGATGTGGGTGACCACTTGCAGATCACCGCGCCGACCGGCCTGGAATCGGGTTTTGTCGAAAGCATTAACCTAGGCTATACTCACTTGAAGACGGATGACAACCGCCGCGTGGTTATTCCAAACAGCCTGATGGCCAGCCAGACGCATATCAATCTGACCAGTTCTTTCGGGGTGGCCACGCCCGGCTCGCTGCCTGATCCAAAGCGCACCATCGCGGAGCATTTAGCAGAGTTGCAGCACCTGCGCGAGCAGGAGCTCGTTACAGAAGAAGAATACAACCGCAAGCGGGAAGAGATTCTTGGCAGATTGTGACCATCAGAAGAAAGGAAATCCTATGAGCGAAATTCTTGATCGATTATTGGCGGAAGAGCAGGATCTGCAATTCACCAGCTTCAACGAAGATACCGCCTGGCAGATTGGCTGCTGGCTGGTGGAGTATGCCATTAAATCCGCCCTGCCCATCACCATCGACATCCGCCGCGGTGAGCAGCAGCTTTTCCATGCCAGCCGGCCGGGCACCAGCGCCGACAACGACGAATGGGTCAAGCGCAAGGTCAGGCTGGTCAACCGCTTTGGTCACAGCTCCTATTACCTGGGCCAGCAGTTGAAATTCGAGGGCAAGCGTATCGAAGAAAGGTTCCTGCTGCCTGAAAGCGAATATGCTGCGCACGGTGGCTGTTTCCCAATCCTGCTGAAAGTCACCGGCATGGTTGGCACCATCACCGTCTCAGGGTTGGCGCAGGAGGAAGACCACAAATTAGTGGTTCGCGCCATCAAGCAATGCCTGGAGGTAGTGTAGATGAGCCTTAATCCGGTCATTTCCACCTTGGGGCGCCGCCTGCGTCTGGCAGTGATCGGCGGCGGCCCGGGTTCCTTCATCGGCGCCATGCACCGCCAGGCTGCCCGCCTGGATGACCGCTACGAACTGGTCGCCGGGGTGCTTTCTTCCAACCCCGAACGCGCCAAAAAAGCCGGGCTGGAGATCGGCCTTTCCCCCGAACGCACCTATACCGATGCCATGCAGATGCTGGATTCGGAATCAGTCCGCCCGGATGGCGCGGAGGTGGTCGCCATCATGACCCCCAACGACAGCCATTACGAATATGCCGTTGCGGCGCTGGAGCATGGCTTCGACGTCATTTGCGACAAGCCTATGACCAATACCTTGGCCGAAGCCGAGCAGCTGCATCAAAAGGTCCAGCAGAGCGGGCTGGTCTTTTGTCTCACGCATAATTACACCGGCTACCCGATGGTGCGCCAGGCCAAGGCCATGGTCATGGATGGCCAGCTCGGCACGATCCGCCTGGTACAGGTGGAATACGTCCAAGGCGGTAAAGCTGATGAAAACGACCCTGCCGCATCTGCCGCCAAGCTGCCCTGGCGCTATGACCCGGTGCGCGGCGGGCCATCCCTGGTGATGGGCGATATCGGTACACACGCCCACAACCTGCTGCGCTTCATCACCGGTCTGGAAGTGGCCGAAGTGGCCGCCGAAGTCGGCGCGATCGTCCCCGGGCGGCTAGTACACGATTACGCCGGTGCGCTGCTGCGCATGGACAACGGGGCGCGCGGTAGTTTCTGGGTCACCCAGGCCGCCGCCGGTGTGGAGAACTGCCTACGCATCCGGGTCAGCGGCACGCGTGGCACCCTGGAATGGATGCAGGAATTCCCCCAGTCACTGACTTTCAAGCCCCTGCGCGGCCCCTCCCAGAACCACACCCCCAACGGACCCGGCACCCTGCCGCTGGCCGCCCGTGCCTCGCGCATCGTGGCCGGCCACCCGGAGGGCTTCCACGAGGGCTTTGCCAACCTGTATTCCGACGCCGCCGATGCCATCGCCGCCCGCCGTACAGGCACGCAGCCTGACCCGCTGGCACTGTACTTCCCCAACTCGCTGGATGGCCTGCTGGGCGTGCGCTTCGTACACAGCGTGATCGAATCCAGCCAGGCGGAAGGGAAGTGGGTGAAGTGTTAGAAAGGAGGGGAAAATGAATGTCTGTGGGAGAATCGCCCAGCCGTCACTTCTTCAAGGTGGCGGCAAAGTTTCCCAGTGGCGCACCTGGTTCCTCATATGGGTAATCGTTCTGCTGTCCGCAGGTTGCAGTTCTTCAGGAAGCCGAGTCATCAGTGTGTCGAATGGGCAGGTGGGGCAGAGTATGGTGGCTTCAGTTGGGGACAAAATCGAAGTAACGCTTCAGACCATCGGACCCGGACAGTATGGGATCCCAGTTGTATCGTCAGCGTCGCTGAAGTTTTTGGAGGAGTTGCCAGCCGGCGCACCCAACCCGGGTGGATCAAGGCAACTCTATCGGTTCGAGGCAGTCACTTCCGGCCAGGCTGAAATCACAATCCAGCACACGGGCGGCTTTCCACAAGGCCCGGCAACTCCCGATTTTACTATTATCGTAAAAGTGCAGTGATGCGCCTCCGGATATCTGAAGGGGAAAAGACATCAAGACATCTGGCGAGCTGCTAGCTACGTAACCGGCTGCCAGAACTGCCAGGCTTGCCAGATGCATACATGGCATGTTCGCCAATCAGAATCATCAGCATGATCGCGCACTAAGGAGTTGCACGCACATGTAAAAGGGGATAATATATCCTTCAATGTCTACACTCTATTCCCATACCCTCGCCTTCCTGGATACCGAAACCACCGGCCTCTCCGCCTGGTTTGGCGACCGCATCTGCGAGATCGCCATCCTGCGCTGCCGGGGCGACCTAATCCTCGACTCCTTCGATACGCTGGTCAACCCCGCCCGGCCCATCTCACCCGGTGCCGCGCGTGTCAACGGGCTGACAGATGCCGAACTGGCCAGCGCGCCACCCTTTGCCGAAATTGCCGACCGGGTCATGCCGCTGCTGGAAAATGCCATCCTTGTCGGCCACAACGCCGCCTTCGACTTGGGCTTCCTTTCCAGCGAATTCCAGCGCCTGGGCCGGCAGCTTCCATCGCTCGAAGTGATCGATACGCTCCTGCTAGCACGCGCCCATTTCAGCTTTCCATCCAACAGTTTGCAATCCATTGCCGATGCTTTGCAGATCAACCGCACCGGCGTCCATCGCGCCCTGGCAGACGTGCTGACCACAAAGGCCGTCTTGGGACATTTTCTCGTCGAATTGGATCAACTGCCTCTGAATGTGCTGGCCTCCACCTACACGCCGCTCGTAGCCGCCCCGGCTGCCTTCGACCTGCCGCCGCAGCTCCAGGAAGCCTTTGCCGGCAACAAGCGCCTGTTCATCCGCTACATCGACCAGAAAGGGCACGCAACCGAACGCTGGATCACCCCCAAGCAGGTCCTACCGCTCAAGGATTATTTTTACCTGGCCGCCCGCTGCCACCTGCGCAACGAAGACCGCTATTTCCGCCTGGACCGCATCGCGGAGATGAAGCTCGAGCAGGAATAAGGAACTTTTTTCCACCAGGCATTTGTACATGCCGTCTGGAAAAAGAACGCGGATGATATTGATTCAGCCGATTTCCACAGCCGAATCTTCAGGAATCTGTGCAAAACCGCCTGATCCGTTCTTATCCGCGTGCAATTTTTCCTCTTCTGTGCAAAGTTTCACCCCCCTTGACAGAAACACAAACATTAGTTCTATTATTGCCCTGCGACCCGCTGCAGTATGTACTTTGCGCAAAGAGCTGAACCTGAAATGAAATCTTCCACTCTTCCCGCCCCCTTGTTCGTCATTCTTCTTTTGTACTTTCCTGCCTCCTACTCGTTCCTCTTCGTTCCGCGGAACAAGTATCCCTCTGGCCGGGTGCACCCCATTTTCATTCGCAATCCTCAATCAAAAATCGACAATCTAAAATTCCTCAGGAGCCTCCATGCCCAAGCAAATCCTCATCCTCAAAGCCAGCCCGCGTGAACGCGGCAACAGCGCCACTCTGGCGGACCGTCTGGCGCTCGGCGCCAGCGAAGCCGGTGCGCAGGTCGAGAGCATTTACCTGCACGGCCTGGATATCCGCGCCTGTGACGCCTGCGACCTTTGCCAGGCGCCCGGCAGTGGCTGTGTCATCGAAGACGACATGCAGCCGCTCTACCCCAAACTGGCCGAAGCGGATGCCATCGTGCTGGCCAGTCCCATCTACTGGTTTACTTTCAGCGCCCAATTGAAGCTCTGCATGGATCGCTGGTACGCCTTCCAATCCTCCCGTTACCAAGAGATCAAGAATAAACCTTTTGGCATCCTCCTGACCTATGGCGATACCGACCTGTACTCCTCCGGCGCCATCAATGCCATCCACACCTTCGAGAGCATGGCGCGCTTCCTGAATGGCGAATTGATCGGGATCGTCCACGCTAGCCTGGATGAAGCCGGCGAAGCCGCCCAGCACGCCGCCCTGCTGGAGCAGGCCTACCGGTTGGGCTGGCAGTTGGCGCTTGGCCAGGCCGCAAAATCATAGGACTACCTTCGTGTACTTTGTGAACTTTGTGTTAAATCTTTAAATCTTGAGCCATAACGCACACTATGAACCTCATCCAAAACCTCAAAGAAAAATTCCTCGATAATTACAACATGCTCTCGGGCGTGCTGCGCTCTGCCCGTGGTGACCCGGATGCCTGGGAAGCCAGCCTGCGCCGTTTCGAAGCGCGTGACCGCCTCCAGCTTGTCCCGCTGGATGTCATCCTGTTTACCGGCAGTTCCAGTATCACCTTGTGGTCCAGCCTGGCGCGGGACATGGCGCCCCTGCCGGTGCTCAACCGCGGCTTCGGCGGCTCGCGCATGCCAGACGTGGTCAATTATGCGGAAAGGATTGTCCTGCCTTATCATCCGAGCGCCATCGTTCTTTTCGCCGGCACCAATGATATTGCCGATCCCAAACCCGCCACGGCGCAGGAGGTGTTAGAAGGCTACCTGGCTTTTGTTCACATCATCCATGCCAGCCTGCCCGGCACGCCTATTTATTACATCTCGATCACGCCTACGCCCCTGCGCTGGAAATACTGGTCCATCGTCCAGGAAGCCAACCGCCTGATCCAGGCCCATACCCTGACTGACCTAGCCCTTCATTACATCGACATCACCCGCGCGTTCCTTGGCCCGGATGGTCTGCCCGATCGCAGTCTCTTCCGGGCTGACCGGCTGCACCCGAACGCCCGCGGCTATGAGAAATGGACCGCCCTGATCAAGCCCGTCCTGCTCGCAGATTTGTTTCCAAATATAGAACCTGTAGTAACGACTTCAGTCGTTGCGTAAAGGAGTTCCCATGGCGTACGACGAATTATTAGCTCTTTGCATCCGCGCCGCCCTCGGCCCGCTGCCCGGGCTGGAAGAAAAGAAAATGTTCGGCGGGGTCGGCTTCATGGTCAATGGCAATATGGCCTGCGGCGTCCACAAGAATGGTCTGATCGTGCGGATCGGGCCGGAGAAGGATGCCTGGGCCAGGGTCCAGCCGCACACCCGTCCTTTTGACATGACCGGCCACCCCATGTCCGGCTGGATCGTGGTCGATCCCCCCGGCTGCGCTACCGAGAGCGCCCTCAAGGCCTGGGTGGACCTCGGCCTGGCCTTCGCCCTCTCCCTGCCTGGGAAATAAGGTCATTCACAGCTTTTGCAAAGAAGGGGGAGGAAGTCAGGTTGCCGAGGCCACAAGGCTCATGTAGAGCCCCATTTGCAGACCAGTTGCAGACCTTGACAGCCCTGCTGTCATCGGTTATTGTTCTATTTAATAATCGCATTAGTTCAGCAGTCGCTGCTGTTGTACGTTTGAGCTCCGCTCTTTCCCCCAACGCTTGTTTGACTTCTGAAGAAAAGGAATTTTAGTGAACTTCAACCAGTTCAACCTTGATCCACGCCTGCAGGCG
>Ga0182027_10008451_pt1 | contig 14979 bp, 14 predicted proteins | sample 712E1DmetaG_FD_121300 | JGI IMG/M metagenome (GOLD analysis project Ga0182027, IMG submission 121300) | Permafrost microbial communities from Stordalen Mire, Sweden - 712E1D metaG (Illumina Assembly) | ecosystem: Environmental > Terrestrial > Soil > Wetlands > Permafrost | place: Sweden... | reverse complement strand
CTCAATTGACGGCGGGCTAGACTAGGCAGAAAAGGATCTCGGCCGGGTTTCGCGGAGCGATCAAATGGCATTTTTAGTATCCCATAATTCGGCCCGGAGTGAAAGCCGGGGCGCAACCGGGCCCGGGCGCCGGGCGTCGACGATTCTCGAAGGTCGGTGAGATTGGCCGTCCCACGAAACTCGCCGGCGGCGACCATCGGAACCTGAACTCCGGTTCATTGACCCTTGGCACCTCGTGAAAGTGGTGCTAGGCTTTAACTGCACTCAATGGAGTCTGCGGCTGGCCGCGGCTCCGGTGGTTCGATTGGGCCCGGCGAACGCGCCGCTTTCCCGCAAAACGGCGCCCTGTCGCCGGGCCTCGTGTGTGGCCGGACGTCTGACCATGAAAGTCAGGCGCAGCGCTCGCTTCGGCGAGCCATTCGATTGTTTCGTCTCAAAGGAGTCTGTTGCCATGCTCGCAGCAGTTGCAGAGAGAAACGCATACACCCCGGCGCTCGAAAACTTCGACTCAGCCGCCGACGTTCTCGAACTCTCCCAGGATATTCGTCAAATGATCAAGTACCCGGAGCGGATTCTGACCGTGACGCTGCCGGTTCGTATGGATAACGGCCACATCCGCCGCTTCGAAGGCTACCGGGTGCAGCACAGCACCGCGCGCGGCCCGGCCAAGGGAGGCATTCGCTATCACCCCAACGTGACCCTCGACGAAGTCAAGGCGCTGGCGACCTGGATGACCTGGAAGTGTAGCGTGGTGAACATCCCGTTTGGCGGCGGCAAGGGCGGCGTCACGTGCAACCCGAAGGAGATGTCCCAAACCGAGTTGGAACATATGACCCGGCGCTACACCAGCGCCATCCTGCCGCTGATTGGACCGTCGCAGGACATCCCCGCGCCGGATGTCTACACCAATTCGCAGACCATGGCCTGGATCATGGACACCTACAGCATGACCAAGGGCTACACGGTGCAAGGAGTGGTCACGGGCAAGCCGCTGTGTCTGGGCGGTTCGCTGGGCCGCAATGAGGCCACGGGGCGTGGAGTTTTCTACACCATCCTGTCGGCCTGCGAGCACCTGGGGCTACCGATAAAGGGCGCCAAGGTCGTCGTGCAGGGCTTCGGCAACGCGGGCTCGATCGCCGCGCACCTGCTCGACAGCCATGGATGCTGCGTCGTCGGCGTCAGCGACTCGACCGGCTGCATCTTCAACAAGAGTGGTCTCGACATCCCTAAACTGATCCTTTACAAGGAGCAGACCGGCCGCGTGGCGGGCTTCGACGGCTCCGAGCCGATCACCGCCGAACAACTCCTACGGCTGGACTGCGACATCCTGATCCCGGCCGCCCTCGAAAACGTCGTCCACGAGGAAAACGCCGCCGATGTGAAGGCCAAGATCGTCGCCGAAGCGGCCAACGGCCCGCTGACGCCGGATGCCGACCGGATCATCGAAGCGCGGGGCGGATTCATCATCCCCGACATTCTGTGCAACGCCGGCGGCGTCACGGTCTCATACTTCGAATGGGTGCAGGACGAGCAGCATCTGTTCTGGGACGCCCAGGACATCTACAACCGGTTGGAGAAGGTCATGAAGACCGCCTTCAATGACGTACTGAAGAATCACGTCGACCGGAAGGTGGGCATGCGCGTAGCGGCCAACATGGTCGGCATCGGCCGTGTCGCCGAGGCGATCAAGATCCGCGGGCTGTATCCGTAATTGAGCAGCCGGCGCCCCGGCCGCTGGCGCGGCAGTGGCCGGGGCTCGCCACGTGTGTGGAGAACGAATTGTGCGCCGCCTGGAACGCCGGTCACCGCGGCTTCGGCTCCGGCGGCGATCAGCACCTCGCCGGGCGCCGGCGACAGGTGCGCCTGCCAGTCCATTTTCGCTTCGGCGGCTTGTTGGTAGTCGATGAATTGGCGGTCGGTCCGCGGCGCGAGTTGGACCGTGAATTGGGCCGCCAGGGTTGCGGGGAAGGCCAGCGGCAGGCAGATCCAGAACCACTCCGCGGGAGAACGGACCATGCTATTTCGAGTGTAGGCGCTCGGGGCCGCTCCCCCGGTCCTGGTCAGTAGGGAATGCGTCCCGGTTGCCGCAGCCAGGCCTCGAAGGGGGCCGCGCCAGCGGAGTCCAGCAGCCGCACGGTGTTCAATCGCCGCTCGAACACAGGCAAGGCAATTTGATCGTACAACAGGGAATCGTCGAAGCCGGCGCGGGCGGCATCCTGGCGCGTCCCGGCGAAGTACAGCGCTCCCAGCCGCGCCCAATAAATGGCTCCAAGGCACATCGGGCAGGGCTCGCAACTCGAATACAGCGTGCAGTCTTGCAGCGAGAATGTGCCGAGCTTGCGGCAGGCCTCGCGGATCGCATTGAGTTCGGCGTGCGCCGTGGGATCCAGACTCGCGGTGACCAGGTTCACGCTTTCCAGGACGATCTCTTCACCGCGCGCGACGACCGCTCCAAATGGGCCGCCGCGCCCGGACGTGGCGTTGTCCTTCGCCAGTTCCAGGGCGCGGCGCAGAAATCGTTCGTGAATACTCTCGGACACCAACCGGTATTGTCCTGCAAGTCACGGGCCGGCGTGGTTACTTGGCCGCGTTGAAGCGGTCTTCCACGTGACCCCAGTTGACCACGTTCCACCACGCGCCGATATAGTCGGCGCGGCGGTTCTGGTAGTGCAGGTAATAGGCGTGCTCCCACACGTCAAGGCACAACACCGGCACTTTGCCTTCCGACAGCGGGTTGTCCTGATTGGCCGTGCTGACGATGTCCACTCCGCCCTCGGACGTCTTGATCAGCCACGCCCAACCGGAACCGAACCGCCCCATGCCGGCCGCGGCGAATTTCGTCTTGAACTCGTCGAAGCTGCCGTACTTGGCGCCGATCGCTTTGGCCACATTGCCCACCGGCGCGCCGCCTGCCTTGGGGCCCATGATCTCCCAGAACATGGTGTGGTTCCAATCCCCGCCGCCGTTGTTGCGGACCGCGGTGCGGATGGACTCGGGCACGGCCGCCAGACCGTTGGCCAGCAGAGTCTCCAGGCGCTTTCCAGCGAGTTCCGGCGCGGACTCCAGGGCCTTGTTCAGGTTGGTCACATACGCGGCGTGATGCTTGTCGTGGTGAATCTCCATCGTCCGCGCGTCGATATGCGGCTCCAGCGCATCGAACGCATACGGGAGCGGGTGCAGAGTGAATGGCATGCTTGATCCTCTGCGTATGCAGATGTGACGCTCGGGGCGGAGGATTCAGCGCAACTCGATCGGGCTCAGACTGAGAATCCGCCGGCGCGCTCAAACGCCGCGGCCAGCCGGAACATGCCCGGTTCGTCGAAATGCCGCGCGAGGATCTGCATGCCGACCGGCAGCGGCTCCGCTCCGGCGCCGCGCGTTCTGCCGCAAGGCACGCTCAGGCACGGGATGCCGGCCAGCGAGCCGGTGATCGTGTAGATGTCGCTGAGGTACATCTGCAGCGGGTCGTCCAGCTTCTCTCCCAGCCGGAACGCCGGGAACGGCGACACCGGCGTGATGATCGCATCCACGCCCTCGAAGGCCCTGGCGAAGTCGCGCGCAATCAGCGCCCGCACCTTCTGCGCCTTCAGATAATAGGCGTCATAGTAGCCCGCGCTCAGCACGTACGTGCCCAGCATGATGCGGCGCTTCACTTCGGTCCCGAAGCCCTCTCCGCGGCTGAGCTTATACATCTCCGCCAGCGTTTTCGCGGCCGCCGAGCGGGTGGTGTAGCGCACGCCGTCATAGCGCGCCAGGTTGGAGCTCGCCTCGGCCGTACAAATGATGTAGTAACACGCGATGGCGTACGCGGTGTGCGCCAGGCTGATCTCGACCGTCTCGCAGCCCAGTTGGCGCAGCAGGCCGATGCCCTTCTCCACCTGCTCCCGGGTTTCGTTCTCCAGGCCGGCGAAGTACTCCTGCGGCAGCCCGATCTTCATCCCTTTGACATCCTGCCGCATCGCCGCGCCGTAGTCCGGCACTGGGGCGAACGCGCTGGTGGCATCTTTGGGATCGCGGCCGGCGATGGTCTGAAGCAGCACCGCCGCGTCCTCCACCGTGCGGGCCAACGGCCCGATGTGATCGAGCGAACTGGCGAAGGCCACCAGTCCGTAGCGCGAGACCCGCCCATAGGTCGGCGTCACGCCCACCACGCCGCAGAAACTGGCCGGCTGGCGAATCGATCCGCCGGTGTCCGAACCCAGCGCGACCACCGCCGTCCCTTGTGCCACCACCGCCGCCGAGCCGCCGCTGGAGCCTCCCGGAACGCGCTCCAGCGCGACCGGGTTGCGCACCGGCCCGTAGGCCGAGTTCTCGGTGGACGAGCCCATCGCGAACTCGTCGCAATTCGTCTTTCCGATCACCACGCCGCCCGCCGCCTCGAGCCGTTCCACGGCCGTGGCATCGTAGGGCGGGATGAATCTCTCGAGCAGTTTGGAGCCGCACGTCGTGCGCAGGCCCTGGGTGACGATGACATCCTTCACCGCCACCGGCACGCCGGCCAGCGCGCCCGGCTCTTCGCCGCGGGCCAGCCGCTGGTCCACGCCGCGGGCGGTTTCGAGCGCCCGTTCGGAGCTGAAGGTCAGGTAGGCGTTCGTCTTAGAGTTCTCAATCCGGGCGAACCGCAAGGCCTCCTCGGCCAGTTCGGTGGCGCTGAAGTCGCGGGCCGCCAGCCCGGCGCGAATTTGCGGAATGGTCAGAGTGCGAATGTCCATCTGCGTTTGTGAACGCCCGTCAGCGCTCAATCACCTTCGGCACCTTGAAGAAGCCCGCGCCCGCGAGCGGCGCGTTGCGCAGCGCCATGGCGTTCGCGAGCGGCGTCACTTCCACGTCCTCCCGCAGCGATGCGGTTGGCCCAGCTTCGAACAGCACCTGGGCCATGGGTTCGACGTCGCCCGTCTCCAATTCGTTGAGCTTGTCGACGTGCGTCAGAATCTCGTCGAGATCGCGGGCCATGCGTGCGATCTCGTCCTCGCTCAAGTGCAGGTTGGCTAAGTCCGCGATGCCGCGAACCTGACTTTCGGTGAGTTTCAAGCGCCGGCCTTTCTGCGGGATCGCGTGTAAAGATAATCGAGCTCCGGGTCGGCGATGCCCGACGACTCGCGGCCAAACAGGCCCGGAGCCCGCACGGACTCCGCGCGTTGCGGCGGCCGCCGCCGCGCGCCGATCCTGAATTCGATCTCGCGCGGGGCCTCCGACTGCAGCAGTTTTTTCAGATTCGCCAGGATCTGCGCGCTCAGACTCGTCAGGTTCTGTTGCCAGATGGCGTCTTCGGCTTCAGCGACCAGACGGCCGTTGTACAGCCCGACCACGCGCGTGTGAGCGGCCAGCCTCAGGCCCACCGCGGCGGGCCACGCTGCCGCCACCAGCGCACTGGCGGGGAGCGATCCTCGCGCCGCCTTCAGACGGCTCAAAATACGCCCGGCTCTTTCCATTCGGTCCTGGCCTGGAACCGCCATTCTAGCATGCGCGGGATCTGTCGCCCGCGCCGGACCGGCATGTTAAGCTGATGACTCGTTATGCTCGTGCTCGCCTCCCAATCGCCGCGCCGCAGCGAGCTCCTGCGCCAGGCCGGCCTGCCGTTCATCGTCCGGATCCCCGGCATCGTCGAGAGCCGTCTGAGCGCGGAGTCGCCGCAGGAATATGTGCGCCGTCTGGCCGTCGCCAAGGCCCGTGCCGTTGCCGCCGATCCCGCCGAATTCGTCCTGGCCGCCGACACGGTCGTGGTCTGCGCTGGCGAAGTGCTCGAGAAGCCACGCTCCATCGACGACGCCGCGCGCATGCTGCGCCTTCTGAGCGGCCGGCCCCACACCGTGCTCACCGGCGTCTGCCTGCTCCACGCCGGCGTCGAGCGCGCCGAGGTCGAGGCCACCCGCGTCGTTTTCACGCCCATGACGGAGGAGGAAGTGCTCGCTTACACGTCGAGCGGAGAGCCCATGGACAAGGCCGGCGCCTACGCCATCCAGGGCCGGGCCTCGAAGTTCATCGAACGCATCGAGGGCTGCTATTTCAACGTGGTCGGATTGCCGGTGGCGCTGGTCTACCGGCTGCTCAAGGCAGCGGGCTACGGTTGCGATCAAGGGTGAATCGTCTTGTTCCTCGGGAACGGGCCGCGCCGCGGGACCCGCGGGATTGTCACGCCGTGCCGGAGAGCCCTAATCACTCGGCGAAAACGTCCGATACAGTGTGTATGCGGATCTGTGTGGACTAAAGGAAACTACGGCGGCATTGGTTGCTGGCTGGATCCGGCCGCGCCGCGGTTCGGCCGGCGAATGCTAAAATACCATAGCAGGAACACTTGCGTCGAATCGAGGCTTGGACTCATCTCTATGAAAAAGCATGCAATACCCATCCCCCTTTCCGCCGGAAGCGGAGGAGTCACTATGGAGCGTGTGATTTGGAGCAGTTGGCTCACGGGTTGTGTGCTGGCGATCTCTTTGCTCGCCGCGCCGGTGAGCGCGCAGGCCCCCGCCGCGAAGCCCCAGGGCGCGCCGGCGCAACCCCAGCAACCGGAGGAAGCCAAACCGCTGCCTGTCCCGCAGGTCGCCGCGGCGGTCGATCCGAACACCTATAAGATCGGTGTCGGTGACGTGCTCGAGGTGCATGTCTGGCGGGAGCCGGAACTCAGCCGCTCCGTCCGGGTGCGCCCCGATGGAAAGATCACGCTCATGCTGGTCGGCGATGTCCAGGCCTCCGGTTTGACGCCGCTGGAACTGCAGAAGAAGTGCGTCGAGGTTTTGGGGCAGGTCCTCAACTCGCCTCAGGTGGACATTTCGGTGAGCGCGGTCGAGAGCAAGAAGTACTACGTCAGCGGGACGGTCGGCCGTTCCGGGCCTTTCCCCCTGGTCACTCCCACTACAATCCTCGAGGCCATCAGCCTGTGCGGCCTGGGCGAGTGGTCCAAGAAGAGCGGCATCATTATCATGCGCGGCACCGAGCGCATAAAGTTCAACTACAACGAAGTCATCAAGGGCAAGCGTCTCGAACAGAACATCCTGCTCCAGGACGGTGACCACATTTATGTTCCGTAACCGGCAGACTGAGGAGAGTTAAGGATGCAAGGGGCGATTCCGGATCAACCGATTTCCGTGCAGCGGCGCGAGCTCGACATGGAAGACTTTCTCGACATCGTGCGGCGTCACCGCGCGTGGATTATCGGCCCCGCCTTTCTGGGCCTCGTTTTGGGCGTGATGGTGGCCTACCTGTGGCCGGATACTTATACCTCCACGGGCCAGATCCGCGTGGTGCCGCCCAAGGTCTCCTCGCGCCTGGTGGCCTCGAATCTGAATGAAGAGATGTCCCAGCGGGTGAATGCCATATACCAGGACATCATCAGCCGCGATCCGCTGACGAACATGATTCGCACCTATAATCTCTACCCGGACAAGCTCAGGCGGCTGCCGATGGAGGACGTTCTGGAGATCATGCGCAAGGACATCCTGCCCAGCCCGCTGCGCGGGTTAAACACGGTCGTGGGCGGGGGCCGCGTGTTCGCCTTTTCGGTTTCCTATTCCTACTCGGATCGCCGGACCGCGCAGCGGGTCTGCCAGGAGCTGATCTCCAAGTTTCTGGATGAGACTCTTAAAACGCGCTCTTCGGAGTCCAATTCGACGACCGACTTCTTTACGCAGGAAGCCCGAAACGCCAAACAGGAACTGGAAGAAGACGATCGCAAGATCGCCGATTTCAAGGCGGCCAACACCGGGGCCCTGCCGGAGGAGGCGCAGTCGCTCCTGTTTCTGGTTTCGAGCACCGACCAGAACATTCAGAATCTCAGCATGAGCGTCAACCGGGTCAGCCAGGACAAGCTCCAGTTAGAGGCCCAGTTGCATTTTCAGGAGGAACAAATGCCGGCCCCGGCGACCGCTCCGGTGGCCAATGCCGCGCCGGGCAGCGCACCTGCTGTCGTGATTCGCGATCAGCATCTCGACGATCTCGACCGGGACATCGCCAAAGCGGAGGACGTCCTGGCCCAGCTCCGCCAGAGTTACAAAGACAGCTATCCGGACGTGCAGCGGGCCAGTTCCTTCCTGGCGGCCAAGCGGAAAGATCGCGACCAGTACGCGGCGCAGTTGTCCTCGGCCAAGCCGGTCACCATTCCTGGCCGCTCCGCTCCCAGCCAGGCCGCCCCGGCCGCCGCCGCCTCCAGCCGCGATCTGCGGGCCAGCATCGCCCGCCTGCAGGCCCAGATCCAGGCTAAGGACATGGAACTCGAAGAGCTCACCCGGCAGATGGAAGTCGCGCGGACGCGCTCAAAGACCTTGCAGTCGCAAGTTGCGGCGAGCCCGCTGGCGCGCTCCGCCTATATGGCGCTGCTGAGAGACCGCGAGAACGCCGCCACGCGTTACCAGGGCATGACGTTGCGGCTGCAGGATTCCACGCTTTCGACCGACCTTGAGAAGCGGGGGCAGGGTGAGACCCTCGAGCAGCTCGAGGCGGCCTCTCTCGCCACCACGCCCAGCGCCCCGAAGCGCCCGATTATTATTTTCGTTGCGGCGGCATTGGGCATCGGCCTGGGCATCGGCCTGGCCATAGCCCGTGAGTTGAAAGATGTTTCTTTGAAGAGCTTGAAGGACGTCCGGGCCTATACCCGAATGACAATTCTGGGTAGCGTCCCGCTTCTGGAGAACGATTTTGTGGTGCGGCGCCGGCGCAGAATGGCCTGGCTCGGATGGTCGGCGGCCTTCGTGATCGGAGTCCTGCTCATGTCGGGATCGGTCATTTATTACTACACTTCAAAATCGTGATCGGCTCGGTCAACCAGGGAATCGCAGGAAAAAGAGGAATAAGGGGACGGCATTATGAGCAGAGTTCACGACGCACTGCGCAGATCCGATCCGTCGGGAATGACGCCGGGAGGGCGTCCGGCCGGGGCTGCGCGCGCTGTGCCAGGCGGGCCGTCGTCCGATTTGGCGGGCCTGATCGAGAAGATCGAGGTGATTCCGTACACGCCTTCCCCCGAGGCGAGCCTGATCGACAGCGCACGCCCCACGGAGCCTCCCGCCGAAGAGTTCCGGAGCCTGCGTACACGGCTCAACCACCTCCAGACACTGCAACCGATCCATTCCGTTGTTATCACTTCTCCCTCGCCGGCGGAGGGCAAGTCTTTCACCGCGGCCAACCTGGCTCTCGCGCAATCGCACCTCGAAGGCAACCTGACGCTGCTTTGCGATTTCGATTTTCGCCGTCCGGTTCTGCACAACCTGTTTCAAATGCCGCGCAGCCCCGGGGCCACCGACTATCTCCAGGGCAAGGCCCAACTGCACGAGGTGATCCGGCGCATTGAGGGCACCAATCTCTTCATCATGCCTGCCGGGGAGGCGGTCCTGAATCCGCTGGAACTGCTGAATCTGGCCGAAGTGAAGACTCTGTTGGACCGCCTGCCCAGCGTTTTCAACTGGGTGATCCTCGACTCTCCGCCGCTGCTGTTCGCCGCCGATGCCAACCTGCTGAGCACGCTGGTTCACGGTCTTGTGCTGGTGGTCCGCCTGGGCTCCACGACCATTGAAGTGGTGACCAGGGCCATCGGTTCGCTGTGCCAGAACAATATTCTCGGCATCGTAGTGAACTGCGCCCAGAAGAGCGAACTCTACAGCAAGTACACCTACTACCATTCGTATTACTACTCGAAGACGGAGTAGCCGCGCGTATCGGTCCGCGCTTCGTGGCGGAGCCGCGGGTGGACATATTCCCCCTCCGCCGGGGCGTTCCGGGAGGGCAATCCGGGCGCCGCGGGCGTGACGCCGGCATTGGTCTGGGAGGGGTCCGCCCCGCCTCAGCCCCGATTTTCGACCGCCGGAATTTACGCTAAATCAGCGGTTGCAAGCCGTGAAAAACCAGCATTCCACCGCCAGCCGGCGTTGCACCGTGAAACACCGCAAAATTTCTCGAAATGCCAGCACCAATAAGCTATTTTTGATATTTTCTGAAGATTTTTGTTAATTCACTCGAATCGGCCCCGCCAAAAGGCCATTTTTGACTGCTTCACGGGCGCGGCGATGGCGCCGGGAATGCGCCCGCGGCGAGTGCCGGGAACGCCGTGCCGGCGCTGTGCTACGATGGGCCTCTTTGATGCCCACCCCATCCCTGCCGGAAAACAGCGGCCCGGGTCTTTCCGCATCCTTGTGCCGGCTGTGGGCCGGCCTGCAGTGCGGGGTTGGCGGTGGAGTGCTGATTCTGGCGTGGTTCATCCTCCATTCGCTCGCGCGCAGGGAGTATTGGTGGTCCCGGTTCAACGTCGCCGGCGGCCTGTTCTATGGGCCGGAGGTCTACCACAGCGGGTTGAGCCGCGCCACGCTGTCGGGCGCGGCGGCGCTGCTGTTCTACTATTGCGTGGCCGGCATATGCTTCGGCTGGCTGGCGGATCCGGCTTCGCGGCTGCGGACCTTGCTGCGGGCGGCACTGTGGGCCGGCCTGCTGCACGCGTTTGCGTCTTTCTGCGTGTGGCCGGCCATGGGCGTCTTCGCGCCGCTGTGGTTCGCCTGGAAAACGACGCTTCCGGCGGATCTGCTGCTGCTGTTGGCGCTGGCGAGGTTTCCCATTCATTACAGGCGGTTGGCGGAGTTCCATGGGGCCGGGGCGGGGCCGCCGGCGAGCATGGTGGAACCGATCGAACTACAGCCCGAAACGTCTTCCGCCGACCCTCCGATTCCAGGCCCCACGGCGGGGAACGGTTCCCGCTCCTGAGGCCGTCGATTGTTCTGGGGTGTTTCAATCCGCTAGAATGAACGCTTTGGGCCAGAAGGACGGGGGAGATTCCCTGCAACGGTCTTGGGACCGGCGACGTCTCTTCGAAGGCGCACCTTAGAAAGGATCTGCTCTGCAACCGATGACCCTCAGGCCGAGAAGCCTGGCCGCTCTCCTAACCTGCCTCCCCGTCATCTTCCTCGCCAGCGCATCGGCGGCTAGCGGCGCAGCGCCGCAGTCCCAGTCCGCGCCTCAGACTCAGAGTCCCCAATCGCCGGCGCCGAAGAAGCCCAGCCCATTCGAGACGGTGCCCAGCACCGATACTTCCCAGCCCCCGGCGGATCAGAAACCCGCCGATCAGACCAAGCCACCCAGTCCCTTCCAGACCGTGCCGCAGGGCCAGGAACAGGCTAAACCCGCACCGCCGCCGGCTGCGCCAGCGGAAGCCGCAAAACCGGAACAGCCCGCCGCCGAATTCGCCGACGCAGTCGAGAGCATCGAGTTTCGTGGAGCGCGCCGCGTGCCGCAGGATACGCTGCGGGCGCTGATCATCACGAAGAAAGGCGATGCCTACGACGAGGACATGATGCACCGCGATTTCATGGCGTTGTGGAACACCGGACGGTTCGACGACATCGTCCTGGAAAAGGAGAAGGGCAAGTCGGGCTGGATCATCCGCTTCAACCTGACCGAAAGGCGCGTGGTCCGCGCCATCAAGTACGAGGGCAACAAGTCGTTCAGCGTTTCCGATATTCTCGACCGTTTCAAGGAGCGCCACGTCGGGCTCTCGGTCGAGCAGCAGTATGAACAGGGCCGCGTGGCGCGGGCGGTGCAGGTGCTGAAGGAGTTCGAGGCCGAACACGGCCGCCAATTCGCCACCGTCACGCCACAGATCCGCCAGATTCCGCCATCGTCGGTGGAGATTACGTTCAAGATCGATGAGGGCGTCAAGGTCAAGGTGGGCACGATCGAAATCATCGGCAACAAGGAGTTCGCCCGGCGCGCTATCATCCGCGCGATGAAGAACTCAAAGCCCATTGGCATCCCGCATTCCATCTTCTTCGAGAGCCTTTTTGCCAGCACCTACGATTCGACCAAGCTGGAAGAGGACCTGGAGCGCATCCGCCAGTTCTACATGGACCACGGGTATTTCACGGCGCATGCGATCGACCACAAGGTGACGATTCACGACACTGTCCCCTCGGGTATGACCATTCCGCTGATCCGTCCGAACAAGCCCGGCAAAGTCGCCGATATCACAGTGACCATGGAAGAAGGCCGGCTATACCGCCTCGGCAAGATCAATTTCGTGGGCGTAAAGCTGTTCCGCACGCCGGAGACGCTGATGCGCCCGATGTTCGGGATGGGCGTGGGCGACGTCTTCTCCACAGAGAAGCTGCAGAAGGGCTTCAAGAACCTGGAGAAGCTCTACGGCTCGTTCGGCTTCATCGACGCGGTGCCCGAGCCCGACTTCGATCCCCACGAGGCCGAAGGCAGGATGGATCTCACGATCAATGTCGACGAGGGCAAGCAGTTCTTCGTCCGGCGTATCGATTTCAGCGGCAACAACACGACGCGCGATAAGGTGATTCGCCGCGAGATCATGATCGACGAGGGCGACATCTACAACACGCGGCTGTGGGAACTCAGCATCCTGCGTCTGAATCAGCTCGGCTATTTCGAAGCATTGAAAGCCGACGAAGCGGCCACCATCACGCGCGACACCAAGAACAACACCGTCGATATCACGCTCAAGGTGAAGGAGCGCGGCAAGAACTCGATCAGCCTGAACGGAGGCGTCTCCGAGATCGCGGGCACCTTCATCGGCGCCGGGTACGCGACCAACAACTTCCTGGGCCTGGGCGAGACCCTCAGCCTCAACTCGCAGCTGGGCACCATGACGCGCAGCGCGACCTTCGGCTTCACCGAACCCTACGTGTTCGATCGTCCGCTCAACGCCGGCTTCACGATCTACGTTCAGCACTTCAACTACGACCAGGCGCGCGAGGAATCGCTGCTGAGCGGACAGAATCTGATCTCCTTGTACAACTCTCTCGGGACGCAGAACCTGCTCAACTACACCACCAACGGTTACGGGTTCACGACCTTCGCCAGCTACCCGCTGCGGCGCAGCTTCGCCCGCCTCGGTTTGACCTACGGTTTCGACCGCTCGAACATCAAGCCGCTGACCACGGCGGCGACGACGTATTTCAACTATTCCAGCTTCATGAACCTGAGTGGCCCGAACCAGTTGAGCGGCATCGTCACCAGCAAGATCACGCCCTCCTACACCTACAACACGATCGACCATCCCATTACGCCCACGCACGGGCAGAGCCTGTTCGTGGGACTCGGCTTCTCGGGAGGCCCGCTCGGCGGCAACGTGAAGGAGTTTGAGCCGACCATCACCTACACGCGCTGGTTCCACGGCTTGAAGCCCGGCCAGACGTTTGGCTTCCGCATACTGGGGCGCATGCTGGCCGGTTATGGCGGAGGCGCGCCGCCGCCGTTTGCGCGCATCTTCATGGGCGGCGAACAGGACGTGCGCGGTTTCGATACCTGGACCATCGGCCCACTGGCCTACATCCCCAGTACGGCCAGCGTGAGCAAGCTCACCGCGGACGGATCGCCGATCATGCAGAAGGTCATCGTGAACGGCGTGGAGCAGATGCAGAATGTCACGATGGCCATCCCGATCTACCAGATCATCTTCCCCGGCGGAGACACGCAGGGCATTTCCAATTTCGAATACCGTTTCAAGATCTTTGGCCCCGTGACGCTGGCCTTCTTCGTGGATGCCGGCGTCAACCGCATCACTTTCCGCAACAAACTGAAGCTCAACCCGGACCGCATCACGAGTCTCGACGGGGCCTTTCCAAGTGCCGCCTTCGAGAACAACGCCGTGCTCGTTCCGGGCAGTCAGAGGCCCCGCTCCTCCACCGGCGCGGAACTGCAGATCATGATGCCGGTGGTCAACGCGCCCTTCCGTCTGTATTGGGCCTATAATCTGGATACGCTGACCACGACGCTTCAGCCGCCGATTGCCATTGACCCGGGGATGTTCTCCAACCGGGCCAGCTACGTGAATGCCGCGCAGACCTTCGGCAACCAGTCCCCCTACGAGGAGCGGCACTCGCTGTTCCGGTTCACCATCAGCCGGACATTCTAGGGCCCCGGAGAAAACGCATGCCGTGCTACCATTTGAATGATCCCAGGAGTCTGAAGAACGTGATTATGAAGTGTGTCCCGTTGACTATGGCCGTTGTGGCATTGGGCTTTGTTGTCCCCGCCGCGCCGGCGCAAACGCCGAATAAAGTCGGAATTATCAATATGCAGGGCGCCATGCTCGCCACCAAAGACGGCGAGAAGGCCCGTGACGCCATCCGCGCGAAATTCGAACCCAAGGGCAAGGATCTGGAAGGCCGTATGGCCGAAATCAACCGCCTGCAGGACCAGTTCAACAAGGGCTCGAACACGATGTCGGCTGAAGCGCGGGACAAACTCAGCCGGGATATCGACGACAAGAAGAAGAAGTACCAGTGGGACTCGGAAGACCTGCAAAACGAAGTGCAGCAGGAAGAGCAGAAACTGGTGAATGAAATCGGCCAGCGCATGGTGGCGATCATCGACGAGTACGCGAAGGCTAATACGCTGGCCATCGTGTTCGACGTTTCCCAGGGCCAGCAGAATCCGGTGCTGTGGGCCGCCAACGGCATCGATATCACGACGCAGATCGTCGAAGGGTACGACAAGAAGTACGGTGTGGGCGGCGCCGCCGTGGCAACCCTGCCCACGGCCAAACCGGCCGCCAAGCCCGCCACCGGCGTCACGAGACCGGCCCCGGCCCCACCGGCCGCAGCGCCGAAGAATTAGACGGCGCCGCTTCCAACGCCCGCTGTTCCGGATCGGGGCGGCCACGAGCGAATCGTCTCGTGTCCGCCCTTTCCCGTGCCCGACCGCGCGTTCCGCGCGCCGTCCCAACGCCGGCGCGCCTCGCGCTGAGCCTCAGAATCCTGCCGGCACTACGCGGAATACGCCTTTCCACACGCCTCCCGGAGGCACCATCGGCAGGTCCTTAAACCAGCCGTCGTGGGCCGCGTTGAAGGCGTTGGTCGGCGCGCTCATTGGCTCGAAACAGACAAAGCTCCGCCCCAGCGGCGCGTAGGCCACAGCGACCGGATAGGCTTCGCCGTACTCCACCGTGACGCTCTCCTTTGCGCCTTCCAGCCGGAAGCGCGCCCATCCGTCCGCGTCGCGCACCAGCCCGCCCAGCACGTCGTCCAGCGCCGTGCCCTT
>Ga0182027_10008450_pt1 | contig 14981 bp, 14 predicted proteins | sample 712E1DmetaG_FD_121300 | JGI IMG/M metagenome (GOLD analysis project Ga0182027, IMG submission 121300) | Permafrost microbial communities from Stordalen Mire, Sweden - 712E1D metaG (Illumina Assembly) | ecosystem: Environmental > Terrestrial > Soil > Wetlands > Permafrost | place: Sweden... | reverse complement strand
TGGATGATCGAGGCGGCCGTCGTCCTCTCGGCGCTGGCCCAGCACTGGCCGGACTTCGGCATCATCCTCGTCCTGCTCCTGGCCAACGCCGTCGTCGGATTCTGGGAGGAGCACCAGGCGGGCAACGCCATCGCCGCGCTGAAGGCGAAGCTGGCGGTAGAGGCCAGGGTGCGGCGGGACGGCAAATGGGTCACGCCGCCGGTGCGCGAACTGGTGCCGGGCGACGTCATACGCCTGCGCCTGGGCGACATCGTGCCCGCAGACGCCCGCCTGCTCGACGGCGACTCGATCGAGGTGGATCAGTCCGCACTGACGGGCGAATCGTTGCCGGCAACGCGAAAGCCGGGCGAGGCCGTGTTCTCGGGTTCGATCGTCCGCCAGGGCGAGATCAGTGCGCTCGTCTATGCGACCGGCGCCAACACGTATTTCGGCAAGACGGCGGAGTTGGTGCAGGAAGCACACACCGTCAGCCACTTCCAGCGCGCGGTGCTCAAGATCGGCGACTACTTGATCATCCTGGCGGTGGCCCTGGTGGCCGTGATCATCACCGTCTCGGTCATCCGCGGCGACCCGATCCTGACCACCCTGCAGTTCGCCCTGGTCTTGACCGTAGCGGCGATCCCGGTGGCGATGCCGACTGTGCTGTCGGTGACGATGGCCGTCGGCGCGCGGCTGTTGGCCAAACGAGAAGCGATCGTGACCCGGCTGGCGGCCATCGAAGAGCTGGCCGGCGTGGACGTATTGTGCGCGGACAAGACCGGGACGCTTACCCAGAACAAGCTGACACTGGGCGATCCCTTCGGAGTCAGCGGCGTCGATGCCTCTGACGTGATCCTGTGCGCCGCCCTCGCGTCGCGCGAGGAAGACAAGGACACGATCGACATGGCCGTGCTGGACGGTCTCAAGGACACCAAGGCCTTGAAGGGCTACAAGGTGACCCATTTCCAGCCCTTCGACCCAGTCCACAAGCGCACCGAAGCCACCGTCAAAGGCCCGGATGGCAAGACGTTCCAGGTGGCCAAGGGCGCGCCCCAGGTAATCCTCGAGATGTCGGCGAATGCCGGGAAAGTGAAGGCCGCCGTAGACAACGCCGTCAACGAGTTCGCGGCGCGGGGCTTTCGTTCTCTCGGCGTGGCCCGGGCCGACGGCAAAGGCAAGTGGCAGTTCCTCGGTGTGCTGCCCCTGTTCGACCCGCCGCGGGATGAGGCCAGGGCGACCATCGCGACTGCTCGGCAGATGGGCGTGACGATCAAGATGGTCACGGGCGACGCGCTGGCTATCGCCGTAGAGACCGCCAAGAAGCTGGGGATGGGCACGAACATCCTCGACGCCAGCGGCTTTGGCGACACGAAGCATCAGGCGTCGGCGAAGCTCGTCAGATCAATCGAGAGCGCGGACGGCTTCGCGCAAGTGTTCCCCGAGCACAAGTTCCACATCGTGGAGACCCTTCAGAAGCACGGTCACATCGTGGGCATGACGGGCGATGGAGTGAACGACGCCCCCGCGCTCAAGAAAGCCGACTGCGGCATCGCCGTCTCGGGCGCAACGGATGCAGCGCGCGCCGCGGCGTCGATTGTGCTGTTGACCTCCGGGCTGTCGGTGATCATCGAGGCCATCAAGGAGAGCCGCAAGATCTTCCAGCGGATGAACAGCTATGCGATCTACCGCATCGCGGAAACGCTACGGGTGCTGCTGTTCATGACCCTGGCGATCCTGGTGTTCAACTTCTATCCCGTGACGGCGGTCATGATCGTGATGCTGGCGTTGCTGAACGACGGCGCGATCCTGTCCATCGCCTATGACAACGTCCACTACAAGGACCAGCCCGAAGCCTGGAATATGCGCATGGTGCTGGGGATCTCGACGGTGCTCGGGATCATCGGAGTCGTGTCGGCCTTCGGCCTGTTCTACCTCGCCGAGCGAGTCTTCCATATCGATCGCGACCACATCCAGACGCTCATGTATCTAAAGCTGTCCGTGGCCGGGCACCTGACGATCTTTCTGACCCGGACGCGCGGCCGGTTCTGGACCATTCGCCCCGCACGGGTATTGCTGATGGCGGTCTTCGGCACTCAAGCAGTGGCGACCTTGATCGCAGTTTTCGGCATCTTCATGACGCCTCTTGGCTGGGGCTGGGCGCTCTTTGTTTGGGGCTATGCGTTGGCGTGGTTCCTCGTGAACGACCAGGTCAAGGTGCTCGCCTATCGGATCCTCGATCCCGCAAGAGCCGAGCCGCCGGCCGTGTCGGCGCGACCAAAGAAGCAGGCACACTCGCTGGTCAAGGCCGCCTAGCTCTAGCTCCCACAGGAACCCGTGTCCCGGGCACTGCAGGTTGACTCCCGCGGAGGAAGCGGCGCTCGCAAGGGCCCTCGACCGCGTGGCGGCGGAGCGGCTCTAGTCGGCTGAACCCGTGAGTCGGTGCTCATCTCCAGCCAATCGTCGACACTCCCTCGCCGGACACAGAAGCGCGCCGCAGGGAAACCGCGGCGCGCTGCCAATGTTACGCGGTCCGGCCCGTGGGCCGGCAAGTGGATCTAGATGAAGAGCGTGGAATCCGCTTCGGTCATGAGCTGCAGCGCAGTGGCGGCGCCGACGGGCTCGCCCATGCCCTCGACGAGGTCCTCGCGCTTGATGCCGAACATGTCCATCGTCATCTGGCAGGGCAGGAACGTGACACCCACGGCCTGGGCCATCTCGAGCAGTTCCTTGGGCTTGGCCACGTTGTACTTCTTGGCCAGCTTGAACATCATCCAGGGCCCCATGCCCATGAAGTTCATCTTGCTGAGCTTGCGGTGGCTGGCGCCCGGCCGCTGCATGAAGGACATCATCTTCTGCATCCAGTTCTCGCCGGTTATGCGCTTCTTGTCCTTCACGAAGATCTGGAGGCCCCAGAACGTCACGAAGACGGTCGTCTCCATGTCCATGGCGCCGGCGGTCGAGGCGAGGATCATTGTCGCCCACGTCTTTTCGAGCTCGCCGCTGTAGCAGATGATCACTAGCTTCTTGGGCTTATCGGCGGCTGCGTCTACGGTCATAGGTCGATCCTTTCAGGCGGTGTTCGACGCCTCGGCAGAACGCCGTCCGGCGGCGAGTCGGAGCGGCTACTTGCGGCGGAGGACGAAGCGGAACTTGCCGTCGACGGCGTCTTGCTCGAGCAGCGCGTTGCCGGTTGCCTTGGACCAAGCATCAAAGTCCTTCACGGAACCGGGGTCCGTGGCGACGATCTCCATCAACTGGCCGGACTCGATCGACTTGATGCCCTGCGTCGCCTTGAGAATCGGCAGCGGGCAGGAAAGGCCGCTGGCGTCGACCTTGAGCTTGATGTCGAGATTCGCCACGTATCGCTCCTTCTGGCGGTTGTCCCCGCCTTCGGATCTAGATGAACAGGATCTGGCCCTCGCCGGCGTTGATGAAGAAGGAAGCCACTCCCTCGATGCCATCAACCAAGGAGTCGAGATCCGTTTGCTTGAGCTTGAGGAGTTCCATGGACGCCGAGCAGGCCTGGATATCGACGTCGCCGATCTCCTTCGCGGCCCTCATGGTTGCCGACCAGTGAGCGCCGCCGGCCCGGGTGACGGCATCCATGGCCGCCCGGCCCGCCTCCCCTGCTTCCGGTGCAAGGCCATGGTCGGCGTTGATCCGATCGGCCCGGAAGGCGTCCAGCGCCCAATACTGCAGGAGGATCTTGACCGGCCTGCCGAGCGCAGCGGCGCCGGCGGCCATTACTGAGGCCGACTGCAGCTTGTCGTCGGTGCCGGAGAAAAGCACGATCGAGATTGTTTCGTCCATGTATGTCCTCAGCTGGGCGATTGACTTGAGGCGGCCGCGGCGCGCGCGGAGACGACTTCGGCGGGGGTTCGGGTGGCGGCCTCGGAGATTCGCGCCAACCGGCGGATCAGGACGCCGCGCATGGTCTCGCAGGCACAGATGATTTCGGGATCGCTGAGCCGGTAGCGAACTTCGCGGCCTTCCCGCTCGGCCTCCACGACTCCGGCCGAGCGCATGACGGCGAGGTGTTGGGAGACGTTGGGCTGGCTGATGCCCAACTCCTCCGCAAGGCGGCCGACTTCTCGCGGGCCGTCGGCGAGGAGATGGACGATCTCCAACCGTCGCGGGTTGGCGAGCGTCTTCAACACTTCAGCCTGGAGCCGGTAGACCTCGTCCATACCGGCAGTGTTGGTTATATGCGCAGGTGCGCATAGTTACCGCGGTAACGAAGCGGCGGGCCGAGTGTCATACACCGCGCAGACGCCCGTGCGCCACAGCCCGTGGCAAGTCGCGGCGGTTCCTTCGTCCGGCCAGCTTGACTGGCCCCTTCATCTCGCAGACGATCGAATCTGACGAGGCTGCTCCTCCGGCCCGGGATCCATGACTGACGCGCGAACCGCACCTTGGGGGATCGACCAAACGATGGCCACTGATCAGATCGAGCAAGTAACCAGTCTCGTTCGCGAAACGCTTCCGGAGGCCGTGCTGGGCATCTATCTGCACGGCTCGTCGGTGTTTGGAAGCCTCAAGCCGGGGAGTGACCTCGACCTGTTCGCCGTAGCGAACCGACGAACCACCGATGCTGAGCGACGCAAGCTGATCGAGCACCTGCTCCCGATTTCTGGGCCTGGGGATCCAACGGGGCGGTTGCGCTCGATCAACCTCGAGATCGTGGCGCAGGCCGATGTTCGTCCATGGCGATACCCGTCCAGACTAGATTTCCAATTCGGCGATTGGTATCGCCCGGAGTTTGCGAAAGGCAACTTCGCGCCGTGGGACCCGGTCAACCCAGATCTCGTCGTTCTGCTCGAAATGGTCCGTCAAGCCAACCGCCCATTGTTCGGCCCGCCCCCGGCGGAGGTTCTCGACCCGATCCCATGGGCGGACATCCGCCAGGCGATGCTCGACAGCATTCCAGATCTGCTCTCGTATCTCGCCGGCGACGAGCGGAACCTTGTGCTCACCTTCGTGCGGATCTGGACCACACTCGCGACCGGTGCCATCAGGTCGAAGGACGGAGCCGCGGATTGGGCATTGCCGCTGCTCCCGTCGGAGCATCGCGCCGTGCTCGGGTATGCCCGCGCCAACTATCTCGACGGAGCGCCGGAGAACTGGGGTGATCTACTGACGCGAGTCCGACCGTTTGTCGATCACGTGATCGTCGAAATCGAGATGGCGGCCAAGCGCAATCCTCCGACCAGGTAGCGAGTCTCAAGGCCGATCGAGCGGTCAGCCCTCGTCGTCGACCGTGCCGGTGGCAGTCAGCTCGCGCAGCGCCGCGTGCGTGGCCAGCAGCAAATCCGCGCGGTCGATGATTCCGAGCAGGTGCCCGGCCGCGTCCACGACGGGCACGATCTTGCGGCGATGCTCGGTCATGATCCTGGCCACCTGCGAGAGCGGGGCGTCCGGCCCGACGGTCAGGCTCGGCACGACCAGGAGCTCTCGGGCCGTATGTCGCGGCGCTTCTCCCAGTCCGACCTTACCCATGAAGGCCCCGACCAGATTACCGCCGGCCGCCCCCAGTGCCTGCAGAACCGCGGCATCGCTGACGATGCCGACGACCCGGTGGTCGCCGTCCACAACCACGGCGCGGTTGAGCCGCGTGGAGCAGACCGCATCGACCACTTTCGGCAGGTCGGCATCGGCCCCGACGACTGGGGCATCCGACCGCATGACGTCGCGCGCGACGCCGAGCCGACCGGAGTTGGCTGCCGCCGCGCGCTCGTGGCCGGGGAAAGCCTCGGCAACTGCGCGCAGAACGTCGGCCCTCGAGAGGATGCCCACAAGAATGCCGTCGGAGTCCGCGACCGGGACTCGCTTCAGGTGCCGTTCGCCGATGAGGCTCGTGGCCTCCGTCAGCGTCGCGGTGGGTTTGATCGTCACCGGATCGGGCGTCATCGCGGCCGAGACCGGGCGGTCGGAGACGCGGGCGAGGCAGCGGTCGCGCTCGGACTCGCTCATCACGTTCATCAGTTCGATCCGCGCCCCGAGTCCGCCGCGCGCCACCAGATCGCCGTTACTCACCACACCCACGACGCGGCCCGTGTCGTCCACGACAGGCAGCGCGCGGAACGGCTGGCCGAGCAGCGCCTCGACGGCCGCTCGCGCCGTGGCGTCGGAGCGAATCGACCGCACGTCTCGGGTCATCACGTCGCGTACTTGCAGGTCGAAGCGCATCTTGCCGACGGCTCGCTCGCCGTACGAGGCGATGCCGACTTCCTCGACAGTGATCACGCCACTCCCCGCCAGTTCGCGGACGCGGGGCAGCAGACGTTCCACTCGTTCCGGCGCGTCGATCCAGGTCAGGACGACGGGCAGATCGAGGGAGAGTCGCAGGATCGCGGCCGTGTGGATCAAGCTGCCGCGCCCGAAGCCGGCGATGCCGCGAGTGACCGTCGCGCCGGCCGCGCCCTCCTTGCGGAGATACTCAAGGATGGCCTGATAGACGGGCCGCCGGCCGACCTGATCGGTTTCGCCGACGTAGACCTCGACCCGCAATCCGCGGCTGAACTGCTCCACCGCCCCGACCTCCTAGATGACCCGAGCGATCATGACGCCGGCGAAGACGGCGATGAGCGCGATCGCGACACTGCCGACCATGTTCGCGGCCGCGGCCACGTAGCTCCCTTCCTGGAGCAGGTTGAGCGTCTCGTAGCTGAATGTCGAGAACGTCGTGTATGCGCCCAGAAACCCAATCGCGAAGCCGGGTCGCCACCACCACGGCATGACCCGATCCGCCGCCAGCCCCAGGACGAGGCCGATGGCCAGCGACCCGGTGACGTTGATGACGAACGTTCCCCACGGAAACGAACTGCTCACCTGCTCGCCGATCCAGCCGCCCAGCAGATAGCGAGTGTTTGCGCCCAGGACCGCCCCGATCGAAATCACGAGATAACTGCCCAATCGCCATCCTCCGCTCGGGGCAAAGAAATAGCCCCCGGGTCCAAAGATCACCCAGGAGCCATCAGCCCTCGCGGGCGGTTCAGACGAATCTCGTCTCGGCGGACGCCATCGCCGGTCCCCGACAGGGTAAGGCCGGGCTGAGTGGCGCGTCAAACGATCGAGAGATTCATCGAATCCTGCGGCGCAGCCTCCGGTCCCTTCGCCGCCGCGCTCAGGGGCATGACGAGGGTCTGGGAGGTTGCTGCTCCGGCACGGCGTTCCTTTCGAAATTGCTCATCGTCGCTGGAGTAGAGACATTGCCCGACTGGTCAATCCAGATGTACTGCGACGCCGCAAGCTTCACGGTGGCGATCTTATGCGAACAGTCTTGTTCGTAGACCACCGCCTGAACTGGCGGCGATGGGCGGATGTCCCCCGTCCGCGACCTGGGTGCCACCGCGAGGTCGGACACGACCCCGTCTCCGTAGGTCGTTTGCACGATGTAGGCGTTGGGCGAGTAGTTCACGACATCGAGGTAATAGTTCGTCGCCTCCTGAATACCGCAGCCGAAAACAAGGAGGCTCACCACCGGCAGTAGCTTGATCAGGCGATCCAGTCCCATCTCAACCTCCCGGAAGATAGTGGCCGATCAGGCCCGCGGTCCCCAGCCAACGTGTCCATTGCTCATCCCCCTGAGCCGGCGCGTGGACGTAGATTAGCCGGCCCGCAGACCCACAATTGGCCGAAGTGTGTGCGTCTACCCGTTCGAAGCCTCTGAGGCTTCCGTAGACGTCGCCCTTCGGCTTCAGCAGATCCGGGGCAGCTGCTCCCCGACCATCATGTCGACGATGCGTTGCGAGCCGACGATGGTCTTCATCGTGACCATGCCGGCATGATCGGCGACCACGCGGCCGATCTCGACGGCGGCGACGCCCGACTCGACGGCCCGCATCGCGGCGACGACCGCGGCAGCGCTCTCCGCCGGAACGATGGCCACGAGCTTGCCTTCGTTGGCGACGTGGAGAGGGTCCAGGCCGAGCATCTCGCACGCGGCCCGAACGGGTCCGGGGATCGGGATCGTCTCTTCGCGCAGCTCGATGCCGACGCCGGAGGCAGTGGCGATCTCGTTGAGTGCCGAGGCCAGTCCACCGCGTGTCGGGTCGCGCAGGACGCGGACCTCGGGGCACGCGGCCACGATCGCGGCGACGAGCCCGTTGAGCGGCTGCGTGTCCGACTCGATTTCGACCTCGAAGTCCAGGCCCTCGCGGACGCTCATGATGGCGATGCCGTGCAGCCCGATCGGCCCCGACAGGATCACCATGTCGCCGACCGCCGCCCGATCCGCCCCAACGGTGATCCCCGGCGCCACGAGCCCGATGCCCGCGGTGTTGACGAATAGCCCGTCCGCCGCTCCCCGCCCGACGACCTTGGTGTCGCCGGTCACGATCTTGACGCCGGCCCGGCCGGCGGCCCGGGCGACCGACTCGGTGATCTTGCGCAGGTCGTCGATCGGCAGGCCTTCCTCAATGACGTACGCCAGCGACAGCGCGAGCGGCTGAGCGCCCATCATCGCCAGGTCGTTGACCGTGCCGAAGACCGCCAGCTCGCCGATGTCGCCGCCCGGAAATTCGAGCGGGCTGACCACGAACGAGTCGGTCGTGAATGCCAGCCGGCCGCCCGCCACGTCCACGATCGCGGCGTCGTTGAGCGGACCACCCGGTGCCGCCGCGGCGAGCGCGGGCCCGATGACGTCGCGCATCAGCGCCGCCGACAGTTGCCCGCCGGAACCGTGGCCCAGCAGCACGCGAGCGCGCTCCGGGATCGGTGCCGGGCAGACGAGGTTCGCCGGGTCGGGCGCGGCCGCCCGGGCGGCCGCCACACGGTCCGCTTCGCCGCGTCGCTCGCTCATCGATTCGGCCTCGACAGGTCGTAGAGTGGGAACGCTGTCGGCGCCGCCAGTCCCCGACCGGCGGCATGGTACGCCGAGCAAACCCCTTCGGCGCTTACCATCGGCGCCCCGAGCGGCTTCTGCGGGTTGCACAGCACGCCGTACGCAATGCAATCGAGCGGCGTTTTGGTGCCCTGCAGAATCTGGCCGGCGATGCACGCCGGATGTTCCTGGGTGTGGATGTCGCCGACGTCGAAGCGCGCCTCGGCGTCGAACTTCGCGAACTCGGGCCGGAGGTGATAGCCGGACGCCGGGATCATGCCGATGCCGCGCCAGGTCCGGTCGCCGACGTCGAAGACTCGGAATACGGTCTCCTGCGCTGAGCGGTTGCCCTCTCGCTTCACGGCACGGGCGTACTGGTTCTCCACCACGGCCCGTCCCTCTTCGAGCTGGCGGATCGCCATCAGGATGCCCTCGAGCAGGTCCAGCGGCTCGAAGCCGGTGACCACGATCGGCACGTGGTATCGCTCGGCGATCGGCTCGTATTCGGTCCAGCCCATCACGGCGCAGACGTGGCCGGCGGCGAGGAACGCCTGTACCTGGCACGTCGGCGACTCGAGGATGGCGGTCATGGCCGGCGGCACGAGGACGTGGCTGACCAGGACCGTGAAGTTGTCCAAGCCGAGACTGGCCGCTTGCGCAACGGCCATGGCGTTGGCCGGCGCCGTGGTTTCGAAGCCGATCGCGAAGAAGACGACCTGTCGCTCCGGGTTCGCGACCGCAATGCGCACCGCGTCGAGTGGCGAATAGACGATCCGGACGTCGGCGCCGCGAGCCTTGAGCGAAAGCAGATCCGTGGTCGACCCGGGAACCCGCAGCATATCGCCGTAGCTCGTGAAGATGACGTCGGGCCGGGCCGCGATCGCGAGCGCCTTGTCGATCTGCTCGAGCGGCGTCACGCAGACAGGGCAGCCGGGACCGTGGATCATGCGCACGCCCTTGGGCAGCGCCTCGTCGATGCCCTGCTTGACGAGCGTGTGGGTCTGCCCGCCGCAGACTTCCATCAGCGCCCAGGGCCGGGTGGTGATGCGATGGATCTCGTCTACGAGCTTGCGGGCGATCTCCGAGTCCCGATACTCGTCGACGTACTTCACGGCTGGGCGGGCTCCGCGCCGAGCTCCTGGTCGAGTGCCAGCTCATCGATCGTACGCAGCAGTTCCAGCGTCCGCAGCGCCTCGTCCTCGTCGACGCGGCTGATCGCGAAACCTACATGGATGATCACGTAGTCGCCGAGCTTCACCTCGGGCACGTACGCCAGACAGGCTTCCTTGCGCGCGCCACCGAAGTCCACGAGGGCCATGGGCAACGAGCCACCATCTCGAATCTCGACCACTTTGCCCGGAATGCCAAGGCACATGCTGTTGTCTCCTTGCCGCCGGCCCGCGAGGGCGCGGCCGATCGCTTGCTAGGACGCGCCGGCCAGCTGGGCGGCTGCCACGGCCGCCTGACCGTAACTGATCCCGCCGTCGTTCGCCGGGACCTGATGGTTTATGTGGACCTCGAAACCGTCACTGGTCAGGCGCCGGACCACCGAGTTCGCCAGCCACTGATTCTGGAAGACGCCGCCCGACAGCACCACCACTTCCAGTCCGGTGGAAGCGAGAACGTCGCCACACAGCTGACGAGTGACCTCGGCGATCGTCTCCTGGAAGCGGGCCGCAAGCATCTCCGGCGCGGCGCCCCCGGCACGAGCCTCGAGCATTGCCCGGATCGTCGGCCGCGGGTCGTAGATGATGAGATCGTCGCGGCGCGCCAGGGTATACGGCAGCGGCTTGGCACTCGCTTCTCCGGCAAGCAACTCCAACTCGATCGCAGCCTGGGCTTCGTATTCGGCCACGTCGCGGATCCCGAGCAGGCTCGCTGCGGCGTCGAATAGCCGGCCGGCCGACGACGCCATCGGAGCATTCAGACCGCGGGCCAGCTGCACGCGCACGACCTCGACCTCGCGCGGATCAAGCCGGTCGAGGAAGGCGCGAGTCAGGTCCGGGTTGATCCAGTCGGCGACCGCCGGGCCTGCGGCGACCGATTCTGCTTGTTCGAACGCTTCGGCGGCCATGAGGTACCCGAGTGCCATGCGGTACGGCTTCTTGACCGCCAGCGCCCCACCGGGCATCGGCGCACGGCCAAAGCGGCCGACGCGCCGGTAACCCGCCAGAGTTGCCACAAGGACTTCGCCGCCCCAGAACGTCCCGTCGTCGCCCATCCCCAGGCCGTCGAACGCCACGCCGATGAACTCCCCCGTCAGGCCGGCCTCGGCCGCGGCCGACGCAACGTGGGCGTGGTGGTGTTGGACGGCGATGCGCCGGTTCTCCGGGAAGTGGCGGAAAGCCCACTGCGTCGACAGATACCCGGGATGCAGGTCGTGGGCGACGTACTCTGGCTCGATGTCGAGCAGCCTCTCCAGGTGGGCCAGGTTCGTCTCGAAGGCCGCGTGCGTCGGCAGATCCTCCAGGTCGCCGGTGTGGGGCGACACGTGGGCGCGCGAGCCGCGGGCGAGGGTGAAGGTGTGCTTCAGCTCCGCGCCGGCCGCCAGAACGGTTCGTGGCGTGGCGATCGGCAGCGTGAGCGGCTCCGGGGAGTAGCCGCGGCCGCGGCGGATCATGCTCTCGGCGCCGTCCACGACCCGGGTGACGGAGTCGTCGTAGCGGGCCCGGATCTCGCGGTCGTGGCTCAGGAACGAGTCGACGATCCCCGCCAGCAGCTCGAGCGCCTGGGCGTCGTCGGTCACGAGCGGCTCGTCGGCCATGTTGCCGCTCGTCAGAACGATGGGGCGGCCGAACCCTTCGAGCAGCAAGTGGTGGAGCGGCGTGTACGGCAGGAAGAGTCCAACTCTCCGGTTGAGCGCAGCGGCCCGTGTCGGGTCGGCGCCGGTGACGCCGTCACAGAGCCGGGCCCCAACCTCGGCGAGTGCCGCGGCGCCGGTGAGTGGCGCGTCCACGTCCCATGGCGCGTCCACGTTCCGTGGCGCCCGGCGATCCACCAGGACGATCGGTCGCGCCGGGGAAGTCAGCAGCGCCTCTTCTTCGGGCGTGACCGCGGCTTCGAGCCGGGCCGCCGCCAGGTTCCGGACCATGACCGCGAACGGCTTGGCCCAGCGATGCTTGCGGTCGCGCAACCGGGCCACGGCAGCCGGATCGGTCGCATCGCAGGCGAGGTGGTAGCCGCCCAGGCCCTTGACCGCGACGATGCGTCCCGCCCGCAGATCGTCGAGGGCGGCGGCGAGGGCCGCTTCGCGATGCGCAGCCGGAGCCGCGTCTCCCGGCCTCTGGTAGGCGAGTTGCGGGCCGCATTCCGGGCAGGCGATCGGCTCGGCATGGAAGCGCCGGTTCGCCGGGTCGAGGTACTCGGCTTCACAGGCCGGGCAGAGCCTGAACGAGCGCATCGACGTCCGGGCGCGGTCGTAGGGCAGGTCGTCGATGATCGTCGCCCGCGGCCCGCAGTTGGTGCAGTTGGTGAACGGGTAGTGGTAGCGGCGATCGGCCGGGTCGGACAGCTCGGCCAGGCAGTCGTCGCAAGTGGCGATGTCGGGCGGAAAGAGCCGCTCGGCCGAGGCCGCGTCTTCGCTCTCGTCGATCGTGAAACCAGAACCGATCGGGATCTCGCGCTCGGTTGGCCCAACCGAGACATCCTCGACCCGAGCGCGAGGTGGCGCCTCGGATCGAAGCCGCGCCGCGAACGCGTCGAGCGCCTCAGCCGGTCCGGCCACGACGATCATGACCTGGCCGGCGCGGTTCACGACCGAACCGTCGAGCCCCAGCTCGGTAGCCAGCCGCCAGACGAACGGCCGGAACCCGACGCCCTGAACGACGCCACGAACCTGGACGGCACGCGCAAGCCGAAGGCCGGGGGCAGCGGGCTTCAAGTGTCCCTCTCCCGCTCCACGCTTCGTGCCCTGCCTGCCTCGTGCATCGATCTCCACCGTGTGCTCGTCGCGGGCGCGCGACCGCTCCTCGCCCACACCCATCTCACACCATGGCGCTTCAGCTTCCGCCTGCCGAGCGGCCCGCAGCCGCGGCCAAACGGCCCGACTACACCCCTGCCCGCAAGGGTGGCCCGCTCAGACCGCGACCGGAGAATCCTCGAGGCCGACGCCCGCCAGCGCGTGCTTGCAGCGCGGGCAACGTCCGTCCGCGAGATGCCATTCGGTCACGGCGAAGTCCGACCGGACGATCAGCTTCTCACCGCAGCGGGCGCAGAACGTGGTCGCGACCTCGACTTCCGGCGCATTGCCGACATATACGTGGCGCAACCCGACCTCGCGGGCTGCCTCGGCGGCCGCCACGAGGGTCGCCGCGGGCGTCGGGCGCAGGTCGGGCAGCTTGTATGCCGGCTGGAAGCGGGTTAGGTGCCAGGGAGTCTCGGGCCCGACCGCCGTCGCGATCCATTCCGCCATGGCTCTCAGCTCGTGGGGATCGTCATTGAGGCCCGGGATGACCAGGGTCGTCAGTTCGAGCCAGATGCCGCGCTTGTGCATCTCCATGACTGCATCGCGAACGGGCTCCCACTGAGCCCCGCAGACGCGCCGGTAGAAGTTGTCGTTGGCCGCCTTCAAGTCGACGTTGGCGGCATCGAGATACGGCGCGACCAGCTCGATCGCCTCGGGCGTCTCGTAGCCGTTGGTCACGAAGACGTTGTGGAGGCCGGCAGCACGCGCTCGAACCATAGTGTCCAGAGCAAACTCGATGAAGATGGTCGGCTCCACATACGTGTAGGCGATGCTGCGGGCACCGGCCCCGACCGCTTCCTCGACAACCTCGTCTGGGCTGACGTCGCGGCTGTCCGGCACCAGCCCTTCGCGGAACGACTGGGACATCTCCCAGTTCTGGCAGAAGGCGCAGTGGAAGTTGCAGCCCTGGGTGCCGATCGAATAGGCGTAGCTGCCGGGCATGAAGTGGTAGAAGGGCTTCTTCTCGACCGGCTCGGCCTGGGCGGCAACGATCTGGCCGTAGACCGTCGTGTACAACCAGCCGCCGCGGTTCTGGCGGACACCACAGATACCGATCCGGCCGGGGCGCAGGACGCAGCGATGCGCGCAGGCGTTGCATCGGACGCTGCTGGGGGCCACCGGGTCGTCGAACGGCTCGCCGAGCAACGCCTGGCGAATGTTCGGCTCGGATTCGTCACCGGGACCGAGATCGCCGATTCGGAGACCTGCCGGCGGCTCCTCGCCCGGGAAATGCGCCCGAACGGGGTCCGGCAGCGTCGCGTCGGGTTCGAAGGCGACGGCCGGGGCTTTGGTGAAGGTCTCGGTGGGTTGCGCAGGCTGCGAAGTATCGTCCATCAAGGCCTCTGAGCTCGGTCTCGCCGTCGACTCGGATCCAGGGCCCTGGGGACATGCCCTACTCCGTTTGCAGTATGCCATCACTACGACCCTTGCGGCCCGCCTAACGGACGCTCCGAGGCCCAAAATCGACTGGGCGCACCGGAAGCATCGCTTCGGAGGTGTCGGCGACCTCGAACGAGACCGCATCGGGGTCCACCCCTGTATGCCGCTCGCCTACGGGTAGTTCGGCCCTTGCCGGAGGCGGAGCCGCGCGGGAGGCTACGACCAACAAGTCCCGTACGCGGGACCGCCTCGGACCGAAGGGTCCGCGGTTTGTTCGGCGTCGGGATCCGCACCCGAAAGCGAATAGCGAATGGCGATCAGTCCAGTTGCCATGACTCCCCGGCCGCCGGTGCCGTGGACGCCCCTCGTCGTCGCCGAGGAGCATTGCAAAGGCTGCGAGCTCTGCGTCGCTGCGTGCCCCAAAGGCGTATTGGCGCTCGACCGGGGCCGCGTCAACGGGCTCGGCTACCATCCGGTCCGGCTGACCGACGCCTCGGCCTGCACCAGCTGTGCCTTCTGCGCCCGTGTCTGCCCCGACTCCGTCTTCACCGTCTGGGCCGCGCCGCGCGGCGGTTCTCCCGTGCCGTCCGAAGAGAGAGGGCCGCAATGACGAGCCGGGGCCGACCCGAGGTCACGCCGGCGCCCACGACCGCGGAAGCCGACGCCGCCCGCCGCGCCCGAGTCCTGATGAAGGGCAACGAGGCGATCGCCGAAGCCGCGATCCACGCCGGATGCGATGCGTACTTCGGCTATCCGATCACCCCGCAGGCCGAGTTGCTGGAGTGGATGGCGCGCCGGATGCCCGAACTGGGCCGGGTCTTCATCCAGGCCGAGAGC
>Ga0182027_10008449_pt1 | contig 14981 bp, 9 predicted proteins | sample 712E1DmetaG_FD_121300 | JGI IMG/M metagenome (GOLD analysis project Ga0182027, IMG submission 121300) | Permafrost microbial communities from Stordalen Mire, Sweden - 712E1D metaG (Illumina Assembly) | ecosystem: Environmental > Terrestrial > Soil > Wetlands > Permafrost | place: Sweden... | reverse complement strand
CGCCGCGGCACAGTATGAACATTATCACGATGAAGAGTCTCTGCAATCCTACATACGTCGAGAAGTTGCTCCGCATGTACGAACGCTGCTAACTCGCCAGAGCGCCTCGTGGGAAGCCCTCCATACACTTCTTGCGAAATCTCATCTTCGCTTAGAAAAAGGGGAAGCAAGCGGGTATCCACACCGGCCCACCGGCCGTCGCTCCGTATTCGTTCTGATGCAACCGGTCGTGAGTAGCCGAATAGAAACTTGTGGCGTCGACAAGGTCGTTGCGGATGAACTCGAACGCATCGCCGTGGAACTGGTTCGTTCCTGATTTGGTGAGTATGTTGACCTCGCCGCCCGCCTTCATTCCATCCTGCGCACCCAGCGTTGAAGACTCCTGGGTGAATTGGCCGACCGCATCGGGGAAAGGCGTGGGCAGATTGCCGCCCGCCATGTAGTCGCCGTTGTCTGCGCCGTCGAGGCGCCACAGAGTGGCGTTGCCCATGCCGCCAGCGATTGAAAATGAACTCGTCTGGTAGTTGTATTTGGAGCCCGTAAAATCATTGCCCGCAGCCGATACGGCGCCGCCGGTCAGGGTTATCAGGTTGGTGACCAAGCGTCCGTTCGAACCGTTGAGCGGCATTTCCGCCATCTCTGCGGTGTCGACGGTCTGCTTGTAGGTTGCGTCCTCGGTTTGCAATTGCTGAACTTCCGCCTTGACCTCGACCTTGACGTCGGCACTGCCCACGCTCATCGCAGGATTCACGCTGATGCTGCTTCCGACCTCCAGCACAATGCCCTTCTGCTCGTAGGTCTTGAAGCCCTTGGACGACACCGTAATGTCATAGGTGCTGGCCGGAATATTGGGAAAGACGTATACTCCGCTGCCGTCGCTATGGGTTTCGCGCTTCACAGTCGTGTTCTGGTCGATGAGGGTGATGCCAGCGTTGGCGACGACGGCACCGGATGAGTCGGCGACCGTACCCTGGATGTTGGCGGTGCCTGCAATCTGTGCCCGTATCGCGCTCGGTGCCAAAAAGAGAGCGATTAAGACTGAAAACCAGACGAGATGGTCATACCACCTCGCCACGTGTGGAGCAGGCTGCACAACTGATTTCATAGCGGTATGTTGCATTTTTGCCTCCTAAAGGTTTTGGTCGCTTTCTCGACACGCAAAGCCCCCTTCGGTCCTCTAAACCCTTGGCTCCGGCGAGGGAGCTGGGGCACTGGACCTTGCCGAGGATCAGATGAAAAGAGAGCGAAGCATGCACGGCTGCTGCATCGGTATGCAACCATCAGCTCCAGTGGAAGGGTTTTCAAGTCGGAAACTGTTTGTTACAGTATGGTGGCAGAGGAGCAGTGCGCTGCTCGGTCGCCGAACTCCTTCTGATTGTGCCAGGTAGCGCTCGAGAGGGTTCAGTTGAGGAGATGGCCCGTTCGGCCGCGGTTCACCTGTCCTTCGGCCTGCAACATTGTCGTCGCTCACCTGTTCGGGGAGGAGTAAAGTGATCAAAAGGCCGCGGCTCGCCCCATCGCAGCAGCTTTCAAACGGAAGCCGGTGAATGTCATGGGTTCGACGACAAACCAGATCGGGAGCGAAGGAGTCGACGGCGATTCCCGCACTTTCGATGATGTTGAAAGAACCGCGGTCCTTCGTGAACTGGACGCGATCCTGAACAGTCCCGTATTTCAAACAAGCAAGCGCTGCCAACAGTTTCTTTCTTACGTGGTCCGACATCGCCTGGAGGGGAACGATGAGAGGCTCAAGGAACGCACCATAGGTGTGGACCTCTTTCAGCGCCCCGCGGGATACGCAACCGGAGATGACGCTGTGGTTCGCGTACTGGCGGGAGAAGTTCGCAGAAGACTGGACCAGTACTACCAGACGACGCCTAACAATTCGCCGGTCCGCATCGAGCTTCGCGTGGGTACATACACTCCGGAGTTCAACCGGGCTCAACCCGCCTTGTCACCGTTACCGGGAACTGAGCGTTTTCCCTCGAAACAAAAGCGGCTTTCGTGGATTTGGCTGGCGGTGGGCTTCGTGTTGCTGGCCGGTCTTGCGCTGATAGGGACAACAATAATCTATCGCGCCAAAACCCATCAATCGGCATTGCAAAGGTTCTGGGCTCCCGCTCTTTCCTCACCGGAGCCTATTCTGATCTGCATCGCTAAACCCCCGCTCTACTCGCCTTCCGTCAAGCTTTACCAGAGGCATTCCAAGACTCAGGACAAGCTCTTGGGGCAGTTCGAGAGACTCAGTCAAAAACCTGATCTGCAGCCAGACGACAAACTCGTGTGGAGCGATATGGTCGAGCTGCCCGACTATGGAGTCGCAGCCGGAGATGTATACACGGCGGTTCGGCTTTCTTCACTGTTCGGTCAGATCGGAAAAAAGAATCAAGTAAGAATTGGCGGCAACTACTCTTTCGAAGATCTGCGGAACTCTCCCGCAGTCATCATTGGAGCGTTCAACAATCGCTGGACAATTCAAATGATGTCTACTCTTCACTTCAGCTTCGCGGATGAGGGCGACCGGCCGCTCATAAGAGAAGAGGGACCGAAGGGACGGCGATGGTACTCACAACTGGATTCTGACGGAAGAACCCTGGAGGACTACGCGGTGGTCACCAGGCTTCTTGACTCGAGGACCGGCCAATTCCTTGTGATTGTTGCGGGAATCAAGTCTTATAGTACGCAGGGGGCGGGTGAATTTGTCTCGAGCCAAGAGTACCTTCAGGCAGGCCTGCAGTCTGTCTCGCCTGAATGGGAAAAGAAGAATCTGCAGATCATTCTGCAGACTCCGGTTACAGACGGACTACCCGGACGTCCTCAGGTCGTTGCGAGCTACGTTTGGTGACAAACCTCTGCCTCTCATTTGATCGGGTCCGTCGTTCTGAGCAGACAACGAAGATTTGTCACAACGGGAAATGACAGGGCTCATACTCTGAAGGCAGGCTAGCGGTCTTCGAGTTTCCAGAGAGTCCCGTTGGACTTACCCAAACGAGTCAAGTTGGAAGCGGTGGCGCTCATCATCGCGATTCTATGATCGAATGATTTGTGCGAGTCGGCGAGAGTTTGCCAAAGAGCATTGGATGGTTTGGATATTCAGTTTGAACTCTACGTGAGCCGCGCGTTGCAGGCGACTCACCAGAAAGCTTTGGCTTCCACCTTGGGTTTGCCTTGCATTCCGTTGACTACTTGCGAACTGAGGACCACTTCGAAATTCTTTTTAGTCCAGTCAGCGCCAGCGCCATCTGCGAACTGTTTTAGCGTTGCCTCATCTGTCAGGAATTCACCGGCAGCCCTGGTTCCGCTGCCCGCAATTCCCGCCGCAACCAGAACTACCTGGCCGGTGCTCTCGTCAATGAAGCGGGCGGCAATTGCATAGTCAGTGAGAACGTTACTTCTCCGAGCCAATGAACCGACTTGCCAGGCGCGTGACTCGGGGTGCTGTGTGTCCGCGATCCAGTAAACCTGATTTGGGCCCTCAGGCCCTACCAAATGAAACCTGAGTGTGGACGTTCTGTTTTGCGTCCAGTCATTGTTCAGCATTCCAATCAGAACAACCGGCCCTTCCCGAAGCTGAGAGGAAACGGTTGTCCGGGAACTCTGGACCCCGAAAGCATGTCCGCGAGCTCCGATCAGAGACACGAATCTGCTAAGAACTTGCACGTCAGAAAAAGGAACAAAGTCATTCTTTTCTGCGGACGCTTGAAGATTCGAGGCCTCATCGGCACCGCTCTGGAGCGCAGTCAGCGGAGAAGCATGAGGTGCAAACAACTCGAACTCGGTTTCGCCCATACAGAACAAGACAGGCTTGCCACTGGTGAGCAGCGGAGACCAGACTTCGTCGAGAGCGGACTTTTGTTCTTCGAGAGCGGGTTTTTGTTTCCCGAATTGCTTCCAATAACGAGTGGCCAGGACCAATATCACGACGATCATCAGGCCAGAAGCGATCAAACCCGCCGGCCAATAAATTGTTCTCGTCCTCTTTGGGTGGCTGATTTGCCTCGCTTTAAGGGGAACTACCGGCGGAATCATTTCGAGTGCGGGCGAATCCGGCGGCGGTTGCGAGAAGACGGGAACATAGGATCCCGGATTCAAGTCAATTCTTAACTCGCCCCCATGCTCCGGTGACTGGTAATACAGGGCGAGCCGCTTTCTCACCTCCGCGGCGCAGAGACGCACAACAGGATCGAGATTGGTATCGTAGGCCGGCGGCCGATGAAATACTTCTACGCCGAGGGTGCGCTCTTTTAATTCGTCTTCGTTCCCGGCAAGAGTCTGTTCCACGATATACCGGAGCAGTTGCGGATAGCGCTTGCTTGCGGCGAATCTACTGTCACTCACAATCTTTTCGAGCTGCACGTACACGAGCTGCTTTTCGTTCTGTGAATTGGGGTGCCAAGCACCTGTCAATAGCCCGGTAGACGCCATGGTCTCGCTCCGCAGCCCCAGATCCGGCCAAATTCAACGTAACACCGCCTTGATACGTCCCGCAACTACTCCAGAGGATCTCGATTCGCTGCAACGATTTGCGGTCCGAAGCAAGGAGGTATTGAAAGTTGGGACTACCGTAGCAATCTTGATCATTGAATCGTCGGACCGTTTGAATGCGGAGCGAACTGGATAGTCGGTTTACCGCGTCACCTAGATTTCGGGAGCGAGAAGGTAGCGGCAGACTGTTGGAGATCGGAGCGTGGCTAGCAAACGCCACCGAAAGTCACACAGCGCAAGACAACAGTCTTCCATTAGGCAATTGGATCGCCCATGGGAGACACACTACTGGAGGAGAAATGTCAAGGAGACGCATGAGGCATTGCTTATTGGTCCTGCTGGTCGGCTTATTCGGCGCAAGTCTGCTGCATTCACAAAACGGAACGGGTATGCTGGTCGGGCATGTCAAGGACGCTAACGGCGCGGCCGTGGTAAACGCCACTGTGACCATCACCAATGTCGACACACGGGAAGTCAGGTCCTTGACGACCAACGAGGTCGGCGATTACACCGCTTCGCTGCTCTTGCCTGGCAACTACCAGGTGACTGTCTCCGCCGCAGGATTCAAGAAGGAGACCAAATCCGGAATCGTATTGAATGTTGATCAGACTATCCGTGCAGAGATTTCCTTGTCGGTCGGTGCGACGAGCGAAACACTAACGGTCACGGCCGATGCGCTCAGTCTAGATACGGAAGATGGGGCCGTTGGACAATTGATTACGGGGGCGCAAATCGCTGAACTCCCGCTCAACGGCCGGAACTTTCAGGACTTGATGTTTCTGTCTCCTGGCGCCGTGAACAATCCTGGAGGCAATCAATCCGCTGGCCGCCTCACGATCAGCGGAAGCGGAACTAGTGCGGTTAGCCTGGGTGGTTCCCGCGGCGCGTCTGAGGGCTACACCGTAGACGGTACCTCCATTGAGGACGTCGGCTTCGGCACTCCGGGCTTTGGCCCCTCGCTGGACGATATTGCCGAGTTCAATGAGCTGACCAAGAGCTACTCGGCCGCGTACGGCTTCAGCCTGAACCAAATCGATATCACGAGCAAGAGCGGAACCAATAACTTCCACGGTACGGCATTTGAGTTCCTGCGCAACAGCGCGGTCGACGCGCCCTTTCATGGGTATGTTCCCTCACAGGGCGCTCTGCCGTTGCTACAGCAAAATCAGTTCGGCTTCGCGCTGGGCGGCCCGGTCCGCATTCCCTGGCTGTACAACGGACGCGACAAGACGTTCTTCTTTGCAAACTACGAAGGCTTCCGCCAGAACACAGGTGGCCAGGCAGCACCCCAGTCCGTTCCTTTGGCAGACGAGATGAACGGAAAGTTTGATGCCGATGTTCTGGGCAATTTCACAACTGCGCAACTCGGCGCCGGCGGGACGCTAACCCAGTGCGGCCATACCTATCAGGTAGGCGATCCTCATCCCCTCTTCAATCCCTTCGATCCTAACGGCTGCCCTTTTGCAGCGGCGGCGGACGGCAGCTACACGATTCCCAGCGGTTCAATCTCGAAGCTCGGCAAACTGATTATGACCCCCGGTATCTATTATCCTGCAGGGCCGAACACAACCGGTCCTTCGATCGGCGTCGAGAATTATTTGTTTGCCTCGAAGGGCATCTTTAACTTCAACCAGCAGAACTATCGGATCGACCAGACCATTGGTGCAAAGGATCTGATCTTTTTCCATTTGACGTGGCACGACGAATCACAAGACGCTACTTCCACCACGCCGGCCAACGCGACAAGCCAAACACAGCCTGGCCGCCTGTACACGGCGACTGAAACGCACACGTTCTCCCCCACTTTGACCAATCAGCTTCGCATCGGAATCTCGCACGCAAAGTGGGTCAGAGAGCCAGCGGGAACAATCACTCCCGCGGTACTCAGCTCACTCAGCTTTCCCAGTGTGTTTACCGCGCCCGGAGAAAATTATCCCCGTATCGTGTTTGACAGCAGCAACCTCAACGACGGACTCACGTATAACGGCGGCGCCGCCTACGTAGGCGGGCTCGCCAGTAGCGTCACTCAGAACCGGGATTACAGCGACTCGGCAACTTGGAACGTCAAGCGGCATACCCTCACCTTCGGATTCCAACTCCGCAATGTTCGCTACATCCCGATCTACAACCCAGGCATTGGGCGCATCAACTACAACGGCGAGTATTCCGGAGACGACTTTGCAGACGCTCTGCTGGGTGCAGGCGCGGCGATTGACCTGGTTGAATTGGGACCTCTTTCCAGTCCGTCGGTAAACCCAGGTTCACATCTCCACTTTAATTCCTGGGCACCTTATGTGCAGGACGATTGGAAGGTCAACGATAGACTTACGTTGAATCTGGGATTGCGCTATGAGTTTAACGCCACGCCGTTTGATGAGCAGAACAGCTTCCTCTGGGCCGATTTCAACGCGCCTGGTGGCGCCCTTTACATCGCCAACCCAAAGATTGCCGCGGCTTATGGCGGCGTCAATCCTTTCGCCCCATCGACTGGCCTCTACGTTCCTGCACCTAACGGCATGCGTGGTGCCGGGCCGGCTGAGAAAGACGTTTTTGCGCCACGTCTCGGCTTCGCCTACCGCTTATTTGGAAACGATAAGACTGTGCTTCGTGGTGGCTTCGGCAAGTACTTCGACACTATCGAGATAGACGAATATGCAGCAAGCGCCAACGGAATCTATCCGTCTACATCAACTGTGAACTCGGGCAACGACGCACCGCTGAGCTACCCGCCTGCATTCAACACGAACGCATTACCCCAGGCCGCAGCGGGAGCTGCTCCGTTGGTGTCGTATGCCACTAACCCATCTACCAGCACTCTTGGCTTTGTTCAGACGCAGGGTGATCACACGCTCAATCCCTATTACCTGGCCTGGAATCTAGGGGTCGAACGCGAACTGCCCTGGGCGACGAAGTTGGAAATTGACTACATCGGGAACCATGGTATTCGCCTCTTTTCGCGCTCGAACCCCAACGCTCCAACCGAGTGCATCCCGCTCTACGGTTGCACTGTCACCGTAGCGACCCCGGCGACGGTGCCGGCCGCCGCACGAACCCCCTACCAAAACCTCGGAATGCTGGTGTATGCCGGTTTTGACGGCTTCTCCAACTACAACGCGATGGACGTCAAAGTGGAGCATCGCGCGCACGACCTGGATATGGTGGTAGCTTATACATGGTCTAAGGAACTCGACACCAAATCGTCTGTCGGATCGATCGGCGGCGACGATGCTGGATGGGCAGGGCCGCAGGATGGACACAACATCGCTGCGGACTACGGACGCGGTAACTTCGATATACGACAGAGGCTGGCAATCAGCGCCGTATATCCGTTGCCCATCGGCAAGGGGAAGGCTCTTCTTGGTAACAGTTCAAGTTTGGTCGATGAGGCTATCAGCGGATGGAAGTTCGGCGTAATTTCTTCCCTCCAGGGAGGAATTCCGTTCACCATCGGAGCTGAAGATATCCAAGGCGCTAACTCAACCTATTCTGAACGAGCCAACATCAATCCGATTCCCGCCGGATTCCATCAATCGCTGGCTAAGCAGTTTATCTACGACTCAACCCCAGGTTCCACCGATGCGCAGTATACACAGCCGGCCCCCGGTTACTTTGGAGATTCGCGCCGCGACGCTCAGAGTTCGCCTGGCCAAATCAATGCCGATTTTTCGTTGGCGAAGGACTTTCCGATCTGGGAGAAGACGAACTTCGAATTCCGGTTCGATGCATTCAACGCATTCAATCATTGGAATCCTGGACAACCCGGCGAGGTTCAGGATGCAACGAACAGAGCCTTATATGACGGTTATATCGCTCCGACAGACAGCCAAAATAGCGCACGAATTCTGCAGATATCAGGACGCTTATCCTTCTGATGAGTACGCAAGGATCGAACTGAAAGAGCAAAGGGGCGCTATCCGCCCCTTTGCTTGTACTGAACATTCAAGAATTTTCAAAGCGGTTCCGCAATCAATCTCCACTTCGGAATGAAGAGCCTCTCAATGACTTCGCCAGGACAATTGACTCGCTGCATGATCCTGTGCCTTTCGGCCATTCTCTGTTCGATTGCCTGCGGTGCCAACGGCCAGTCGAAAGAACAGACGGACCCAGGTCGGACAGCACTTCAGCACGGAGACTATTTGTTCGCTGAGACGCTATACCGCCAGGCCCTGAGTCAAAACCCGCGCTCTCCGGAATTACTCACCGATCTTGGTATTGCCCTTCAATTGCAAGGCCGGTCCACGGACGCCATCCATGCCTTCGAACAGGCTTTGAAGTTGAAGAGCTTGCCGCGCACCTATGCGCTGCTCGCCGAGGAGAAATGTAAGATCCGCGATTTGGATGGCGCGCGGCCTATGCTGAACAAGATTATTCGCGACTTCGCCAGAGACGCCGAAACCATCGCTATCGTTGCTCCGTGCTATCTCGAACTCGATGAGCCTGTCGAATCGGCAAAAGCCTACACAGTTCTCCTGCGCGACGAGGCATATCCGCATGACCTCGCGTTGATTCAACTGGCCAAGTCGTATCTGGCTGCAGCGCAGTACTTCGTCACCAGGCTGAAGGAACACCCCGACAGCAAAGCATATGTCACGGCGCTTGGCGAGGGAAGCACGGCGGGCGATCCGCGCAGCGCCTTCCCCGTAGCGCAACACGCGTCTCCGAATTTTCACGCCGATCTGGGATTCGATGCGGTTCTTACGATCTGGCATCAGCACCAGGACGATCCAGCTCTGCTTTATCAACTGGCTGTAATCAGCGGAGAGCAAAGCATAAAGCAAATCGAACTCTGCAGTCAGCAATATCCGGATTCTCCCTATTTTGCTCAGCTCAAGTTTGAAATGTTCGCTGACCAGGGACGGGAAGAGGAGGCGGTCAGCGGATTCAAGGAGTTACTCCATTCGGATCCGGAACTGCCGGACTTGCGCCACGACCTCGGCATGCTTTACAGGAAACAGCGTGAGTGGGACAAGGCGCTCGCCGTCTTTCGTGATGAGCTTTCCGCTAATCCTAAGGACGAACGTGCAACTGCACGAGTGAGTGAATCGCTGGTCCAGTTGATGCGATGGAAAGAGCTCCGTGACATGCTCGCGCCGCGCATGCAACAAGCTACAGTGCCGCTCTGGGCAACGCTCGATCTCGCTGAGGCGCTTGAACAGTTGGGCGAGTCCGACAAGGCGATTTCTCTTCTTTCAAAAGGAGAGTTGGAATATCCATCCAGCAGGGCCGTGCACTTTCGTCTACTCCATCTTTATCGCGGCTCGGGCAATATGCCGAAGGCCGTCGCCGAGGCGAATTGGCTCAAGAGCCAACCGGGATAGGCGTCGTTTTGGAACCCGAATTACACCGAGTGAGGGAATTTGTGCTGAGCTTGCTAAGTTCGAACAATCAAATCACCGCCCCGACGCCACGACGTGCACCGTTGTTTGCCGTGCTATGTCTCGCAATCGTGGCGGTGGGAAGCGGCGGCCTCGAGTCCGCGCAGGCGCAGAGTCCGCCGCTGAATCCCGATCTGGTCGCAGCGAAGTGGCCGGCGAGTTGGATCGCCAGTCCGTCGGTGCCGGCGAAGACTCCGGGGGTGTTTTACTTTCGCAAAGAAATCATGCTCGAGACCCTGCCCCACCACTTCTGGGTGCATGTGAGCGCAGACAACCGGTTCGTGTTGCACGTGAACGGAGAGTATGCGGCAGAAGGGCCGGCACGTGGTGATCCGCTTCATTGGCGGTTTGAAACGGTGGACCTTGTTCCCCTGCTACGCGCCGGGAAGAACGTGATTGCGGCGGTGGTATGGAATTTTGGCGAAGCGGCGCCGGCAGCGCAGATGAGCAGTCGCACCGGCTTTCTGATGCAGGGGGACACCGAGGCGGAAGCCATGGTGAATTCTGGGCTTGAATGGCGCGTCCGCGAGGAGGCGGGCCGCGCAACGTTGAGTAACAACGGTGTTTCGGCATACTACGCTACCGGCCCTGCGGAAACTGTCGATGGTCGCGTGCTGGACTGGAACTGGGATCAGCCGGGCGACGGAGATTCCGGCTGGGAGACTCCAAAACTGGTAGGCCATGCTGCGACGCCTGGCGCGTTGGATGCGCAAGCCGCTTGGTATCTCGTACAGGATGACCTGCCGCCGATGGAGCATCGACTGACCGACGCGGGCGAGCCGGTGCGCGCAGAGGGAGTGCCTGCGCTGCCAGCGTTTCCAGCTCAACCGCTGGAGATTCCAGCGAACACTCACGTGACGCTTCTGCTCGATCATCGCGTATTGCAGACGGCATATCCCGAGCTGAAGGTAAGCGGCGGACGAGACGCGACGATTGGGCTGACGTACTCGGAGGCTCTCTACGATGCACAGGGGCAGAAAGGAAACCGGAACGAGATTGAAGGGCGACATATCGATGGCCGCACGGATGTGTTCGTCGCGGACGGCGGGACGGAGCGCCGCTTTGAGCCGCTCTGGTGGCGCACCTGGCGTTACATGCAGATTGAGGTGACGACGAAAGGCGAGCCTCTGCGGCTGGATGGGCTGCGAGCGTGGTTTACGGCATATCCTTTCGATGCGAAGGCGGCGATTGCTGGCGACATTCCCGAACTGGATGCACTTTGGAAGACGGGCTGGCGGACTGCACGCTTGTGTGCGCACGAGACCTACATGGATGCGCCGTACTGGGAGCAATTGCAGTATGTGGGCGACACCCGCATCCAGGCGCTGATCTCGTATGTGATGACGGGCGACAGCCGGCTGGCGCGGCAGGCGATTGTGAACTTGGACGACTCGCGCACTCCTGAGGGGATCACTCAGAGCCGCTATCCCTCTGCGGTGCCGCAATTCATCCCACCATTTTCGCTGCTTTGGGTCGGTATGCTGCACGACTACTGGATGTATGTGGACGATGAGCAACTCGTGAAGGAGACACTGCCGCATACGCGCACTGTGCTGGACTGGTTCGCGGCGCTGCAGCGTCCCGACGGGCTCCTGGGCCGGATGCGGTGGTGGGAATTTGGGGACTGGACGGCCGATTATCCCTATGGTGTGCCGCCGCAGGAAGCCGACGGTGGATCGACGTTTCTGACGCTGCAGTTCATCGAGGGGATGCACGACGCAGAAGAAATGGAGTTGGCGTACGGAAGCCAGGAGCGCGCCAACCAATACTGGGCAAGGATTCGGAGGGCCTCGGCTGCCCTGAACGCGCAAACCTGGGACGCGCGATATGGTCTGTATGCGGACACACCGACAAAGAAGTCCTGGAGTTTCGAGGCCAACGTGCTGGCGGTTCTATTGGACGTTGCGCCGCGCGCGGAACAGGCTGCGGTCTTGCGGCGGCTGCTGGCATCGAAGCCGGATGCGCAAACGACGGTTCAAGGGAGGACGGTTCCGGCGATTTCGAAGCCCACGTATTACTTCCGCTTTTATCTGAGCCGCGCCCTTGAGCATGCGGGGATGGCGGATTTGTACCTGCAACAGTTACAGCCGTGGTACGACATGCTGCGTCTCGGGTTGACCACGTGGGCGGAGAATCCAGAGCCGACGCGTTCGGACTGCCATGCGTGGAGCGCCACTCCGAATTACGACTTGCTGACGCTGGTTGCGGGTATCCGGCCGGACGCCCCGAGATTCAGGAGAGTACGGATTACGCCGCATCTGCGCGGGCTGCATCATCTCGATGCGTCGATGCCACATGTTGGTGGGATGATCCATACCGTGTATCAAGTGGAAGGCTCGAGTTGGAAGGCAACGGTGACGCTGCCGGCGGGATTAACCGGGGAACTGGTCTGGGGAACGCACGAATACCCGTTGCACGCGGCGACGCAGGTGCTGCTGCTCGCGGGGAAGGAGAGGTAAGTTGGGCACGATCTTAGAAGCACTGCGACTTTCAAGAAGCTCAGAAGAACCATTCACCAGGAAGGAGGATGAGATGCCAAGGGGCAGGAGGCATACGCCCGAGCAGATTGTGCAATTGCTCCGTCAGATTGAGACAGACACCGCGAGTGGAAAGAAAACAGATAAAGCGTGTTACGAGGCAGGAATAAGTGAGCCGACCTATTACAGGTGGTACCAAGAGTTCGGCAATCTGAACTTGGATCAAGCTGAGAGACAAGAGCGTTAAAGGCGCGTATGAAGAAGCGCAATGCCCGATCGCGCGCAGCAGACCAAACCGACCGAGAACCCAAGAGGAAGACAAACGGAATGATGCATATCTCTAGACGTGATGTGTTAGCTGGATTGGCCGCTTCAAGTGCTGCCTCCATCGTGAAGAGTCACTGCGAACCGCTCCAAAGCATCGCCGCCGGCGAAGCAGCAATCCTTTCCGACGAGGAGAGAAATCGGCGCGCAGATACACTAGTCCGCTATTTCGCATCGATAGCGCCGCAACTACTGCGGGCCCCGGACGGAATCCTTAAGCATCCAAGCATTGCACAGAGTGCGCCCGGCAAAGCCTATTCGACTCAACTCTGGGATTGGGACACCCTTTGGACCAGCAAGGGGCTTTTTCGCGTTGCCGAGCTCGAACACGACGAGTCGCTCAAGCAACAGCTTTGCGAGCACGTTTCGGGAAGTCTTTTGAACTTTCTCGAGCACGCATCACCGAGGGGGCAAATTCCGATCATGATGACCGCTGACAACGCGGACGCGTTCCGAATCGTAGCCAAGAGCGAGACCTCGAGGAACCAGGCCAAGCCCGTTTTCGGTCAGCTCGGACTGCTCGCATCCGACCAACGCGGGGATGTCCAGTGGCTGGCACCGCACTACGACGCGATTCTTCGTTTCTACGATTCCTGGGTGAAGCACAACTCCTCCCCGATTGGCCTGCTGGTGTGGGGCGATGATGTTGCAATCGGCGACGATAATGACCCGACCACATTTGGCCGGCCTTTCTTTTCCTCGGCGAATCTCCTTCTCAATTGTCTTTTCTACCAGGATCTCTTAGCGTCGGCCGAACTCGCCAAGAGGCTGGAACGCCCAACTGATCATCAGCGGCTTTCACGCCAGGCGGAAGAGTTGGCGCAACGCATCCACACATGTTGCTGGGATCCCAGAGATAGTTACTACTACACCGTCGATGTTCAATGTGTCGACCGGCGAGCTGATCTTATTCCCACCGTCCATCGTGGGATGGACATGTCCTGGAAGTGCCTCCCGACGAGGATCCAGATGTTTACGGGCTTCCTGCCGCTGTGGTGCGGCATTGCCCCTCAACAGAATGCGCAGAAGCTGGTGAGCACAAACTATCTTGCAGACGACCGGCTCTGCGCGCAATGGGGCACGAGGTCGCTTTCGTCACTCGAGTCCATGTACTCACTAGAGCGTAGTTCCAACCCAAGCAACTGGCTCGGACCCGTCTGGATCATTGTGAACTACCTCGTGTGGAAAGGTCTGCAACGATATGGATACAAGAAAGAAGCAGATGCGCTAGCCGACAAGACTCTCCTTCTCCTGTCGAGGGACCTTGAGGTGAACGGCTCACTGAATGAGTACTACCATCCCGATACGGGCGCAGCTCTGAGTCACAATGGATTCATCGACTGGAATCTTCTTGTTCTGGAAATGATCTGAATGAGGAATGCTTGTGTGAAATCGAGGACACCTGACCTCTTCATCTTGACGACTGAGTCGAGCAGGACGGTAAGGCGCCGCCTGGACCCCTGCCAATTGTCCAAAACCGCTCGTTGAAGACGACCTATTCGCAAGCGGAGCATACTACTAACGAAAGACGCTCTGTTGTTCGCTGGCCTGCCCGACAAATCCCATACCATCTGGAATGAAACAAACTGGCCTCGCTGCCTCAGAGGCCTCGCTCCCCCTGCCTGTACCACCCCCAAGCGAAAAACTCGAATTAAAGGTGCGAAAGAAGTCCTACGTTCTCAGTCCTCGGCACCTGATGCTGCTACCTGCAAGAACCTTATCGTACGTGCTCCACTTCCTGGACTAAGCCTTTAGTGAATCTGCGGATAAGTCCTGTAAGCGAGAAGTTCGGCGCTGAATGACGTTCCACTAAGACGAGTGGTCTTGAGGAGCACCTCGAAGTAAGGAAAGCTGCTCATGTGAAGGGCGTTTCGGAACTTTTCCATCTCATTCTGGGATGTCAGGAACTCCGCTGCCGCGTCTGTGGCGTCTGAATCAGTTCCGGCAAGGATGATGACATTGCTGGTGTGGCTTGGATTCGGCAAATAGGCGATGGTGGCGTAGCCAATAAGTTCGCCAGATGTTCCTTGTACCGAGTAGGCCGGTTGTTCTCCTGGCTTCGAATTTCGGTTTCTCACAATTTGCAACGGCTTCGCGGAGTCGTAGTCGTAATCGGTCACAAAGTTGAGCTGGCCATCGAACAGATAGTCCCACGGCTCGGATTTCTGGCCGCCAATCAGCACAACGTTGTTCTTCTTGTTAACCGGCCAAAGTCTGCCCATTTTGATTGTGTCTGGAAAGGTGTGCCTTCAGGTGCCGATCTTGCCTACCTTCACCCAGGTCGACGCCATGCTGTGCAATTGGAGTTGCTGACTATCGT
>Ga0182027_10008448_pt1 | contig 14981 bp, 15 predicted proteins | sample 712E1DmetaG_FD_121300 | JGI IMG/M metagenome (GOLD analysis project Ga0182027, IMG submission 121300) | Permafrost microbial communities from Stordalen Mire, Sweden - 712E1D metaG (Illumina Assembly) | ecosystem: Environmental > Terrestrial > Soil > Wetlands > Permafrost | place: Sweden... | reverse complement strand
CATCCAAGACGCTGCCAAGGCTTGACCTGTTCAACCGGATTCTCCATTCGGTGGGGTACGAAACACTTATCGTCGCAAGGAAGAAAGGCCGGACAATTCAGGTGACACTTGCGGCTTGAAACGTGGACTAAATTTCATTTATCAATAGGAGGTTGCGACATGAATTGCAAGGTCATCTATCATACCACAACCGGAAACACCCGGAAGGTCGCCGAAGCGATTGCTGCGGCTGTCGGAACGGTGGCATTGCCTATTGAGAACTCCCCGCCTGCGGATGCCGCGGATTTGCTTTTCATCGGCGATGGATTTTACGCCGGGACTGTTCACAAAGAAATGAAAGAGTTCATCAAATCTCTCAAGGGATCGAGCATCAAGAAAGCGGCCGTGTTCAGTACTTTCGGCGGGCAGGACAAGGCAAACGCGGTCCTGAAGAAATTGCTCGGCGATCAAGGCATCCCGGTTGCGCCGGAATGCTTCTCCTGCCCGGGGAAAGCGTGGTGGATATTCAACAGGAAGCATCCCACCGGACAGGAATTGTCTGCTGCAAAGGACTTTGCCCTCAAGCTGGCAAAATCCCAGCAACTTGCTACCCTTAAAGAGACCGGCGTTTTCCCATGACGAGTCCGGTATCTGCCGAGTTTTCCAACGGGGCTGATGTATCGCCCGCTATTGATTAATGCGAATTGCCCGCCGAAGCCCTGGGCCTATTTCCCGCCCGCGGAGCCGACAGGCCCTGCGCTGTGGATTGAAATCCTTTAGAAAAACCAATTTTTTTACCGGTACCCCCTCTGCCGGACATATATTATAATTCCAGCTATAATGATACTCTACCTCATAAATCCAAGTAATCCGCTTGTCAGTCTGGCCAAATCCAAGGAAAGTCATTGGAACAGGTTTACTGCGTGGAAACCGCTGGGTCTTCTCGTGCTCGCGGGCCTTACTCCCAAGGAATGGGACATCACGGTATTTGACGAGAATTTCGGCAAGCCCGATTACTCGAAACTCCCGCAGCCCGACCTCGTGGGCATTTCGGCGTTTACGTCGCAGGCGCAGCGGGCCTATGCCGTGGCCGCCGAATTTCGCGCACGCAAAGTCCCCGTGGTCATGGGCGGCATCCACGCCTCCATGTGCGCCGAGGAGGCAGGGAAGAACGTGGACTCCGTGGTGTGCGGGGAAGCGGAAGGCGTCTGGTCGCAGGTGCTTGCCGATGTCCGCAACGGCTCGCTCAAACCTGTGTACAAAGGAGAACGCCAGGACCTGGCCTGCGTTCCCGCGGCCCGGCACGACCTGCTGCCGCACGGTTATTTCTTCGGCTCCATCCAGATTTCCCGCGGGTGCCCGCTTGCGTGCAGCTTCTGCAGCGTTACTGCCTTTAACGGCGGGCATTTCAGACGGCGGCCCATTGCAAACGTGATTGAAGAATTCAAATTGATGAAGGAAAAACATATCCTGATCGTTGACGACAACCTGATCGGCACGCGGGCCGATCAGGTTGAACATACCAAAGAGATGTTCCGGCAGATGATTGCGGCAAAGCTCAACAAAAAATGGATTGCGCAGGTCACCATCAACATGGCGGATGATGACGAACTTCTCAGGCTTGCCGCGGCAGCCGGCTGTTTCGGCGTGTTCATCGGGTTTGAATCGGTCAAGAAGGAAGGCCTCGAGGAAATCCACAAGAAATTCAACATCCAGCACGGCAGGAACATGAAGGCCTCCATACGCCGCATCCAGAAACACGGCATTAATGCGGTTGGATCGTTCATCATAGGGCTTGATATTGACAAAAAGTACATCGGCAGGGATATCGCGCGCGCCGCGCGGAGCTACGGTCTCGACGCGCTCAACGTGATGTTTCTCACCCCGCTGCCGGGCACCGACCTGTGGAACAAGATGCTATCGGAAAACCGGATCACCGCGAACGATTTTCCCAACGACTGGAAGTATTACACGCTCACGTTCCCTGTTGCAAAGTACATGCACCTCACCTGGAGTGACATGCTCAGCGAAAAGGACAGTTGCTACAGGAATTTCTACGCATACCCGCATATTCTGAGGCGCACGAACAGCAGCCTGTGGCATTTTCGAAATCCATTCGTCACCCTTATCAGCAATATGGTGTTTCGGATCAACACGCTCCGCTTCGACCGGAAGACCTACGAGAATTTCGACGTGTCCAGGGGTCATTCGAATGCGGTGCCCGGATAAGAGGGACCGGACCGGATAGCCAGCTCAATCTCCTGCCGATTTCCGCACAAAGCGTCTCCCTGTTGATTTTGTGCAGCGCGAACAAGCATCAGAGAGAAGCCTGTGGCGCTTTCTCGAAAACAGACCACGCCGTCAGCAAATGCGCAGGGAACATGAAGGGAAACGTAAATTGGAACCACTCGCCTCTGTGCGCTGGCTATTCGGTTTGCCAGCCTCGCCATTCGGGCTTCTTGATCTGCTCAAGGAGCGTTCTGTCGAGAAACCATTCAACCGTCTCGGCGCTGCGGATGGTCGCCAGCTTTTCGGGCCAGGTGGGTTTTATCTGGAACAGGATTCCCGGATCAAGCTCCGCTTTGTAAAACGATTTGACGGTCTTGAGGTCGGCTTTCCAAAAGTGAACTTCCCGGATGCGGGCTTTGGACAGATCGGCCCCGCAAAGGTTGGCTCCCCTGAGGTCGGCTCCGCTCAGGTCGACTCCCTCAAGGTTGGCGCCTTCGAGATTCGTGCCGCGAAGATCGGCTCCGGAAAGATTTGCCTCCCAGAGGCTGGTTCTCGAAAGGTCAGCTTTTCGCAAATTGGCTTTTGAAAGATCTGCTTCCCACAGGTTCGCCCCGGAACAATTTGCTTCACTGAGATCGGCTCTTGCAAGGTCGGCTCCCCAGAGGCTTGCTTCTACCAAATTAGCCCCGCAAAGGTCTGCTCCCCACAGGTTTGCTTCTCCGAGGTTGGCTCCGGAAAGATCAGCTGACCGCAAATTTGCTTTTGAAAAATCGGCATTCCTCAGGTCTGCGCCTTTCAGGTCGGCCCCCTGCAGCAGGGCGTTTCCGAAATCTGCCTTGCCGGCATTGTTAAGGGCTCTCCACATGTTCCAATTCTTTGATCCGGATTTGAGTATGACAATCTGGTTTTGCACTGCCATGGCTAAGGTCCTCCTTTTGGCGATCGATCGGGTCTGCCGCGAGTTGTGCATTGCGACTGGTACGAAACTCGGTTCGAGGCTCGCTGCCCCCCTGCTTTGGCAGAACGCGGTCCTCTCCTTGTTTGCTGATCGGACACCAATTCGGTTTGCTTCAGCTTTTCTTAGTAACAAGGTGCCTCGTAGTGGGTCCAATAAATGGCAATATCCGTCATCCGTGCCCCAGTTTCGTGTATTTTTGGGTAGCGACAAACCCGAGAGGAGCCTCGATGAAAAAGAGAAAAGTGTTTGTGTTTGCCATCCTGCTGATCCCATTGATTCTCATTCTTCTCAGCTGCACAAACGACTCGGAAAAAGTCACTATTCCCGTGCAACCGGGTGGTCAGCCTACCACACTCAAAGCCAAGGTCATGGCTGCCGCTGATTCGATTCGGCTGGCGGTCCAGCGTTTCAGGGGTAAGAATTACAAACGGAAGGTCTTTGTAAGCGTCTTTACCCAGTCACAATATGCGGCCCAGGTGGGCAATCAGTTCGACACGATTCCGCAAAGCACCAAGAATCTTTACAACAACATACTCAGGCTCGAAGGCCTGCTGCGGCCCGGCGCCGACTACTATTCGAGTTACGACTCAACCATTGCGAGCGGGACCGCCGGCTTCTACGTTCCCGGTACGGATTCCCTTTATGTGATTCTCGCCGATACGGCAACCGGGTTGGCATTCGAAGATTCCCTCACGCTGTTCCACGAATTCGTCCATGCACTGCAAGACCAGTATTTCGGTCTTGACACTATCAATAATCCCTATGCGCCTTCCGACATGTATTATGCCACCGACTACGTGATCGAGGGCGAAGCTGAGCTTCTGATGGATTACTATTATTTTTTCCTGAATAGCGGCGCCTATCCCACGACGTCAACGCCCGTAGTCAACTTCCTCAACCAGGAACAAATCGGTGCGGATGCGGATCTGGATACCATGCATCAGCACGGCGAGCCCATGCTCACGAATATGCCCTTGCAGTGGGAATATTTTTCGTACGGCCCCAGATTCATTAACGCGATTGCCGGCATGAACTGGTCCATCATCGACAATACCATTTTTCCCGTGCTTCCGCTGCGGATGCTGGAAGTCCTTCACCCACAGGAATATTCCGCCACCAACGAGTATGTTCTCAATACGCAAGCATTGGACAGCGTCATCGTGCAATCGAACTTAATCGAGGACGATGATCAGCTCGGGGAATTGCTGGCGGACGTCATGTTCAGGGAATGGGATTTTGCCGCTTTCCGGGATATCCCGAACGGGATGACGGCCGACGAGTCGTTCGTGTTCCGGGACCTGCAGACGGACACCCTGCGAATGGTATGGTATACGTACTGGCGCGATTCATCGGCTGCTGCTGCGGCGACGTTCTTTGCAAATTACGCGAGCCTTGTCAACAAGAAACGGAATATCGTACTGCCACCCGCCGTCGATTCGACCGGATTTGCGTATATCAACGATACGGTCAACAATATCTATATCGAGCAGGCAACCAGTTATGTTTTCACCATAGAGAACTACAAGAAATCGGCATTGAGCAGCCTCACAGCCGCCTGCCGCACGGTACAACCCGCTTCGGCATGGGGGTTGGCAAAAGCGCGTGCACGCACGTCGGCAAGATTCTCGCGTGTCGACAAGCATCGGCTGCTGGACCGCGGCATCCGGCGGTTCCCGCCTGCGCGCGGCCCGATGCTGGCGGCTCGGCATTTTCTGCATCCGGGCCGGTAACACCCGCTTCCTGCGCAGGCCGGCCGAAGATCCTCTCCTACCGCGCTCTCAAGGCCGGCGTAGACCGTCAGCTGTCAACTGCAAACTTTCAACTCCATAACTTGTTCTTCACGCCATTGCGGTAAGATATTTTCTGCTGTATGAAATGCCTCGTCATGTTTTCCGGCGGCCTCGACTCCACGATTGCGGTGCACCTGATGCAGCGCCTGGGCTTCGACGTTCTGGCCCTCCACTATGTACTGCCCTTCTATTCCGGCCTCGGCCTCAGCCACGAGGTCATCAAGGCCCGCGCAGCTTCGCTTGCCGTTCCCTTGCGAATCGAAGAGGAGGGCCAAGAATATCTGGAAATGTTCAAGGGGAGACAATTCGGATTCGGCAAGAACGTCAATCCCTGTCTCGACTGCAGGATCCACAGGATCAAGAAGGCCGCGGTTGTGATGGACGAGGTTGGCGCGTCGTTTATCGTCACCGGCGAGGTGGTGGGCCAGCGTCCCATGTCGCAGCGCCGGGAATGTTTTGACATAATAGAAAAGCAGACCGGCCTCAAGGGAATGATCCTGCGGCCCCTGTGCGCGAAGATTCTCAAGGTCACTATTCCGGAGGAACGGGGCTGGGTACGGCGCGAGGATATGCTTGACTTCTGGGGACGCGGCCGCAAGGGACAAATGGCCTACGCGGCAAAGTTCAACCTTTCCTATCCCATGCCCGCGGGCGGGTGCCTGCTCACGCACGTGCGCACAGCCGAGCGGTATGCCGATCTGGCAAACAACAATCCGGATTTTTCCCTCAACGATTTCAAGCTGCTCGCCTACGGCAGGCATTTCCGGATAAGTTCTGCGCTCCGTTTTGTGCAGGCGCGTGACGACACGGAAAACGATCCCCTGGGTGCGTTGCGCCTTCCGGACGATACCGAAATCCTGCTGCGCGACGCCCTTGGTCCGGCGGGACTCGTGCGCGGCGAGGGCAGTGAGGAAGAAATGCTGCTCGCATGTTCGATATTCGTCAAGTATACCCGCGAAAGGACAAAAGACCTTGCCGCCGTGGTTTTGACAAAGGGAGATACCATGAGGGTTATTGAGACTGCGCCGGCGAGTGAAGAAGTGTGTGAGAAGTTTCGAATATAGTTGTGAGGCCGTTCCCCGCGCAGCTCCCACCGTCAATCATTCCGCTGTTCCCACTTGAGTTCAGGAATCTTCTTGATGTTTATCAGGAAGTAGTATCCCGGATTATACCCCGACGGCCGCCAGTCGAAGCGCATGTCCCAGCATTCCTGTTCGTAGTGGAAATGTACGTCGTGGTCAACGAACTGGTTCGTGACGAAATTGTAAGTGCTGCTCCACGACATCGACCAGTTGCGCGTGAAATTGATGGATGCGGATGTGCTCAAACTGTATTGCTTTGTAGTAATGAACGGATCGGTGGGAGAGTTGCGCGATTGCGAGAACGTGTACTGCGGGCTTATGCCCGCTTGCCACTGCTGCGGGCCGGCCCGAAGGTAATGAAGGTCGAATTTAGGCTGCAGGCTGTCCGCGGCAATCTTGTCTCCCTCCCACAAGGAGCCATGGAGCGACAGGGAGTTTGACGGCGAAATGGAAACACTGTACTGATGCAGGAGCGGCAGCGAAAGCCGGTCGTTCTGGTCGTACATCCAGAACGTGGAGCTGTACCCCACGCGCACGACCTCGTACCCCGTGTTTGCCGAAACGGAGAGATCGCTAAATTTCCTCGTCGGCGCCTCGAAATCGTAGGCTGTGGAAACGGCCGCGGTGAGAAGCTGGATTTTCTTCTCCGCCGGTTTGTCTCCGGGTGCGGCCGGTTTGTCAAGCAATTTTCCCTGGAATTCGTTGTTGATGTTGATGCCGACGCTCTGGCTGGGTTTATCCTTGGCCGGAGCATAGGACACGAGGGGGGTGTATTGTTTATCAAGATCGTGTTTCGGCGTATAGGTGTAACTGAGGGAGGGCGTGAAAGTATGCCGCAGTCCCGCAAAATTGAAAATGTGAATCGGGAAGACCCCGTATAAGTTCGTGCCCACGCTCACGCCCGCGTTCCATGAATAATCGGTACTCCAATCATTGTGCTGCTTGTATTGCGGTCTCTTTATGGTTGCCACGCTGTCGACCGCCTTGAGCGTGGTATCGATCTTTTGAGTCTGGCTGTTGAACGTGTAGACGGTATCGGAGACATGGGGCTGTGGAGACTTCGCATACCACTGCGCCCGAGTCAAGGTGTCATAAATTGTGTCGGGGATATACTGTGTATCATTCTTCGCCGTCCCCGCGGAGGTGTCCATCCACATGTCGAACGTTGATGCCTGCGCATTGAAACTCGGAGTCACGGTGATGTACTTGAAAAAGTTTTGCGGCGACGAAAGCGAGAACGACTGAAGCAGCGCCTTTCTCTGGTAGTTCTGGCCCGTGTCTCCCGCCGCGAAATAGTTGCGCAGCAGCCCGTTTGCCGAATAGGAATAATCGATTTTGTTGTACCAGGCCTCTTCTTCCTTGTCTTTGTCGGTGGCGTTCTCCTTCGGTGTAAAAGGAATAAGGGGGCGCGACGGCAGGCTGAAACTGGCACTCGGGAGATCTTCGCTCACTTCTCCGGTGGAAAGGTTCATATTCCTGTTCCACGTAATATTCGCGCTCCCGTTGATTGACGGTATTCTCTGCGACAGCGACATGTTGGCGTTGAGGTTCTGGTTGAGGATCTGGGTTGAATCTTCGGAGTAGGTAGTGTAGAACGAATTGGTGCCAACCATGCTTCCGCGGCCGGACAGCGTTGTGTTGCCGTCGGGGGTAATGTTCTGGTTGTGCGTATAATCCAGAGACCATTGCTGGCTTCTGCTCAGAAACGTGCCGGCGTTGGCGTATTGTCCCGTGAGCGAGCCGCTCAGCCAGTATTTCATCGCGTATCGCGTGGCGCCGTTGAAAACGAAGTTGTTGAATTCCTGGATCCGCATCCAGGCCGTGGCGTCAATGTAATCGTTGGGAACAAAATAGTATCCCAGGTTGTCAAGATAGCCGCCCGATTCCGGGTGACCGCCCCAGATGGGCGTGAGAAGCCCGCTCTTGCGGTTGCGCTCGAGCGGGAATGCAAAGTAGGGGAGCCATGCAACGGGCGCGTCGCCGAGCGCAAACACAACGGGACGGCTTATCACCTCGCTGTTGGGGATCACCTTGATGGTTTTTCCATAGAAAAAGTAGTCGGGAGTGTCGACAAAGGCGCAGGTGGTGTAGTTACCCTCTTCGATGTACAGGTCGTTGTTTTCCGCTTTGACAATCTTGTTGCCGTTAAAATACGCGTCGTCCATGTGCGCGCTGGCGTACTTCACCCTGCCGCGTTTGGTCTTTATGTTGTAAATCATGGATTCCCCGACCGTGGTGTCGTGTTTCTCAACGAGCTGCGGCTTGCCCTTTGCGATAAGCAGGCCGTCTTCCATGTAGTAGGTAATCGAGTCGGCGTTGAGCGTGATGTCCTGATACTTTACAACCGCGTTATTGATAAGCTTGAGCTGCTTGTTCTCGACGTCGTAGTCGATATAGCCGCCGTCGGCGCCGTAGTACACGGTATCGTACACGGCTGGGCCTTTTGATTTTGAGGTGTCGCCGGGGGCCTTTCCCTTGGCGGGCTTTACCGGTGCGATCGGCGGGCCTGCCGCTGTCCGAGTCGTATCGGTGTGCAGCACAGGCGACCCGCGCACGGCTCCCGTGTCGGCGAGTGCGGCAGGCGCCTTGACCGCGGTGTCCGATGGGGCTGCGGCAAACGATGCGGCGCAGAACGCGGTGCAAACACACGCGAAAAATGCCGCGTATCTGGAATAGTGGAAAGCAGGCATGATGGTTCGAACGGGACTTCCTTTGAGCAATAAAATACTTTAGAGCGCGGAAGGACTACGACGAAACAAAAGGAAGATTGTCCGGATGCAAACCACGAATTGCGGCGCATGCGGCCGCAGGATTTTCCCTATCTTGAATCCCGCAGCGCGCGCATTGCAGGCTGCTCACCGGGGTGTACATCCGGTCGTAATCGAGGTCCCCGCAGCTTGCTGCGGGGTCTTTCAATCCCAAAGTTTGCGAATTGCAGGGTGCTCACGCGGGCGTACATCCGGCTGTATTCGCGGTCCCAGTCGTGGTGCTGCGGGGGTTCTTGAATGCCGAATCTTCGGATGTCAGGGCCGCAACCGTCAATCGTCGTTTTGGGGCGCCCCATCCGTACCGGAAAGTGCCCTTCTACGCGTAGGTTTCTTTCTTTTTCTCGCCCGCCGCTGCAAATAATAGAGAACAATCATCATGCCGCCCAGCAGGAGAAGCTTGAGGTACACGCCGCCCCATGGCGCGGGCTTGGGATGGTACACGCGTCCGGCAAAAATAGTCGGTTGAATCGTATCTCCGCAGGTGTCAAACGCGAAAAGGCCAACCTGATAGGCGCCTGTTGAATCGTGCCAGATGCTGTCCCAGGGAACCACCCATTCGGCGGCAATGCCTCCCTGCACAGCGCCAGGGAGCGGCGCGGTCCGGTAGAAGGGGCGCAGCGAATCGAGAGAAGCCTGCAGTTCCATGGAGGAATAGGGAGATAAGCGGTGCGGCAGGAACCGGAATTTCCACAACCCGCAGGGCGCCTTCTTGCCGGTTGCGAAATAGCCAGTAAGGCCCTCTCGTGTGTTAAGCACATCGTAGAGCCACAACGAGTCTTTGGCCAGATACGCCGCGTCACTTTTCTTCCATTCAAGCAGAAAGCCGTCAAGTTGTATGGCCCGGCCGTCGCGGTCGACGCTGTGCACCTGAACCGCCCGAGCCGGGCCCCAGAGCGAAAGCAGCGCCCCGCACGAAAAAACAAATGTCATTGTCAACGCGCGCATCTGAACCCCACACTCACTTCCCCGAAATTCGGCTCGAACCAGTGGCGGTTCTTGATTTTGAGCTGCGATGCCGTGGAGTACCAGCCGCCGCCCCTGATAACCCGGTACTGGCCGACCTCGGCGCCCTGCGGGTCGGATTGCGGGGAGACCGTGTAGTAGTCGGGATCATAGTGATCCGCAGTCCATTCCCACACGTTACCGGTCATATCGTACAATCCCCACGGATTCGGAGTAAACGACGCGGTCTTTTCCGGACGATTTGCCGGAGGCTGCGGGCAGCGCGAGGCCGAAGGAGATTCGTTCCCCCAGGAATATTGCGCGGAATGTCCGGCCAGAGCCGCATATTCCCACTGGGCTTCGGTTGGCAGCCGCTTGCCGTGCGCCTGGCAAAAGCCCTGCGCCTGATACCAGGTGACGCAAACCACAGGGTAGCGGCCGTTGCGAAGCGCAGGCGGTACTCTCACGTTTCTGAATCCCTGTTGCGTCCAGATGACGCATGCGCCGTCGTCGTAGTGCGCCGGCGTGCAGGCGCCCAAGCGCACGCATGAGTCGTACTGCAAAAACGTCACTTCTGTTTTGTCAATGTGAAACGGAGAGATCGAAACCGCGTGGGCGGGCGCCTGGTTCTGCTCGCCGCCATCGATTCCCATTGTAAAGGAGCCGCCCGGCACCGGTGCCATCTGGGCGCAAAGCGGCGCCGCGACAGCGGCAATAACAGGTACGAGGCGAAACAAAGCGGTCATCGGTTTTTTCTTGACATTGCGGGACAGGTCTGTTTCCTACTGGGCGGCTTCGTGCATTTCCACGCCAAGGATGACGACGCCGAATACCACAAAAACGCCCACTGCGACGAGTGCGGCGACTCTGTCGAACCCCTTTTTCTTCGGCATCACCGGCGCCGGCTTCTTTTCCGTGCCACTTGAAGGAACCTGCCGCAGAACAACCGACAGGGAATCGGTCTTGCCTTCAGTCAAAGTAATGCGTTTTTCCGCCGATACAAAGCCGGTCTTATCGATCTTGACAGTATGTTCGCCCGGCTTGAGGCGGGGGTTGTCGCACGGGGTAAGGCCAAGCTCTTTATCGTCGAGAAACGCGGCGGCTCCCGCGGGCTCGCTCACAACCACGAGGTGGGAAGGCAGCACCAGGGCTACGTTCAGGCTCAGGGTGCTGTCACCCGGGATCTCCACACTTATCTTCTTGCCGAAATATCCCGTTGCCTTGACAATGAGCACATGGAGTCCGGGAGTAAGGCTGTCAACCGTGACCGGGCACAGGCCCTTTGGCACGCTATCGACGGTTACTTCCGCGCCAGCGGGCGTGGTGACAATCGAGAGCCGGCCAAAATGTGTGTGCTTTGCGGTGTCGGCGGCCGCGAGGGATATTTGCTTCGTCGCGAGTGAATCGGTCTTTGCAGCAGGCGCTGCGGCGAAGGCCGATAGCGCACCGGCGAGCAGAATGGAAACGAAAGCAGGAATAGCGGCTCGTTTACTCATGAAACCCTCTATGGAGGTTAGATAACGGCATGAACCTCTAGCGGAAATCCCGCCTGGTAGAAAATACTTTGGGAAGCAGCATACGGCGATTGATTTGTTTGAGGCGATTGCGCGCAACGTTCAAACAAATCGGGAAGAATACACTATGCGCCGAACTGCTCGGCCGGGATGGCCTCGTCGATCAACATGATCGGAATGTCTTCCCGTATGGGATAGAGAAACTTCTTGTCTTCCCGCAACAGGCCGGCGTCTATCGCCTCTTTGACAACTTCACCGCCCCGGTTCTTGAGCGTACCTTCCTTGATTTTTGCGTTGATCTTCTTGATGATGTCGCCCTCGACCAGGGTGACATCCTGCTTTGTCTCAGGGCAGCAGAGGATATCGAGAAGTTCTTTGTCGACCATGCGGGTGCTCCTTTTTTGCGAGGTTATTTCGTTAAAATATATCGCACAGGTGGCCTGCACAACCAAAAGCCACGCCCGGCAATCCCCTTTTCGTGCGGATGGTCGCGGCAGGCTCCGCAACGCCTGAGCACCGTATCCACCATCAATCTGGCGAACGATCCGGCCGGCCGTCTTTATGTCATGGTGGGACAAACCGACTTCAAGGACCCGCCAACGTCCCGGCCCTCGGCTCGGCGCTCAACAGGCACGTCGCGGACCTTGACCAATCGAAATGGATGGACGGAACCCTTTTCTACCAGAAGACCCCCTGCAATTTCTACTCCCGGTACATGCACCGGCGTTCGCTCAGGAATAAATGCTACGGCTTTCCTTACGACGATTACGGAAACTGGGCTGCGTTCGCCTCTCACGGCGGAGCGCAATGGCTGATTATCGCGGTGGGGTATTGAGAGGCGGCGCAGGATCGGGGTGCGGGGGGCACGGGTTTACATGGTGAGATTACGATTTTGGACTAGGCACTCGGCAAGTTCCTTATGTCCATAAACGACTGCTGAGGGCGGCGAAGCCGGCCGAGGCCGGGGGAGACGACCCTTGGAAGTCCCCTTCGGGGGAGAAGCCACGAAACCTGTATTCTCAGGTTTGACAATGTTGCGCGGACTACCTATATTTTTCGGTAAAGCCGTTAAAGCTGGGACGACGGGAACGGAGAAACGGGGGCCAAAATGAGCGCCTGTAAAGAAACTCTCTTTATACGCCCAGCAGCCCACGAAAAGAGATAATCCCTATCAGTTAATTTTTACAGCAGCCTATTTGCTTCCCATATTACTGCCACAGGACTTACCTTGCAGGGGCACTTATGAAATATTCGAGGATGGTAGTGGTTCTTGTGATGCTGTCCTTTGTTTATCAAGGATGCGGTCTATTCTATCCTCGAAATAAAAGTATCTTACGAGGCGATGACTGCAAAGCGCCAGGCCTTGAATGGATGGAAGCGGTCGAAGGCTATGACAAACAAGAAGTAATTGATCTTGCAACTAAGTTTGCGCTTGCTGCGCAGGTAGATGCAAAGTTGATAAAGAATGCGTCTGGGGATGTTTCTATAGTGGCTAGTCTAAGAGATATTGCACGCAATACGTCTGGAAAAACTGTAAAAGTATCACAAGAATTTTATGTGAAAGCAAATGCCTACCGAGCGACAATCTGCAATATTGAGAGATGGTTAAAAGAGAAAACTATATCAGACTCTTCCACTCGTGTGAGAGCGGAAAACTCACTGATTTCGTTAAGTGAGGCTTTTGATTCAATTGTATTAAAAGGGACATCTCTACCAACAAATGGACAACAGCCAGATCAATTAACTGGTGGGAATGTTGTTTCCCTTAATCAATCTGGTGAACAAACCACAAGAAACATAATCAATGAACGCCCAACTGCCAGAACTATTAAAGGCCACCGGGACCTGGTAATCCAGGAATTAAAAAGGGTTGAACCTATTGATTATGATATACAGGCGCTGATGAACGACATGGAGTCTTATAATCTGGCGTGTGAGATCAAGAGCGCAATGGATTCTGCTGGATGGCGGAACGGACAAATAATCCGGGGATTGGGAGGTGTTTACCCACAAGGATTTGGTGTAGCTTATGACAAACCAACTTCACAAAGTGAAACAATTACTGCGGCTTTAGTCGATGCAGGTCTCTTTGGTGGTATATGTCCTGACTGGAAGCAACAGAAGCTAGAAATATTCATTGGTCCTAATCCAGATAACTATGCCGAACCAAAGCCAAAACTAGAATGGGTTCGAAGAAAATTTATTGGAAAATAGTTGGAGTTGTTCAAAAGCAAAATATCCTAGGCTAACCCCTGCCGCGTTTTGGGTGCAGCGGGTGGGCGAGATAAGAAATGATTAAGAGCCGGCGGCGACGATTACAATGACAAATTCCTTCTCATGCCCACGGTCGATCATAAAGACCCGAACTCGGTCACGCTGGAATTCGAAATCGTCTCGTGGCTCGTCAACGACTGCAAGAGCGGGCTTAGCCCGGAGCAGTTCGTGAATCTGTGCAAGAAAATGGTGGCGCACCGTAAGGGGCAGTGAGCAGCGTTTTGTCTTGCTTTTTGTCCTGAGACGTCTTTATATTCATCAGATCAGGATTATCCGGGTAAAAAACGTGACGAGGCGGTCGAATGATTAAGAGAGTCTACATAGACAATTCGGTGATTGGCGGCATGTTCGATGAAGAATTTGCCCGATATACGAAGCGGCTTTTCCATGAGTTTGAATTGGGCCTGTTTCGTCCGGTCATTTCCTCCGTAACCGTGGAAGAAATCCAGGGCGCTCCGCAGAACGTCATGGCTTTTTTCAAAAAAGTGGAGGCGACGGCGGAAATCATCACACTGTCCGAGGATGTCGTCGAATTATCAAACGTCTATCTCAAAGAAGGGAAATTCTCACCGCAACTTCGCGTTGATACGCTTCATATCGCCGTTGCGACGGTAAATCATGTGGAGCTTATTGCCAGTTGGAATTTCAAGCATATCGTTAATCTTGATAGAATCAGAATTTATAACGCGGTAAATTTGAAAATGGGCTATCCCGTTGTTGAAATACGAAGCCCGAGGGAGATAATTCATGAATAAAAAATTCGATTCAGTGGCGTTTCAACGCAAACGGCGTGAAGCGTTGTCGAGACGTATTTGTAAAATGACGCCATCGCAAATGGTGATGCTTTTCAACGGGAAAATAAAAGTTAATCGGAGTTCTCCGGCAAACAAATCACGGGCCGCCGCATAAATTTCACGGAACAAGGTGAGATTCTTTATCCACTTCGCGCGCGAAGGGGACGCCCGATTTTGTTGGCGGACAAGAACTAAAGTTTTTTGTCCGCCTTCTTACGTGGACCATAGAGATCTGAAAGCGGGCACGATGGAATTCGAAATCGTGTCGTGGCTCATCAACGACTGCAAAGCGGGCTTGGCCCTGACCAGTTCGTGGATCTTTGCAGAAGAATCGTCGTTCATCGGGGAAATGAAGAAAAATAAAATAATATTTGACATTCCACTTTTTTCGCCGTATATTTAACACGCTTCTAACGCAAAGTTCTTTTAAAACCCCCTGATTTCCTTCCGATGCTACGGGTAAGACCAGGGTCAAAAAAATATTTTTTTTGAATATTGACAACGATTCCGTTGTTTAGTATATTTAAAAAACTGCCCCAAAATAGGGCAGATGCTCTTTGAAAGTTTGGATGTGTGTGATCGGGTTCTCTGATTACATTCTTTTTTTTTATTACGTTGGGATAATGAACTTTTCATAAATCTATGGAGAGT
>Ga0182027_10008447_pt1 | contig 14983 bp, 14 predicted proteins | sample 712E1DmetaG_FD_121300 | JGI IMG/M metagenome (GOLD analysis project Ga0182027, IMG submission 121300) | Permafrost microbial communities from Stordalen Mire, Sweden - 712E1D metaG (Illumina Assembly) | ecosystem: Environmental > Terrestrial > Soil > Wetlands > Permafrost | place: Sweden... | reverse complement strand
TGCGGACTCCAACACCGTCTTTTCTTTTATTAATAAAATTTATCAATCCACTATGACGCCATTGTAGCATACAACGGTAAGGTAAAAACCAATACCGCAGGCCAATTTTCAATTCTTTATGAGAATTCCTGATTATGCCTTCGTAGGCCTGGGCGGAATAGTAACCTATGTCTTTATGTTCTTTCATGCGTGAATCCAAATGCCCGGTAACACACCAAACTATTACACCATTGATTTGATCCACATTCATTACCACCCCACAGTGCGTAATCGGACATCCACAAGACATACCCATGGGCCGGCCGATAACGATATCCCCAACCTTAATATCCAATTCTCTTACTCTAACCGGGTTATGCGGAAGAATGGTTTCGCGTGGGCCAGGCTCATTAGGAAATGTATCTAATACAAAATCATACTCTCGATCAAGAGAGTCTTTCCAGGGCCCATCTTTATTTTCCACGGGTTCCAGTGAAGCTTGATTTTTATTTAAGTGTATACAACGCTTAATTTCTTTTGGCTCCTTTGAGATAACGCCAGCGAATTGCTCACAAGTTTTCTGCCCGCACAAACCACAATCCAAGCCCGGCAGCTGCCCTGCCACTTTTAGAAAATCCTGATCATCCATAGATTCAGCTCCTAATCCGGCTTACGATTATTTTACTCTATTCCCCGCGGTAAAAAATATCACTTTCTAGCGGACGCACCACGCCAAAATGTTCTTGCCATCCGATTTCTTTTTTTCCAACGCAAATTGTACATGTACCAACCGGCGGACTGCCTAACAATACCAGTGGATAACTAATTTCTACTGAAGCCTGCATTTTCTTAACCAAGCTATCAATGCCAATACCATAAAGGGCATTAGTTTCACAAATCGCCGTATTGGGTGCCGCATTCATAATTTGCGCCCTGAATACTTCACGTTCTGCCTGAGAAATCAGATCAATTTTGGTAACTACCGCAATATTTGCCAGCGTAAGCATGGGGCCAATCTTCCGCGGTAAATTCATACCACTAGTCGCCTCCAATACAACCACTCCTAGTGCGCTTTTAATGTAAGGCGAGCAGCGCAAACATAATCCGGCTGTTTCGACAAGCAAAAAATCAGATCCTTCTTTTTGCGCCCACTCAATAGCATCACGTAAAACCACAACATTACAATGATCAGGGCAAAGCTCACCTGAATAAACTTTCTTTGCCGGGATACCAAATTCCTTCTTGAATATTTCATCTTCCGTGGCATACTGCACATCTATCTTAAAATATGCGATATGCAATCCGGCATTAAGTAGTCTTTTGGCTACCTGCCTTAGAACCGTGGTTTTACCGGTAGTCGGAGGGCCGGCGCAAATAATAACTTTCATGTTTTATTCCCTGTTAAATGGCTCCGATTTAGCTGTTGGCCATCCCGGATTAATTTACGAAAATGTATAATCAAATCATCCAACTTCTTAATCTCTTCGGCAACCAGCAACTCTTCCGGATCAGCATGAATTACTTTAGTCATTGCCCCATACTGCATGGCTACTCGAAAATCAGACAATAGCGCAATCCGGGGATCGTGCGTAACAAAGATAAAAATCTTTTCATATTTTTTCAACAACTCTAATGCCTTGGTCCGGTGTATCCCGGCGTTCTCTATCTCATCCAAAAGAATAATCGGCGAGCTTCCGATAATTACGGCATCGGCGATGAGCAAAGCCCGGGTCTGGCCGCCGGATAATTCTGTCATTGCGTTTTCAGGATTCACCGGTTCACCGGTCAATTGATTGGCAAAGTCAATTGTTTCTTCAATAACTAAAGGAATATTTTGTCGGCCCCGGATACCCGCATGAATCCCCAAAAACTCATGCACCGGCAAATCCGAAAGGAAATTTGTGTGTTGAGTTATAAAAGCAACCGGATTCTTTGAAGGATCATCAAAGAATTCTTCAGGGGCACGGTTCCCGTTTATAAGCACGCGCCGCTTTGTCGGCGTATTACAATCGGCAAAGACCGCGATATCATCGATAAGGGTAGTCTTACCAGAACCAGTAGGGCCCACAATACTAATCACATCGCCCATCGCAAGGTCAAGCTCACCAACCCCTTCAGCTTGGCCATTTTTACCTATGCCACCAATAATTTTTAGCTGTTTAATATACATTAGAATAAATTTTTCGCAGTAATACCTAGCACATATCAGCGATTGTAGTATTCTCTAGCTTATCTGAAACGTAATCTCGGATTTCTTTAAATAAGCGGATCATTTTTTTCTCTTTTGCGATGGGAGTAGGCTCATAAAAGAACTTACTCACCGAATCGGTTGGTGCCAAAGCTCCATCAAATAAACGTATGACATCTGCTAAGATAATTTGAGCCGGGGGCTTAGCCAAAGCAAACCCCCCACGTTGCCCCTTAGAACTTCTCAGGTAACCCGACCTTTTAAAAATCAGCAAAATTTGCTCAAGAAACTTAGGCGGAATATTTTGCGCCTGGGCAATAGTTTTAACCGGAATAAGGTTTTTGGTGTCCTGCCGGCAAAGATATATTAAGGCCAACAATGCATATTCACTACGCGATGTCAATCTCATCTAGAATTCTCCTATTATGACTAATCTTATAGAATTAGTAATATAATGTCAAGGGAAAATCTCAAACTGGCTTGCTTGAAGATTAAAACTCAAAACGGGTAGATTTTTGAATAAAATAAATATATTAGAAAGTTAAAAAGGCAGGAATTATTCCTCTTTATTTGTTCTTATCATTAAATAAACTATTCCCGGACATAGCTTCAGATTTAGTAATACCAAATAAATCCAGGACGCTAGGGGCAATATCAATAATTGCGGGGTTCTTTAATTCTACTCTTCTATTCACGAATATAACTCCCGGAACCAAAGCAGCATCAACCAAGTGGTCACCGCTCCATTCTTTTTTATTATCTTCTAATAACAAGTTCGAGGCTCCACCCAGAGCAGTCTGCCAAGAAGCGCGAAAGCCTCGATGAAATCCTACAAATAAATCCGGCGCGTCATTTATATAGGCGCCTTTAAATACATCTTCGCTAAAATACACATTACTGACGATACTTTCACCACTTTGCGGGTCTTTAAGCTGTTTTAACCCCCTAGCAATAGACTGCTTAACATCCTGGGCCTCAGATTCTTCTAAGATACCATAATATTCCCTTCCTATTTTATTTAGATAAACTCCTCCGAAGCCTAAAGCATAGGCTTTAGTCTTAGACCAATCTATGCCCTCAAAGAATTCTTTGCTTTCTTTAACCCCCGGTTTTAAGTACAAGTACCCATTCTCAAGTAGCCAACGGTTTAAATCAACGGATTTGCGAAAAGGCCCAAATCCATGGTCAGATAATATAATCAAAGTTGTATCCTTATCCATACTTTTTAACACATCGCCGATAATCCCGTCGATCTTTTCATAATATCTAAAAATGGTATCCTGGTATAAGGGGTCTTTTTTGTAAAGAGGATGCCGCAAATCCAAATAACGCCAAAACATATGCTGAATTGTATCCAAGGTATCAAAATAAAAGAAAAATACTCCACCTTTAAAGTTTTTTAATTCCTCCTGCAGAATCATTTTTCTCTCAGCCAAAACCTTATCCACTTGTTCCAAAAAAGCTGCCTCATCTAACCTATTTTCGGTTAAAGCCCAGGTATCATTAGGCATGCCCTGGGTATAAAAAGACCCTAATTTCTTGGCTAATTTAGCTGAGAGATTTTTAGGAAATGAAATTTGAAAAAGCGGATTTTCGGGATCGAAATTTATCGGGCTGCAATACAATTCAAAATCCGGGCCGACGGATTTTAAATATAATCTTAATATACCGCGGGCCTGGCTAAATAAACCGGTTTTAAATGTTACCCTTTGCCAACTACTCCAGGAGCCTTTTTTTAGCAAAAAGCGCTTATGCTGAAGATCAACCTCTATTCCCCCTTCAGCCGGCTTAAGGATAACTTTTAAAGGAATTACTGTTTCTTTAACCAAGCTCCCTGAAGATAATTTTGGCCCGTAGATTTCTGTTTCGATTATATTATCTTGTGGCTTCACCTGAACAATCTTGCCTCGGCTATCTTTATCCTCAGGGGTTAACGGCCTGGAGGTATAAAAAGAAAACCTGCCGATTGTTCCGTAAAGGTCTGGAACACCCATTCCGGAAAGCATCTTACCTGAAAGGGGCTGCGCCGGAAAAGTATCCGGGCAAAAATAGATAAAGCTATTGATGCGATTCTTCGAGAGGACATCCCAAAAGGTTTCTCCTTTTCTGCGAATTTTGACTGCGGTTTTCCCCCCAGTATTTGAAATTTCGGCAAGACTTAGATATAAAGAATAGGTTTGCGGATTACGCATAACAAAATCAAATATTCCATGATCTCCCGGATTCATCCCGGTAGAAAAACTTGACCAAGCAACTACCGACTCAGAGGGAATAGTTGTCCTTAGGTGCGCATATGACCCGGTTGACTTTAGAGAGGCAAAATTGGGCAACTTCCCCTCGTTCATCATTTTCTCGGCGATATCCGGACTCATCCCATCAATTCCCATAATGATTACTTTATTTTTAGGTGTATTTTTATGCATCATGAATCCTCCAATCAGTAAGATTAGCAGTAAAATAATGAAAAAAAACAGATACTTTTTAAAAAACCTGAAGAAGAATTTGAAAAAAAATAAAAAACTTCCCAGTAAGCCTAAAATAATTCCCCATAAAAAAGAAGTATTCTGGACAAGGATGAATCCGTTACCTGGATCAACGTAATAATTAATCATATTAAATTTCTAAAAATCCTTAGAGGATAATCCCTACAGCGCAAATTTCGCTATTCACCTTAAGTACAAACCTGCCTAAACCGTTAAACCCCTTATTCTTCTCCACCACTATCGGGGTGTCGGTAATTAACAATGCCTCTATAACATCATTTTGCCCTGTTGCGGTACCCGTGGATCTTGGCTCCAATGTGGCGATATCCCGGGCTCCGGTTATCTGTTTTAAGCAAACAGCAGCTTCCTGGGTAGCGCACTTAAAAATCATCTTTTCTTTTATATCCAGAGGCCGGACACAGATAATCCTGGTTAAAACCTCCTGCGTAACTTTGGGTAGACTTGATTTACAGATAATCTGCCCACGACATAAACCACTCATATCATCCAGAGTTAATCCAATGCTCTCCCGGGCTACCGCTTTTGACTTCTTCTTATTAAAAACATTTATTTTCTTTACCCGGGCCGTCTTATTTAACGGCAGGATATTAACGGTTTGCCCTGGTTTTATTTTTCCAGAGATAATTTCACCTACGGCTACTTTTTTGTTGTTTAATTCATAGACATCTTGAATCGAAAAACGAAAATCCTGAATCGCTCTTTTCTTAAATGAACTGTCAAGCCTTTCGGCAAGAGGCAAACCCTCATACCAAGGCATTTTTTTAGACCGCTTAAACATGTTTTCTCCGTTTTTAGCGGATAGAGGAATAAAATACCCCGGCTTAATACCGACTATTGCAGAGAAAGCATTTATCTCTTTGGTTATCGCCTCAAATACATCTTCCTTATAATCTACCGCATCCATTTTATTTACAGCCACGATAATCTGGTCTACGCCTAGGAATTCCAATACGAAAAGATGCCTTTTAGTCTGTGCTTGGATTGATTTATTGGCATCTACCACTAATATGGCAATCTCAGCATAAGAACTGCCGCAGATCATGTTTTTAAGCAATTCCTGATGGCCGGGCACGTCAATAAAAATAAGCTGTTTTCCTCTTTTGCCCCGGCAGAAACTCTGAGTCGTATCAATCGTTAACTGCCCCTGTCTTTCTTCCTCAAAACTATCCAATAAATAAGCAAATTCAAATTCGCTGCTTAGGCCTTGACAGACGCGCTCAATTTCTTCCATTGCCCCATCTGAAAGCGAACCACTTTCATATAAAAATCTACCAATTAGAGTAGATTTTCCTGCATCCACATCGCCAGCCAACACTACCTTCAGATATTTTTTTAGCTCCATTACATATACCCCAGCGACCTTAACTTCTGCATCATATATTCTTTTTCTTTATCTTGAGCCCGGCCGCTCCTCTCAGAAATTCTGGTATTTTCAATTTCTTTAATAACCTTCTTTACCGTATCAGCTTTAGATTCTATCGGCTGGCAGCAACAAGCACATCCAATACTACGGTATCGCTTATTCTTTTTTGCAAAATACAGTCCTACTACCGGCAATCTTTCTCTTTGGATATAACGCCATACGTCAATCTCACGCCAATGCAACAACGGGTGAACCCGAATATGCGCGCCATCCTGAACAGATGTTTTATAATATCCGCTCCAGAGTTCAAGCGGTTGGTTTTGATAATCCCACCGAAACTCTTTGTCTCTTTGAGAAAAATATCTTTCTTTAGCCCTAATCGCGTGTTCATCCCTCCTGATTGCCAAGAATAATGCTTTAAAACCGCGCTTTTCAATCTCCTGTTTCAAAGCCTCTGTCTTTAAAGCATGGCAACAATTAAATCTGCCTGTTTGCGCAGATATATTTTCTTGCAAGGCAGGAATATTCTTGGCAATAATTAAGTCCAGGCCCCACTCTTTTGTATATTTATCCCGGAATTCATAAATCTCTTTAAATTTAAAGGTAGTATCGATATGGACAAAAGGAACGGGGACTTTCCCAAAGAAGGCTTTTCTTATTAAATGTACCAAAACCGTTGAATCTTTACCCATGCTCCAGAGAATGGCTAACCTATTCCCGTATTCCCAATAGGCCTCCCGGATTATGTAAATACTTTTGTTTTCTAATTCTTCTAAATAGGAACTATCGGCCATCTTTTGGCATGATCAGCAAATTATTCTAATATTACCTGGCTTCCCTAAAATTAAACGGTTAAATCATTACTCCTAACAAGACGCACGGATGACTGGAATGCATATTATCCCTTCGGAAATTATTAGCCAACATTTTTAACGGCGGAGCACAAGAATCTAAATCAGAATTCTTATCCAAGGCGCTGTAATCCGGATATTTACAAGAAGATCCATTAATAAGAGCTTTGGCCAGCCCTGATTATACCGTAGTAATTATAGCAAAGCCCTCACTCTTAGGCAAGAAGTTACGCGCAATAAACTAAAATAAAGCCCTAAAGGAGAGTTGCTATTTTAAAAACATCGCTATCCCTAAAAATAAACCCCCAAAAATACTTTTGGGGGTTTATAATTTGACTATCAATTAAAATTATTGGTACTCTATTTTTTGCCGAGATTATTTCTACCGGAAAATATGATTTTATGCCAACCGTTATTACTTAACCTCCAGGACTGGAGTCTGGCCTTTTTTTAACTTAGGAATTACCGTTGTTAACATCAGCGCCGGAGGAAGATCCCTCCATTCGACATTATCTTTTTTAAAATTAATCGACATGTCAATCAGGTCACCTAAAGTCAAGCCCTGGCAATCTTCAAGAAATTTTTTAGCTATCCCGTTATCCACAGAATCCAATTGCATCGCATCCAGAAAACCGGCAACATAAGAAACATAAACCAGCCTTCTCGATGTCGGATCCATTCCCAGAGTCTGGTTGTATAAACTTTTGGTTAAAACAGGCTGCGCACCTATTACCGGTTCAACTTTCCGGTTCCTATCTAGAGCGAATGCGGTTCCGGTTAAAAACACGATAACCAAAAAAGAGATTAATAGTTTAATCTTCATTGTTACCCCCCCATATTAATTCTAACTATACTAGTATAAATTAAATATCGTTATCTTTAGTAATATTATAGGCTTAAAAAAAGTATTGTCAAGTTTTATGTCTAGCCTCCGACCAATTTCAATCATCAGCAAATTTGTGAAAGCCTGCAATGAAACCCACTGTAACCTAACCCCCGTAACTCTCTTGCATATACCTTCTTTAGTGGAATTGTAAAGATCGGTAACTGGCATGGCTATTTACCAATTATTTATATCATCCTGACTCTCTACACCATCGGTCCCGTAAGATGATAAATCGTAACTGCTTGTATTATAGGCTCCCGGACAGACATAATTATAGGGCCTACCCCAGGAATCTAGGGGTATCCTTCCCAGATACTTACCTCTCCAATTTTTAGGCGAAGGAACCTCCGCCGGCTCTTTAACCAATGCCAGCAAGCCCTGCTTAGTCGTCGGATAGATTCCATTATCTAACTTATACTGCTCAAGCACGAATTTAATTATTCCCATCATTGTTTCTGCTTCTCTTGCGCCAGCGTCCGATTTGCTGCCTTGCTTTTTCTGCAAACCTTGATTAAAAATGCCAGATTCAGCAAATTTTGTATTGAATGTTAAGCTTAGAAAAATTATTAGGAAAATGAAGGATATTATTTTATTCATCAGAAAACTAAAAACCCCTAAACGATTAACGATTGCAAAAAAGTTACTCCGGATAAATACCGAACACTCCTATATTGTTTATCAAACCTGGACTTAAAAGGAGCCAGATACCACAGAATGATTTATTCTAAAACAAAGTTTGGAGATAACCACAAAACACTGTTAACCGGAGCAAGTATCTAGATTCTCAAAAATACAATAATAATCTAATTCCCGTATAGTGCCTTCAACTGCTCAACAGTAGGGTGGCCTTCATAATATTCGCCTTGCGGACCAAGATATCCGTTTTTATACTTTGTTAATGCCACAGGAGTATAGCCGCCTTTTAAGTTGGGAATATTTATAGTAGTCGCTGTACTGCCTTGAGGCTGTATGACAGTTGTGGATGTAACCTCAGGAGCAGGCGTATATACTACGTTAGGAGTTATGACCGGTTCCGGAACTACTACATAGCCGTAAGGATAATGCCGGTAGTAATAACCGCCGTAATAATAATACGGCGTGCCTCCTGCTACAACAGTAGTATACCCTGCTGGAAGCCCCTCAACCAATGCGCCGATTGTCAAAGCGGAAACTGCAATATCGAATCCAAACCATCCCGGGCTATACCATCTGCCCCCGCGATAATGATACCTTTCACCATGCTCTCCATGCCCTCCCCAAGCAAAAGCGTTAACCGTAGATAAACTCAACAGAAAGCAAAAACTAATAATCAACCAAAGCTTATTTTTTAAGAATATTTTTGCCATTTTAATCTCCTTTCTTTTATTTTTTACCTAAATAGCATTTAAGATTATTGTAAAAATAGCACTTGGTTTACGCGGGCCAGCAGATCCTCTTGATTAAATACGGTTTTTGGCCTTTTTTTGTTCATACATCAATTTATCGGCTCGGGAGAGTAGCTCATCGATCGAACAAGGATCCTTGGCATCGCAATAAGCCATACCGGCACTCAAAGATAAATGATAGCTCCGGCTGCTTCCGGAATTATACTCGCTTAACTTATTTTGCAGCTTCGCAATCAGTTTACTAGCAGATTCCTTTTCTGCCTGTATGGCTAAAATTACAAACTCATCTCCTCCAATGCGGGCAATAATATCAGATTCGCGGAAATTAGATTTAATGATTTTGGCCACTTCTATTATCCCCACATCCCCTTCTTTGTGCCCCAAAGTATCATTAATCCATTTTAAGTTATCCAAATCGGCAAAAATAAGCAAAACATCCTGCTTATTACGTTTGGCAATCTTCATTTGTTGTTGGCCAAGCGCTAAAAAACCCCGATAATTATAAAGCCCGGTGAGGGAATCGGTAATGGAAAGCGTGCGCAATTCCTCCTCCAGCTTTATACGATGAGCAATTTCGCTGTGGAGCTGCCGGTTGACAATTTCCAACGCGGAAGCATTACTCTTGATAAACTCTTCTTTTTCCCAACTAAAAATTCTCAAAATACTACATACTCCCCAGGCGGCAGCCGAGGCGCAAATTGCGCGTAAAAGTTGGATAGGAAATTTAAACCATGCCAGGAAAGAATCCGTATTAAGCCAGCTAGAGAAAAACAGATTGCCCTTGGGAACAATCAATCCTCCCAACACTCCATAAATTAAGAAGGCTATACCTGCGGTCAGAAAAGATTGTCTGATCTTAATATTATCGATTGACCGGAGATTAAAATTGCAATATAGAATAAAACCCAGCCCGGTCAAAATCCCTGCGGGGACACCCAAGAAGTACCTAGCGATGATAGCTTCCGAATTTAGATCATGCGGGTATAAAATAATCCGCAAGGCAATAATAGACCCGATAAGAGGCGAAAACCAAAAAGTAAAAAATTCAGATAATTTTCTGTAATATGATTTCGTGCTAGATACCGTCATCCTAAATAAGCGCCGGCCAAATTCAAAGAAAAACATATAAGAAATTGTCAAAGCGCAGAGGCGGATTAAATCAAGGATCTTCCCGCTGCTTTGGGCAAGAGACCACATATCCAAAAACTCATTTAGGCCATGGAGAAAACAGAAAACTGCCAATAACCATAGGATATCCGCCAGCCTAAATTCGCTTCTTTCTTTAGGCTGCGTTAATATAGCAGTACCCATTATAAAAAAAGCCATCCCGTAAACAAAAAACACGACGTCTAAGTGTGCAATGAAGAAGTGTGCCATATTTTAATTATACCATTTTCATTTTAGAATAATAAGGAAATTTGGGGAAACAAAAAAGCCGGGTTTATCCCGGCTTGATACAATCTAACCAAAGCTAATGAGAGATAGGTTTTGTATTGCTTTTATCATTTTTCAGAAGATAGATCCCTCTAACCTATTAATAAACAAGAAACTAGCCAAGGCCGCATCATATAGCTTATTTTTTAAAATCAGGATTAAAAAGCTTGGTACGGTGCTCAACATATAGGAAAAACCCTATTCCAGCCCTATAAAGTAATTTCGTCTATTTCCTTACAACCTTAATTTTAAAGCCGGATTCTGCAGCCGTTTTTCATTAAGTTCTACCCTATAGCTACCAGTGCTATCCCGCAGATAACAGCAAATATTCCCAGCCACCTAATAATACTGATCTTTTCCTTTAAAACTAACACTGAAGCCAGGGCAATCAGAATATAGCGCATACTATCGATAGAAAAGGCAAAATTTAAATCTGCTTTCGTTAACACAAATAACCACATCAATAATGAAATCATGCTAAAAACAAACCCCACCAATACCCTGGGGATTTTGATCAATTGGATAATCAGTTTAATTACTTTTTTTATAGTACCAACATGAAAATTTAACGAATTAATAGACGATTTTAGTAATAACTGACTAACCGTATCACAAATATCGGTTACGAATATTAAAAAAATAATGAAAATAACGCTTTGCTTCATTGGGTTTTTTCTTTCCGAGTGCTGCTAACCGCAACAAGCACTACCCCTAAAAGTATAATGGATATTCCCAACCACCTTAAAGCCGAGATTTTTTCATGCAGAAAAACCAGCGATACCAGTGGAACGGTTATATAGCTAAAACTGCAGACAGGAACTGCCACGCTCAAATCAATCTTAGACAGGATAGTTGACCAAATAGCAAATATTAGTACTACAGAAAATAAACCAAACCAAAGATACGGCGATGGGGCAACCTGGATAATAAAATGGAGGATATCGCGGAGTGCTTGGATTTGGAACCCATTTACCAACAAAACACTTTTTTTAAAACAGAATTGGGCAAATGTTTCTAAAATATCTATGAAGATCAAAAACAAAAATATTTTAAAGGTTAAATACTTTCTTTTTAGCATCTTTTAAATATAAAACAAGAACACACCATGCGTCTAGCCTCACTAAATTCTATCAATTAGTTTTATTCTTTAGGTAACTATCTTACTGATTGGTTGCGCGTGTTGCTGTAAGTAATAACAGTATCTTTTAATACTGATGGGCTAATTATATATGAAATTTGGCGAATATCAAGAAATTGGCTTTGGAAAAATTAAATTATCCATTATGTAAATTCCCGTCAATGATATGCACGATGCGATGAGCATAGTGAGATACTATATCGTCATGGGTAACCAAAAGAATGGTGGTTTTATGTTCCTCGTTTATCTTTTGCAATAAACAGAGAATATTCTTAGCGTTTGAACTATCTAGATTTCCCGTCGGCTCATCCGCCAAAATACATTGAGGTTCGTAGAGTAAGGCGCGTGCGATACATACCCGTTGCCGCTCTCCCGCAGATAAAACTTCTACCCGCAAATCTTTTTTCTCACGCATATGTAAATATTCCAGAAGCCTTTCTGCTTTTTTGATTGTAGAAGCAGGAACAAAAAGCTGATGCAGGCAGGGAAATAGCATGTTTTCTAATACCGTAAAACGCGGGTAGAGGTAAAAATCCTGAAACACAAAACCAATATTATTCCTACGGTAAAGAGCCTTGTTTTTTACTAGCTCAAAAGGCTCTTCTTGAAAATAGATTTCACCTGAGGAGGGCGCAAGTAAACCTGCCAAGAGATAAAGTAGCGTACTCTTACCGCTGCCGCTTGGGCCTCTAATCCCCACGAATTCTCCCTTGGCAACCGTAAAGCTCACATCACGAAGGGCAAAAGATTGTGTTTGTGGATAAAACTTACGTAAGTTAACAGTCCGAAAAATGCTTTTTTCTACGGCAGTTTCATTCACTTCTGATAATCTCCACCGGGTTAGAATTCAAGGTTATCCACGTAGGGACTACCGCGGCAAAAATTGCGCTCCCTAAAATTATCCCTATGATTTTGAATATAAAAACAATACCCAATGCCGGGACAAACGCATTAATGCCGGTCATATTAAAAATGTACGCTGTCCCTTTAAAGCCCAAAATAATTCCGATAGTGCCGCCGATGAACGCAACGCTCAGAGATTCACACACAAAGAGTAAAGCGATTTCAGTTTTCTGCCATCCTAAGGCAAGCAGAATCGCAAAAAATTTTCTTTTTTCAAAACTGGAGGTAATCATCGTGTTAGCTAAACCTAAGACCACGGCGATAATCGTAATCAGGCTCACGAGAAAAGATAATTTATCTCCCATTACAATGAATTTTGTCTTTTCGGATATAAAAGCATCCGCTCTCATGGCGGTAACAAGCGGGAAAACCCCCTCGATCTGTTTTATCGTACTTTCAATCGCAGCTTCCAAGCGATACTCTGATTTTAATCTTACATTAATAAAACTTGCCTTACCTTCTGCATGGGTTGTTGTCTGAAGATCCAAAAGCGGCATTACTGCCGCGAACTGTTCAAAAGGGCTACTACTTTTAAATACGCCAACAACATTAAATGAAACCCCCTTGATTTCTACCTGCTGTTTGTTTTCTTTCTGCAGGCTCTTCATGAATGCCTCGCCCACCATTATTTCTTTTTTCCCAACAACCGGCCTTTTACCCCGGACAAGTTCAACAGCATCAAATAAAAAACTGTTCGGCTCCCATCCAAAGACAGGCACCGCAGCTCCTTTAAATTTGTGGAGGTAAAGCAGCGTAGCAGAAGTGTCCTGGACTGCCGAAATTTTTTGTATTCCCTGCGCAAGGCCCGCATCCACCCGGCTCAATAAAATGCTTAGCTGCTCTTTTTCTTCTACAATTATCTCTATCTGACGTTTACCATAGACATCCTTAAAAGAATTTTTTATGCTTTCTCCTATACCCAGCATAATAATACACACACATACCCCGATGGCAATCCCGCAAATAGTGAGCAATATGCGTACTTTTTTCCGGAATATATCTTTAACTAAAAAATATACTATATTCATATTATGCACGAAGAATATCTTCGTAAATATCCAAAACTTTATCGCTTTCCATGTGCAAAAAATGCCCCACGCCTTTTATAATCTTTAACTCACAATTAGGAATCTGGGAAGCAAGGAATTTAACGTCCTCTAAGTCAATAATGGTGTCGTTTTCCCCGTTGAGCAGGATGGTTCTGGCCTTAATCGCCTTCAAATTTACTATATCACTTAAGCTTTTTGAAGAAATTACAAATAAACCATGTTCATAGAAAGACTGCACATTTTCCTCTTTCATCGACCGGAACTGACTAACAATATTCTGTTTAATCCGCTGCGGAAGCGTCTCTCCGAAACTCTTTATCAATGTATGCGCCATCTGATCCCTGTCCTTCATGTTTATGCTCGAGCCTTCTTTAATGGTTTCAATCATTTTTTTATTGGGTTTGGTTCCCAGGCTAGCTAAGATCAATCTTTTAATTTTGTCGGGGTATTGTGCGGCAAACGCTACGGCAATAACCCCGCCCCAAGAAGCAGCACAAACCGTAGCATCACGGTTAATGCCTGTTTTATCCATCACTGCTGCCAATATTTCAATTTGCTCATCAAGTGATACATCCGATGAACCGGTAAGAATTTTAGCTTTCCCCTGATTAGGAAAATCAAACAGGACTATTCTATAATTATTAGAAAAGCGCGCTACCAGGGTTTGCCACATAGCCATGGACTGCTGCACGCCGTTAACACATATAAACTGCGGGCCTTTATTCTCGTATATTCTGTAGGGGATTAAAAATCTACCTGTAGTTAACACATCTTTTACGCGCGAAGGTGAAATTGCCATAGTATAATTGGTTTCCTTTATTATGAACGATTTTATAACTTTCCTTTATTTAGAAAAACTTGAGCTATTATATCAAAACTTGGGAAATTTATATGGTTGCGCGCACTGCTATAAGTGATAACAGTATCTCTTAACACTAATGGGTTAATTATATAGGAAATTAGAGGTAATTACAAGAAATTAGGTTTATTAGAGATAGACTTCATGTCACTTTTGTCACCTTTTCTAGGAAACACATCTCTCTAACTTATTGATAAATAGCGAGTTGAACAATATCACCTCTCCTGGGGGTGACATTGGTTAAAAAGAAGCGGTTTCTTATCAAAGACTGTATATTCTTTGCTGGAGAAAACCATGTTTCTTGACCAGTCGGTCATCAGTTTCAATAATCTTTAAGACTATTTCTTTTGGCTTGCTCTTCATCCACAAGGATGCGTTTCATAATTTTGCCGGTTGTATTTTTAGGTAGCGCCTCCCGAAATTCTAGGCTTTTAGGTACTTTAT
>Ga0182027_10008444_pt1 | contig 14990 bp, 13 predicted proteins | sample 712E1DmetaG_FD_121300 | JGI IMG/M metagenome (GOLD analysis project Ga0182027, IMG submission 121300) | Permafrost microbial communities from Stordalen Mire, Sweden - 712E1D metaG (Illumina Assembly) | ecosystem: Environmental > Terrestrial > Soil > Wetlands > Permafrost | place: Sweden... | reverse complement strand
GGGCCGATCGGGTTCATGGAGGCCATCAAGCAGCTCGGCACCAATGGCGGCGGCTTCCTCGACCAGAACGGAGCGACGACCTTCGAGAACCCGACGGCCCTGACGAACTGGTTGTCCATCTACCTCATCTTGTCGATTCCCTTCGCCCTCACCTACACCTTCGGCAAGATGGTGCGCAGCACCCGTCAGGGCGTGGCGCTCTTGGTGGCCATGCTGTTGATCTTCGGCACCTGGGTCGGTTTCACGAGCTATTCCGAGCACACCAACAACCCGGCGGTGGCGGCCGCCGGCATCACCAGCCAGCCCACCGGGAACATGGAGGGCAAGGAGGTCCGCTTCGGCGACACCTCGACGGCGCTGTACGGGGTGGCTTCGACGCAGACCTCCACGGGATCGGCCGACGCCTCCTATGACTCGTTCACCCCCATGGGTGGCTTCGGGCTTCTCACCGGCATGATGCTGGGCGAGGTTACGCCGGGCGGGACGGGCACCGGGCTCTACACCATCCTCATATATGCCATCGTCGCTGTCTTCATCGGTGGCCTCATGATCGGGCGAACACCGGAGTACCTAGGCAAGAAGATCCAGGCCCGGGAGGTGAAGCTCGCTGGCCTCGGCTCGCTCGTAATGCCACTCGTCGTGCTCATCCTGACGGGCATCGCCGTGTCGGTCCACGCCGGGCGGGTCGGGCCCCTCAACGCTGGCCCGCACGGCTTCAGCGAGGTCCTGTACGCCCTGACCTCGCAGGCCAACAACAACGGCTCGGCCTTCGGGGGCCTTTCCGGCAACACCGCCTTCTACAACGTCGTCGGGGCCATCGACATGCTGACCGGCCGGTTCGGCGTCATGATCCCGGCCCTCGCTCTCGGGGGGGGCCTGGCCGCCAAAGGAGTAGTCCCGGCGTCGCTGGGGACCTTCCGCACCGACAACCCGATGTTCATCGGCCTGGTGATCGGCGTGATCTTGATCATCGGTGGCTTGACCTTCTTCCCCGCCGTCTCACTGGGACCGATCGTCGAGCAGTTGAGCCACGGGATCTTCTGGTAGAGATGGAGGAAAATCAGGTGAACAATCCCGGAGCTGGTGACGGCGCCGCCCTTATGGCACCGCCAGCAACGAACGGGGCGCCCAAGACCGTGGCCCACGGCGTGGCCCAGGCTCGCAGCCTGTTCGACCGGGAGATCCTGGTCGAGGCGCTCGGCGGGTCTCTCCGCAAGCTCGACCCGCGGGTGCAGGTCAAAAACCCGGTGATGTTCGTAGTCCTCATCGGGACCGTCATTACATTCATCGAAGGGATCGCCCACCCCAGCTTCTTCGTCTGGGCGATCACCATCTGGCTCTTCCTCACCCTAATCTTCGCCAACTTCGCCGAGGCCATGGCCGAGGGCCGGGGCAAGGCCCAGGCCAACACGCTGCGGCGCATGCGCTCGGAGACCGAGGCCCGCAAGCTAGGCCCGGATGGCACCGAGACCAGGGTGGCGGCGGCGGAGCTGGTCAAGGGTGACCGGGTGGTGTGCGAGGCCAACGACATCATCCCCCTGGACGGCGACATCATCGAGGGGATCGCCTCGGTCGACGAGTCGGCCATCACCGGCGAATCTGCGCCGGTGATCCGCGAATCCGGGGGCGACCGCTCAGCTGTGACCGGCGGGACCAAGGTGCTCTCCGACCGGATCGTGGTCCGGGTCACGGCCGAGCGTGGGCATACCTTCCTCGACCGGATGATCTCCCTCGTCGAAGGGGCCAACCGCCAGAAGACCCCCAACGAGATCGCCCTCACCATCCTGCTGGCCGTCCTTACCATCGTCTTCCTCCCCGTTGTCGTCGTACTTCAGCCCTTCGGGCACTATGCCGGGGCCACCGTGTCCGTGGTCATCCTGGTCTCGCTCCTGGTATGCCTTATCCCGACCACGATCGGCGCCCTCCTCTCGGCCATCGGCATCGCCGGCATGGACCGCCTGGTTCAGCGCAACGTGCTCGCCATGAGCGGTCGCGCCGTAGAAGCGGCCGGGGACGTCCAGACGCTTCTTCTGGACAAGACGGGCACGATCACGCTGGGCAATCGCATGGCTTCGCAGTTCCTACCGGCCTCGGGCCATACCGAGCAGGACGTGGCCGAGGCCGCTCAGTTGGCCTCGCTGGCCGACGAGACCCCCGAAGGCCGTTCGATCGTCGTGCTGGCCAAGGAACGCTTCGGCATCCGCGAGCGTGACTTGGGGGCGACGCGCGAATTCATCCCCTTCTCGGCCCAGACGCGGATGTCGGGGGTCAACTTCGATGGCCGCCAGATCCGAAAGGGGGCGGCGGAAGCAGTCCAGCGCTGGGCCACCCAGATGGGCGGAAAGGTCCCCCCTGGTCTTGACGAGATTGTCGAGCAGGTGTCCCGGGCCGGTTCCACGCCCCTGGTCGTGTCCGACGGTCCCGTCATCCTGGGCGTCATCGAGCTGAAGGACGTCGTGAAGCAGGGCATTCGGGAGAAGTTCGACGAGATGCGCCAGATGGGCATCCGCACGGTGATGATCACCGGCGATAACCCCCTGACGGCGGCAGCCATTGCCCAGGAGGCGGGGGTGGACGACTACCTGGCTGAGGCGACGCCCGAAGCGAAGATGGCGCTCATCAAATCCGAGCAAGAAGGCGGGAAGTTGGTCGCCATGACCGGTGACGGCACCAACGATGCGCCGGCACTGGCCCAAGCCGATGTGGGCGTGGCCATGAACACGGGCACCACGGCAGCCAAAGAGGCGGGGAACATGGTGGACCTCGACTCCAACCCCACCAAGTTGATCGACATCGTTGAGATCGGCAAACAGCTCCTGATCACCCGGGGCTCGCTGACCACGTTCTCGATCGCCAACGACGTGGCCAAGTACTTCGCCATCATCCCGGCGCTCTTCGTGGCCACTTACCCTCAGCTGAAGACGCTCAACATCATGAGGCTGCACAGCCCTCAGAGCGCGGTGTTGTCGGCCGTGATCTTCAATGCCCTCGTCATCATCGCCCTCATCCCCCTGGCTCTGCGCGGCGTCAGGTTCCGGGCCACGGGCTCGGCGGCGATCCTGCGTCGCAACGTCTTCATTTATGGCATCGGCGGGATCATCGCCCCGTTCATCTTCATCAAGCTCATCGATTTGGTCCTTACGGCTCTACACGCCTACTAATGCCTGCATCGCTCACTTGCGGAGGCCGCTAAATGCTCACCAACTTGCGCCGCTCGGTCGTGATGGCGGCCATATGTCTCGTGTTCTTTGGCTTCGTGTACGCTCTGGCCGGGACCGGCGTCGCTCAAGTCTTGTTCCCCCACCAAGCGGACGGGTCGGTCACCGCCAATGGCTCGACCCTCATCGGCCAGAACTGGGCCGCTACCAAGTGCCCGGGGCACCCGCTGGGCAGCTGCGTGTTCCACGGGCGCCCCGACGACACCGGCCCCTATGCCGCCAACGCCAAGGAGGAAATCTCGGGTGGCGACAACCCGCTGGTGGCTAACGGCGTCGCTGGCGAGTCAGCCGCCACCAACCTGGGCCCTCGCTCCAAGGTGCTCCTGGCCGATACCAAGGCGCTCATCGCCTATTGGCACAAGTTGGGTGTCGACGACCCCACCACCGACCTGGTGACGACATCGGGCAGCGGCTACGACCCCGACATCACCCCCCCGGACGCCACCGTGCAGATCCCCATGGTCTCGGCCGCCACCTGCATCCCCGCTCCGACGCTCACCGCGCTCATCAAGAAAGAGACCCACAGCGCGGAGCTGGGCTTCCTGGGCAGCGACTACATCGACGTCCTGCAACTCAATGAAGCGCTGGCCAAGCTGCGTTGAGCCAGGGTGAGCTCACCGACGCCGCCTCCTGGGGTGGCCGGCCCGTGGCCCGCAAGATCGCCGGGGCGGTCCCGGGAGGCGGGTCGTCGGCACCGGGACGGTCGTGGAGGTCGCCACCGTCCGGGTCGGGCACGCCAGCTCGTACGGCAGCCTGCTCGACGACCGGAACGATCAGATCGGTCTGCTTTTCATCGGGCCCAAGACATCCCCGGGCTCGCCGTCGGCACCCGCTGCACCGTGGAGGGCACGGTCATGAAAGAGGCAAATCGCCGTGTCCTTTGGGAACTCTCCGTGTCGGCTCGAGCGCGATGAGGGCCCCGCGCTCATGCTCCTCTTCGAAGAGCGACTACCGAGGATGCGATAGCATGTCTCGGGACCGTGAGGTCACTTATGAAGCTGCCCGGGACGACATCGCACCTCCGACAAACCCACAACACACAATCCATTTCCTGGCGGTCCCGGCTTGTTGTCTGGTGGTCGAGTGAAAAGTGACGCGACGGTACCCGCGAGAAATTCGTCGAGGGCGGACGATTAGGTTCATGAAGCGCAGCGCGCTCGGAACGATCGCCGCACTGGCCAGCACGGCACTGCTCACAGTCGCGATGCTCCCGCTTCGTTCTCACCTGAGCATTGCTACTACAGCGCTGATCTTGATCGTCCCGGTTGTCATCGGTGTTGTCTTCGGTGGCTTCAGCGCCGGTGTGTTCAGCGTGATCGCCGGCTTCCTAGTTTATGACTTCTTTTTTATTCCTCCCTACCTCACACTTTGGGTCGGAGCGCCACAGAACTGGGTGGCTCTCGGCGTCTACGTCGCCGTGATGGTGCCCGTCGCCAGGGTCGTGGCCACGATGAACGCCACAAGGGCCAAAGAGCGTCGACAGAGCCTGGAGATCCGAAAGGTCTTCCAACTCTCTCATCTCCTCGTCGAGGACAAACCACTCGACGTGCTCCTAAAGGTCATCGTGACAGCATTGGCGGACGTTTTCGGTTCAACCCAGGTTTGCCTGCTCCTGCCGCAAGCTGGCCGTCTTGAGGTCGTAGCCAGCACTGGGGCTCCCCTGACGGAAGAAGAACTGCGCCGCGTTGTCCCCGGACCAGGAGTGCCGGCAAGTCTGGACTCCCAATCGATCGAGCAGGGCGATCTCCTCGTTCTGGCCTTGACCGCGGCAGGACGTCCCGTGGGACTTCTCGTCCTGTCCGGCGAAGGGCCATCCAGCCAGAACCGGGAGCCGCTACTGCTTTTCGCCAACCACGCCGCCCTTGCCGTCGAGCGAGCCCAATTGCGTGAAACGGCCTTGCAGGCGAGGCTCACTGAGGCGGTGGCACGTCTGGCAAAGACTCTCGTCGCTGCGGTTTCCCACGACCTTCGCGCTCCACTCGCATCGATCAAGGCTGCTTCCTCAACCTTGTCCGATGCAGAACTCGACATCGCTCCTGAGGTACACCGCAGACTGGCCAAGCTCATCGACGCGCAGGCCGACAGGCTGGCGGAACTGGTCCAAAATCTGCTCGACATGAGCCGGATTCAATCGGGCGTGCTCACCCCACGCTGCACGATTGCCTCATTGGCGGATCTCGTCCAGGGGGTAGTGAGCGACCTCAGCGCGACTCTGCGAAACCATGAGGTAGTTGTCCAGGTAGCCGCAGACCTACCGCCCGTGGACGTGGACCTGATGCTCATCGCCCGGGTGCTGGCGAACCTGTTGGAGAACGCCGTCCGGTACGCGCCGAAGCACACTGCGATCGTGATCCGGGCGGAGCAAGCTAGCGAGACAACCATCGAAGTGTCAGTCACCGACCATGGCCCCGGTATAAATCGTGCCCAGCGCGACGAAATGTTCGGGTTGCCTGCCCGTCGAGACCGTGACGCGGGTGCCGGGCTAGGCCTCACGATCGCCCAGACCTTTGTCGAAGCCCACGGGCAAAACATCTGGGTCCAGGACGCCCCTGATAGCGGGGCAAGGTTCTGTTTCACGCTGCCGATCGCACTGTCCATACCCGAGGAGCCGAGGGTTGTCGAAGGTTCTCATCGTTGACGATGATCCCAACTTGCTCAACGTTTGCACCGTTGGCCTAGAAGCACTCGGTCACGAAGTGCGAACCGCTGAAACCGGGAGCGAGGCTCTCAGGGAGGCGGCGACCCGTGCGCCGGACATCATTGTGCTCGATCTGGGCCTGCCGGACCTGGATGGCCTGGAGGTGTGCAAGCGGATCAGGTCGTGGAGCGACGTACCCATCATCGTGCTCTCTGCGGACGGATCCGAGGACCGCAAGGTCGAAGCACTCGACGATGGTGTCGACGACTACATGACCAAGCCGTTCGCCATGCGCGAGCTCGATGCTCGCCTGCGTGTCGCGCTCCGCCACAGTCGTACCCAAAACGAACGACCAACCGAACTCGATGTCGGACCTCTTCACCTCGACCTGGTCCATCACGAAGCCACGTTTGACACCAACGCGCTCGATCTCGCCCCGAAAGAGTTCGACTTTCTCGTCTACCTTGCTCGCTACGTGGGCAAGGTATGCACGCGCCGAATGATCCTCGAGAATGTTTGGGGCCCCGGGTACGTAAAAGAGCAGCACTATCTCAAGGTGTATGCATACCGCATCCGGCGGAAGCTTGGCGACGAACGCGGACAGTTCTTGCAGAGCGACCCTTCCGTCGGGTACCGGCTTGTGCCACCCAGCCACTGAAGCCGTAGGGTGCAGTGCGTCACGAACGCCGAAGGAGGAGATGTGTAGGGAACACCTCAAGAAGCGGTGCTATGCGGGAGATGGAGGTTGGCCCTCCAGCGCCGGCTTACTGGGGCAGGCGGGCCGCAAGGTTCGCTCGGTCACAGGAGCCGTTCTGGTGAGCCACTCTTTTGAGCTTGGTGGGCCCGGTCCTGTCGATTACGACTCGTTCGACGACGGCGGCCGGTTCCGCCGTGCCCTGGTACCGATCGACTCGTACCGGCGGGCACGCAACGCGTTAAGGCTCGCCGTACGCATAGGGCGTACAGCCGGCGCCCAACTGCGTCTCGTCCAACCCCGGGTGTGGGACCCAGTCGGCCCCAGAGGTACCGGAAGGTTCTACTCCGAGACGAGCGAAGAGGCCACCGCCGCGTTGGACGAGGCAATCGCGCGTGTCTGGGCTTGCGACGTCGAAGCCAGCGGCGTCGTAGTCGATGCGGAACGGTCTCGGACCGCTGCTGCCATTCTTGGCGAGGCGTCTGCCTGGGGCGCTGACGTCATCGTTCTGACTCAGGCCATCCCTTGGATCATGAATTTCGGCTTTTGGGACAGGGTCTCCCGCCAGATCACGCGGGGAGCGTCGTGCCCGGTCCTACTGGTCTACCAGGGATAGGCATAACCGCCTCCCGATTGCAATTGCTGTCGGTAGCGGGTCAGTCATGGCGAGATCCCCGGCTGCCGGCGGAGCTCGAAGACATGCTCCGGGACCCCCAAGTTCGGTCGCTATCTTGAGGATACGCGCAAGGAGGGTCGCTGAAGTCCTCCAGGTCAGGCTACGCGTCGCCAGAGGTCAGCGACGCCGACCCGGCATAGAGGCGTCGGCCATCTACCCGGTGCTGGCGTAAGAGCGAGCTGACGACGGCGGGCTCCCATTGCCTCATCACTAGGCGCTGAGGGCAGCCGCGGGGCTGTCAACCACCTCCCATCTGACCGAGGTCACACTTGGCTCAAGGCTCAATCGGCTGACAGCCTGCTCCAAGGCGACGTCGTCCCGGCCTGCGCGCTCGAGCTCGACGACGACTTCGACTAGGCCAACCCTGCCATGAGACCCAGCCTCGAACTGCGGGACCTGCAGAACGCCGCTATCGAAGGCGGCCAGGATAGAGAAACCAACAAGACTCGCAGTAGCGAACACGGGGCTGACTGCCACAAGGCGACTGATCGCGTCGAGGCGGAGCAAACAGTCGCTGGCTATGCCGACGTCTTTCGCGAACTGTGTCGGCCAGGTCGGCCGACCTGGCCGAGCAAGGGTGCACCCAACGCTTGGTTCCGGGCAGATCGAGCTCTCTAGTGGAGCGCACTCAAGTCAGAGTACTAAGGGGACGTGACTGTCGCGGCCGAAGCGGTCCATAACAACCATTCTCCGGCTTTACGTTCTCGGCGGGACAGGGACCGGGAGCCGCCCTGATCGACGGTGTTGCGCTCGCCGACCTGGGCCGAAACCCGCGACAGAACTCCGATCGTCGCCGGCACCGAACCTGTGCCGCCGGTGCCCGGGATAGGAGCGTCACCACGCCCAAGGGGGAGGATTGGGCCCGGCACCGGAGGGGGTGCGCAGAGCGGGCCGAAGGCCACATGCGCCGCCGCTCGGCCCCTTGTTGTTGGAGCCGCTCCGGAACCTGACGGGACGCGCTGGGTGTTGTACGGGTGTGGGATAACGACCGGCGACAGGACAGACCTCGGGCCTTCTCGGGACCGCCGGGCGGGACGCCTGGCTGGCGCATCCTGGTGAGTGGAGGCTCCAGCGCGCTTGGGGCTGTCGCGGCGCCTTCGGGGAGCGAGTTCAACCCGGTGTCGGTCACGTTCGTTTCGCTGAGGACCGGCTGGGCGCTGGGAGACGCCCCCTGCGCTCGCTCGAATGAATGCCTCGCTCTGCGTGAGACCCTGGACGGAGGGCGCACGTGGGCGGCGCGCCTGTTGCCGGCGGCCCTGGCGGACGCGGCGGACCGCGAGCCAGGCGGCGGGCTTGCCTTGAATGTGAGCGGGTGCTGTGGCGAAGAACTGAACGTGCGCTTTGCCGACCGGCGTGATGGCTGGATTTACGGGGGCCTGTTCGTCCCCGGCCAGTTCCCGAGCACCGTGTCCATCGAGCCGGTCCTTTGGTCCACCCACAACGGAGGGCTGAGCTGGCGAACTGTTCGTCCTTTCCCTGCCCTAGCCGCCGAGAGCCCCATTTTCGATGTGGAGGCCGCTGCTGGCCATGTCTACGCCATGGTCGACGCCACCGCCGTGAACGGCAGCTACGGTGCCATGATCGAAAGTTCCCCTGTGGCCAGTGACAGTTGGCGGGCGGCTAGCTCGCTGACGTTGAGCGGGCCCGGCGGTGGCTCCCAACCGTTCGGCGCCATCGTGCTCCAGGGGAAGAGCGGTTGGGCGGTCTACGGCAACGGCCGCGGCACCTCCGGCAGCGCCCAGCTCAACGGCCAAGGGGCGGTGGGTGGCCTGGTCCCCTCCGTGCGCCTCGGTCGGGCACAGTTACGCCGTGCCGGCTGCCTCGACGGCGGCCAACCTGGTCGCGGTATGCGTGATAGGCGGTTTCGGGGGTTATGTGGCGACCGGGAGCGAGCCGAGGGGGGCGACCTCTGGGTCGACGTGGCTTTATTTCTCTGACAACGGCGGGAGGACCTTCCAGGCCGGTCCCGAGCTCGGGCGCTTCGACAACTACTTCGGCCAGGTGGCCTCCCCCGCCCCCGGCGTCGTGCTGGCCAGTGGCTACGGCACACCTGGGGACTTGGAGGCCAGCTTTGACGGTGGCCACCACTGGGCCGTGGTCTACCGAGGCGGTCCTTTCTACTTGGGTTTTACCAGCCCCGCGTAGGGCGTCGGTCTCGTGCAGTCGTCCCGGACAACGACTACCATGATCATGACCTTCGACGGGGGCCACCACTGGGCGCCGGTCACCTTCTGAAGCGGGCAGGCTCAGCCACTGCCCAACCCGGGTCCTCCGCCCACCGCGGCGTGCCGGATAAGCGACCGGAGCGTGCTCGGGCGACCACCGAATAACCGTTATTGCGTGGGTCTTCTGGGCCACATCGAAGGCAACATGTAGCGCGATAACGACGGTCGGCGCTCGTACGTCCTACCGGGTGCCTACGCCATAATGCGCGGCCAGATTACCGAGGCAGAACGGGATATTCGGTATTAGTCGCCTCGGTGGGACGCCGTTCTCCGGCCGAGCCCAGCCGACTCCGGCGCGGCCAAGTCGGGCTCCGGAGGCAGTTCGCCAGAACAATCTGTGCGGTCCCGAGGTAGTTTCGGCCTCCGCGCCTAAATGGGCTTGGCCCGATGTCAGGAGCACTCCACCTGGGACCAGGAGAGGTGTTCCCTCGGCGACGTGGAGGATCAGGCCGGCGCCTCGTCCCGCCAAGGCTGGTGGCCGTACCGGTCGAGGTGGACGACCGTGCCGACGGGCTTGCGAGCCTTGCGGCCGTAGCGGCCCTTTGGCCAGCCAAGCGTCACGATGCAGCACGGCTCCACGGTCAGGGGCAGCTTGAGGACCCGGCGAGCCACGGTGTTAGACCAGAGCGGAAGCGTGATGAGCGCCCCGCCGAGGCCGACGGACCTCGCTGCCAGTAGGAGGTTCTGGACGCTGGGGTACACCGAGCCATAGTGGCTCGACACGGCGATCGGTGGCTTGGGGACGAAAGGCACCCGGGCACCGCCTCGCAGGCAGCACACGACAAGAACTGGGATCTCCTCGAAGTGCTCGACCTGCCATTGGACGGACTTCAGGATCTTGGCCGTCTGCTCGTCGGTCTTGACCAGCCGTTCAAACCCGCCGTACAGCCTCCATACCCGCCGGTACTGCGCGGCCAGCGATCCCTTCACCGCGCGGTCCTTCACGATCACGAACTCCCAGTTCTGGCCGTTCGAGGCGGTCGGCGCTTCCAGCGACAACTCCAAACATCGCAGCACGATGCGGTCGTCGACCGGGCCGGGCTGGACCCGGCGGACCGCCCGCTGGGTGAGCATTGCTTCGGCCAGCGGCATAGCCAGGCGGACCTCCACATCGCCCGGATCGTCGGTTGGAGCGAGGGTGTCGTCCATGCCAGAGTTTGGCTGATCCGCTGGTACCTATCCAGTCGATCCCACAAGCGGTCGGGGATGGACACGAACAGATCGGCGCCCCGAAAGCCGGTCCGCCCCGGTAGGGGACCCGCGCGTCAGACGGTTAGGGGGCGCCCCACCGGATGCTGGTTGCCGACACCAGATGACCGCCTCGCCGCCACCGGGCAGCCGGGTGTTGTTCCGCCTGCGGAGCCACTCGATCTGCTGGCCCGCGGTAGACGGGCGCAGGTAACTGTTGCCCTGTCCAGGCTGCCAAAGGTCGGTGACAACCGCGGCAAGCGGCGCCGGGTCGTGAGCCAGCCAGTGCTCACGGAGGGAGTCCCAGGCATCGAGCACCAGCTCCTCGGTCGGCTGGGGTGCCATACTCAGCTCGCAAGGCCGCGGCCGGGTCCGAGGTGATCAATCGGAGGTCGAGCGCAAGCGCCCTCAACAACTCCGGCGGCAGGTTTGACCAGACGAACTCGTTGCGGGGCAAGGCATGACCTCTTTGATCTTGAGGGTAGCCTCCCAATGTGCGCTCGCGAGCCCAGCGACGGCCCGGGCGGCCGTGCGTGGCCGTTGGTCGCCATTCCGGCTCCCTATTCCGGCTCGACGTATACCACGGCATACTTCCCGTCCCGCTCAACGACATCGACATGTTCGAGCCCCGTAACTGAGACGACCCCCTCCAGAATGAGCTCGACGAGAGGACGTGGGTTCTCGGTCGGGCGTCCCGGAGGCACCAACATGGTCAACGCGGCAGCGAGCAGGGTGGCATAGGAAGTTTCGGGGATCCCGCTCATTTCGCCCAGACTTGTATTGGAGCAAACGACCCCGACTACTCGGCCGTCGTCAGCCGCCACCGGGCCTCCGCTCATGCCGCCCGGGTATCGGGCGTCGGTAAGGAAACAAGGCCAGGTCAACATGCTTCTGTCCCGCCGTTCACGATGGACGTTTTGGATAATGCCCCGCGTTACTGCGAGCTGACGTGTGAAGTCGACCGAAGCCGCCTGCCCGACGGGGACGCGGCCTTCAAAGCGGACTTTGTGATAAGCGACGGCCGCGCATCGTTGCCCAACAATGGGAAGCCCCACATGGAGGGCAAGTGTCGGGAACGTAACTGGTCGTGACAACTGGGGCAGGCTGACTCGTAGGAGACCGAGATCAGCGGTGGGATGCCACGAGACGGCCACCACCGGGAGGAGCCCACCAAGGCCGGCCGGGAGTTCAGGGCGGTCATGGTGTGGCGGAAGGGGCTCGTCCGTCTCCCAATACACGTATAGCCCGGCCGTACCGGTCCTCGTCGCCTCTGCGTGGTCGGCAAGGAACTCCTCAAACACGTGACTGGCAGTGAGGAACAAACCCCCTGCAGCGATTGCGAAGGCCGTACCAAGCCATGTGATCTGCTCGTTGACCCAGGCTACGACCGGAACGACCGCCAATTGGACCGGCGTATAGAGTGCGTCGACGACCTGGTACTCCCCCCCGTCGAACGATACAGACAGTACAGCCTCGCTTTTTTGCCACTGTGGGGGCTCGTCAGGAACCATTGCCCGCTGCTAGCACAGGAAGCGCGCTCAAGGAGCCAAGATACCAAGCACAAAGGAGGACTAATGACGCCTGGACTGAGTGCACTTTATCGACGAAGCCGTGGAGCAGTTCGTTGCGGAAGTTTGGACCGTGGGGACTGACTAGGAACGTCTGGAGGAAACGCACCCACGAGGGGTCCAGGCGATCGCCCAGCTTGGCCAACAGCGCGCCGAGCTGTGGGAACTGCCCACGAGCTCGCTGGCGCTGCACCCGGAAGAGCGGCTCATTAGCCAACGCCGCCCGTGCCATAGTCTCGATCCGCGGTGTAGCAACGTGCGCAGCAGCCTCGGCATCGCCCTGCCGATAGTGACAAAAGGCCCTTGCCAGGCTTGCTGCGGTGGAAGGAGACACGAGGGCTCCCTCAGAGAAGATGTCGATGAGGTCAGCCTCCGTGGCGTCGAAGCGCTCGAGGACCTCTGACATGATGCGTGCCACGACAGGGCCGCCCAAGCTCAGAGCAACCATCTCAACCCTGGCTAGCCGCTCGTCGTCTCGGTCCTCTTCATCGGTCGCCTGGTAACGCGGAAGTCCGTCGGCGCCCACGCGGGTGGATGGGAACAGGTTGGCCAGCGGGGCGTCGGCGGAGCTTCTTTCCGCTGTGGCACGGTTGCGGTACACATCACCAGTCGGGGAAGGTCGGCGACGAGGAGGTGCAGGGCGGCGGCGAGATCCGGCGCCCCGACGAACCGACCGACATGGGCGTCGATGACCTCGGCTGGGATACTGACGCTTGCCACAAAACGCTTAAGACCCAGCTCGTCCACGGACATTGCCTGCAACTCCCGAACAGCCTGCTCACCGAGGTCAGGTAACTCATAGCGGTCTGCGAGCTGGGCGGCATCCTGGAGAGTGGCCATGCGGGCAATGCCGGCGACCACAGCCGCGTGCGCGAGCAATACCTCGACCTGCTCTCGCCGCAGCTGCTTACGGTGCTCATCCTCGCCTTAGGCGAGGACAATCTGCCGGTCGATGGCCTCATTGACGTTCCAAGGCTCACTCGCGTATGCCGCCCGAGCCTGCACTAGGAGGTTCCCCAGTTCGGCTCGTTCTGGGGCATTGTCGACTAAAACCCTGAGAGCGTGCAGCGGAACGCCGGGCTCTTGGGAAGTGGCGAGGCCTTCTGCCGCGATATTTGAGAGGGCTCCAAGGGTGGCCTCGACCAGACGAGCATCGTTCACTACCCGGGCCAAGTCCAGCGCCCAGTGAAGGCACTTCACCCGTCGGATCCTCGCCCACGATCCCGTGCCCAGCGTCAGGTAGGCCTCTGCCGCCGTCTTGGCATGGCGGCCGCCGTCTCGCCCTCCACGCTCGAAGAGGAGGTGGGCGAGCCGAGCTTGGACCGCCGGAGCGCTTGAGGCCTCAAGGACGTTTCGCCACAACTCGGCGACCTCGGCGGGTACGTCGCGGACTGGGACAGGGTAGACATTCGCCCCAGCCGTCAACATGGGGCCGAACGGTGAGGCCTTCCGCTGCTCACCAATCCTGCGGGTAAGTGCATAGTCGAACGCGGTCCCCAACCAGCCAGCTTGGTCGTCGCTAAGCTGCGCCGATCTGTTCTTAAGGGCTGAACCGATGTCGTAGAAATCTCCGGCGCTGTTCGCCGCTTGGTCCACAAAGGCAAGAAGGTCGGCAGAGGGTCGTGACTCTGGTGTCGAGCTCATCGCTTCCAGTGTGACGTGCCGTGAGCGTCGTTGTCCGCCCATTTTGTCCTCAGCTCGTGGTAGCCACTCGGCTAGGACATTGAGACCCGTCCTGCGGTAACGGGAGACCGTGACCAGGAAGGCTTTCATTCTACATGGCCGGCAGCGGTCATCCCCTGGTGCGAGGACCCTGTGCGTTGTGGGTTCCCCGGGTGCGCTGGTCCGTGCTCCGACCCGCGCGGTTCAAGCTTTGTAAACGCAATGTCGAGGGAACTCGACCGCGCCACCTCGCTGGTCCCAATTAGACCACGCATGGGATCGCTCGCGCCCCTCCTGACCTGCCCAAACGCTCAGGACATCGCCAGACCAAACGGTATGGACGCGATTTTGGATCCGGATGCTTGGAGGTTCGACCACCAGGAATGGACGCTTTGGGCACCCGGCGTGGTCGCTGGTCTGCGCCGCTGCGCCGGTGTAGCCGGTTCTTCGGGCAGGCCTAGCGTCAGCACCGTGGCCGGGAGCCGCCTGATGCATCTGCACCGCGCCGGTGCCGTCAGCCGTCTCCTGAAGATTCTGTCCACCCGAGCTCACACGATGACTTCGTCCACCCGGTCACAGTTCTCCACGTTGGAGCGGCTTGCCGCCGCCCCCGGCGAGGTCGACCGGTTGACCCGGTTGCCGCGAGCCAGGCGCCCGTCGGCCGCAGACCGGTTTTGGTCTTGGGCAACTGCCCCACACCACTGCTTACGGCCTCGCGACCGAGCGTTCTAGTCCAGGATGGGTCTAGGCGATCAGGCGGGGCACTACCTCGGCGTCGGTGATGTCATCATCGGCGGCCGGCGGGTCACTGGCATCGGTTACCGGGTCGGGCCCGGCCAGCACGTCCACGGGCATGTTCCGGGCCATGGCGCGCTGTTGGCAGCGGATACGCACTGAGTCGATAGCTATGTCGTGCAGCTGCATGCGTTGCAGGTCGCTGAGGAACGGCATCACGTCACGGACTTCTGTGTCGACGCCGCCATGACTCTCAGGTTCGTCGGCTGACGTGGTGGGCCTACCGGGCTCTTCCATACCCAGGGCATCCCGCTCGATCTTTATTGCCGCCTGGACCCAGACTGCCACCGCGTTCGGGCTCTTGCAGAGTGCGGAGGCGCTCAGGG
>Ga0182027_10008443_pt1 | contig 14991 bp, 9 predicted proteins | sample 712E1DmetaG_FD_121300 | JGI IMG/M metagenome (GOLD analysis project Ga0182027, IMG submission 121300) | Permafrost microbial communities from Stordalen Mire, Sweden - 712E1D metaG (Illumina Assembly) | ecosystem: Environmental > Terrestrial > Soil > Wetlands > Permafrost | place: Sweden... | reverse complement strand
TTATTTCCTGCCTAAAGGACTAATTACCCTTTTTCCAAGAGCATTGCTTATCGTACAAAAGAGCTTATTATCCGAGTAACGAAAGCGATGCTCTTTTTTATTGTAAAACATTATCCGTTTTACAATAAAACCACAGGTATACTAATCCCTTTTTCCAGCAATTTTTTAAATTGCTCTCGCCCAGCTTTTACAAGAATTTCCTGTTTGTAATCGGTAAATGTCCTCGCTGTTTTTTTGCCTCTAAAAGTTAAAAATCCTAATTTCATAATCTAAGGGAATTGTAGCACACGTTGTCAAGACTGTCAAACCTATAGCGCAAAAACAGGCAAAAATATGTTAAACTCATAGTAAAACATAGGTAGTTTAGCTTGATTTGGCGGCATTTTCAAAACAACATGAAAAAATGTGGATAACTCGGGGATAGGGCTTGACAAGATTTGATTTCTTCTCTTTTTCCGGAAAGAGAAGCAGAAAACTCTCGTCCTACTTTGTTTCCAGCTTTCGGGATTTTGTTCATTTGTCGGGGGATTTCACCCCCTCCTTGACAAGTTTGCAAGGAATCCCCCTGTCGCATTCACTCAATCCCTCATGCAGTCAACTGCAGACGGACGGAAATACTTTAATCGTAAAAGAAATAAAACTAATTGCTAGTGGCTAGTTGCTGATTTAGAAGTTGATGATTGGGGAGAAAAAGGAGCGGAGCGGAGGCGTGTAGTCGTACAAAGCCTTAGACTTAATCCAAAGCTTAATTAGAGAAATAATGTTCCTTTTAACGTCGGAAAGATAGATTTTGGGGTCGTTTCGGTGGAAGTGGAGGAAATCTTCAAGATTAGCCAGCTTTCCATAGGTAATCAGCTTCATAACCATGTCGCTATAAATAAACGGGTTTGAGCCTGTATGGAATCTTAAAATATCTTTGGGAAGCAAGATTTTATTAATCAAAACCGTTTCAAATTGCATCGAAATTCCGTGCAGCGGATTTTCAAAAATAAGGTCATGCGCAATCGGGAAGTCGCTCCGGCCGATTTTTTTGTTTTTTTCGTCAATAAACGTGCACTGTGAGCCAACGGCCACGACATCCGGGTTGTTCAGTAAAAATTTCAATTGTTTTTTAAGTCTATTTGGGCTCGAAAAGTCATCGGTATCCATAAAGGCTAAAAAGCTGCCTTTGGCTTTTTTAACGAGCCTGTTTAAGGTCACTGCAAGGCCGTAGCGCTTCACATTTTTGTAAACACGCATTCGACTATCGGTTTTCTTTAAAGTGTTTAAAATTGAGCGTGATTTGTCGGAAGATTTGTCGTCAATGGCAATAATTTCGATGTTTTTATAAGATTGACTCAAAAGGCTTAAAACGCACTCTTTCAGCGTCTCTTCAGAGTTATGAACAGGTAACAATATTGATATTAATGGTTTCTGATTATTCATAAGCGTTTTAATCTAGGGGTAGGTTGAAAATGGCTAGTGTAGGGCAGTTATCATTTTTAGATTGTTAAAGTCTATCACGAAAGAGGCTAAAAGTCAACCCTAAGCGGCTTTTTTCGGGCTCTTTTTAAGGCTAGAAAGCGCAAAACTACGACTAAAACCGGCAGGATCAGTATTGCAAATCCTAAATATTCCAGATATTGGGGAAGATAGACAATAATGATGCTAGAGCCTTGTTCATTTCCGCTAATAATCCAGCCGTTTTCCCAGTTATTCACTAATATATGCTGCTTAATTTCTTTACCGAATAGGAATGGAAAAGCTTCGTTCAAAATATTAAATTTACTAACAGCATAGGCTTTCCAGCCCGCGTCATAAGATTGGGAGAGAATAATTGAAGTTTTTTGACTATTGTTAACGTTTTTTATCAGATACTCGGATTCATTTGGATGGAAGATTGATTGATAATTCAATTTTTCAAAAACTCCGTTAGTAAGATTTACAGAAAAAGTCATTGCAGTCAAAAAATTGTAGGGAATAGGATAGGCAGAGATATTGCCGAGGTAATTAACCGTGTGGTCATTGGTAATAGAGATGTTGTCAAAATGGAGAGAGTACGCCTTGCCGAATTCTTCTTGGGGTGCCAGTATAAAACTATCTGTTTTAAGCTTAGCGTTGCCTGTTAAATAAGTGTCAATAGGAGAATAGTTTTCATTGTCGTTTAAAAGCCAAAAGTGTAAAGTTCTTCCGCTTTGATTAGCGTTTTCAGCAAAAAAAGCATAGCCCTCGTCGTGAATCAAATTGTCGGCGCTAAATTGAAGACAGGCGGTGGCAAAGCTTGATTCAAGTCTTAAAACGTTCTGGTTATTAGCTTGAGTAAGCTTGGCCGAATATTCTTTATGGTTGAAATTATCACAATTTTTAACCGTACCGGCTAAATTCGCATTCATTTTCTGCTCAAAACTCTCATAGTTATCGTTTATTTTAGGAATTTTTACCTCAAGAATAGAATTTTTTCCTATTGAAGGCAGCGAGATGCTTAGTTGATTTAAAAGAGGCGACAAATCTGTAGCTTTAATGGTTATGATCTTTGAAGTAAAAGATTGGCCGTTGAAAACAAGCAGGTTGTCTTGATTTGTAAGCAGAAAAGTCGTTCCTAATTTGCCTGAGGAATTAGCGCTAAATTGATAGGTTTTTACACCGTTAATGTTTACTTCAACACTATCTTTATAGCTCAGGGGAATTGAAATAAGTGGAAGCGTTAGGGTTTTAGAATAAATAGTAGTTCTATTTCCGTTATTTATAATAGAGATTACTGGAGTTTTTAAAATTACTTTTAAATCGACATTGCCGCTATTTTTTTCAGCAATAACATCGGCAGCAATTATCGTTTCATCTTTAAGATATGAATCAAGATGCAAATTTACACTCGATTTATATTCCGGAAGCGGGTTGGTAAGAAGAATGTCATTATTTTCATTCACGATTTTATATTCAAGATCAGTCTGGTTTTTATTGGAAAAAAGAGAACGGAAAGGATAAAAATTACTTTGGTTCTCTGGTGATGCATAATTGCCTAAATCCGCGTAAGCCTTGTCGTTGTCACCCCAAGTATACGGATTTGCGGACTGAAGATTGGAAGAGAAAATAAAATTTTTAGGATTATCTTTGAGGCTTACCTTGTAAATCTCGATATTTCCAAATTGGGCGGCTTTTTGAATTGACGGATTCTGCTTTATTAGTGAATTGATATTTTGGGTAGCAAGTGCTGTCGGGGAAGAGGGATAGATTAAATTATTATCCATTAATAGCCAGGTTATCTGATATTTGTTTAAAACATTTGTAAAAGCGGCAGGATTTTTTGAATAAATTGCCTGGGATAATTCCCAATAATAATTTTCGTCCGGCCTTGACCAAACATCAAAAGCACGGTCAAGAATTGGTTGCTTTATGCCGTACCATAAAAAGCCCGAACCTCCATAGCCCCAGTTGTAAAATTCCCATCCCCAGAAAGTGGGTTGGGGTAAATCGGCAATTCTGGTGTTTGAATCCTGGTTTTTAAAGAAATCAAAAACCTGCAAGTATTCTTTGGGTAAATTAAGTTTTTCTTTTTCGTAAAATAGTTTTCCGTTAAAAGCAGGAAGGGTAAATATCAATAAAAGAAGAGCAAAAACAGTAATTACGAGTTTAAAATGTACCCTTTTTATTACGGGCAAGGTTGTTAGTTTTACCACTCCTAAGCATAGGAAAATGGCATACATCAGTGAAGTTAGAATGGAAAATTTTGTAAAAGGAAAACGAAAGACTTCGTTAAATAGGGGAATTTGTCTAAAAAGAATATTGGCCCAAGAGAAAGGTGGAATATCGGTTGTCAGCATCGTAAAGGCAAAAAGAAAAAGTACAAAAAATGCGATTAAAATATTTTTTCCCTTTTTGATGGCCGTGGCAATTCCGGCTAAAACTACTCCAAAAAGAAAATAACCAAGAAAAATGATCGGAATGTTGCTTAAATAATTTCTCCAAGGATTAAGCATATAGCTAAAAACCGCTTTTAAATTTGGGTCTACGTTACTAAACCAGAACCCTTTTAAAAGCATGACATCAAAGATATCGCCGTAAGCCTTGTTTTGTAAAAAGACTGTTTCGGTAGACATTTGATTAATTTTGGCGGCTAAGGCAACTTGGGAATTGGTTAGAGTAAAGTATAAAAAGGGAAAAAGCCAAAAGGCATTCACGACTATGATAATTATCATCATTTTCAAAAAAGACTTAAGAGAAAAAAAGCTTGGTTTTAAGATTCCCAAAGAGAATGTCAGAATTAAAAGGCTAATAATGTAAACCAGAAAAAGAGTTGGTATATATGCTTGCGGGGTTGCCAGTATTAGAACAATAATAAAAAACAAACCGTTTCTCAAGTTTGGTTTTATAAAGAAAAGCAAAGAACTTAAAAGAAGCCATGGTAAAGCTGCAAAATGAGCCATAAAAGCCTCAAATGGTGCGTAAAATGATTGGATAGTAGAAAGATTTAAAAGATAAAAAAGAGCTCCGAGTAAAGCAATGGATTGTTTTTTAAAATAAGAAAATTCGCTGTCTTTTAAGATAAGCTTCTTAATAAGAAAGTAGGCACCGGCGCTGCCTATAAAAAGCATCAAAAATGTCCAAGTATATCTTAGTAATGGTGTTGGGACAATAACAGACATTATTAAAAGACTCAGTTGATGGATAAGATCTGAGGCGTGTCCCATTCCTCCTAATAGTCCAAGGCCTTGATATTCTTGCCAGACCGCAAATATTGAATGCTGAATATTCATTCCGAGATTAAACTCAGGTGTTAAATTATCCCAGCCGATTAACCAAGTGTTTGGACTGTAATTTCTTAAGAAAAGCAAAAATGTAATACCAAGAATAACAATGATTGGCCAAATTTTAATAAGAGCATTTTTAAAAGAGTGTTTCATAATAAGTCTTGCCAATTTCGTTCCAATTTCTTTTTTGGGCTAAAACTTTTGATAATTCTTCGGTTTTTTTTCCAAAGTCAGGTTCAGTCTGGAATTTTTTAATTTTATCCTTAAAATCTGACGAGAAAATTAAATCATTTTTATCTATTTTAAGTTCATCTAAGACCTCCTTGATATCTTCTGTCTCAAACATCGGAGCAAGCGCTTCAGATACCAAGAATGGTTTTTGGAAAGAGAATGCGATCGATAAAGGACCGGAGGCAGACATTAGCGTTCTATATGGTAAAACAATCAAATCCGAAGCCTGAAAATACAAAGAAATATCTTCCTCTTTAACAAAACCGGTTAAAATAATGTCATTTTTAGCGCATTCAGCCTCAATTTTTTGGATATATTCTTGGTAATAGGTTTTATTAGCGTGGTTTGGGTTTGGTCCACCAGCCATAATTAACTTGATTTGGGTGTCTTTTTTAAGTTTTATATATTCATCGACGAGCCAATCGGCGCCTTTGTACCAAGCAAGATAGCCAAAGTATAAAAGCACAAAATCATTTTCTGAGAAATTAAGTTTTTTGCAGGCTTCACTTCTTGAAACAGGATTTTTAAATTCTTCCACCCCGTGGGGGACGACTTTTATTTTAGTGGAGCTTCCAAAGTGGCTGAGATTATCTTTTAAGGTTTTATCAAAAACAATTGTCTGAAATGCCAAAAGCAGCATAATTCTATAAAAAGAGTGGATACAGAAATTAAGTAAGTGAGTTTTGAATTTACTTTCTAAGTTCAGATGTCCGCTTAGCGCAGCAATATCGGGAATTACCTGATGGGAAACGATGGTGATTTTTTTACCCATCAATTTTAATAATAAAAGAAAAACGGGAAAGGGAAGAAGATGCGGAAAATCGCCAAACATCGCAACTTCAAATTCAATAAGAACATCTTTAGTATCTTTTAAAGCAAAAATTTCTTTCAAAAGACGAGGAAATATTCCGAATGACGCTCTTTTCCAGGCTCTTTTAACTAAAATATCTTCATCTTCATAGTTTTCTTTTTGATTCAAAATCTCAGCCAAAACGGTTATGTCGAGTTCTTTTTTGTATTTTTTAAGTCCTAAAAGTGTATTTTTGGCATATGATGCGATTCCAACTACAGATTTATCGTGAATAATACCTTTCGGAGGGAAACTTGTAATAACAACCAGTTTTTCGGAAATCATTTTAAATAGATACTTGGTACCTATTTATTATATTGAGGTTCTTTGGGATAAACAACAGCGCAGGTTTGATTTCATGCCTCCAGTAGATTAAGAAAAGCTCCATAAAGGTTTGCGGAATAGCTTGATAAAGCTTAACCTTGGTATTTTTATCGTTTGACCAGAGTACGGCTTTTTCTTGGATATCAAATTTAAATTTTTTAGCAAGAAACATGGCCTCGGCATCATACCCCCATCTTTTTATAATACTTCTTGTAAAAATTACGTTTTTGGCATCTTTGGAAAAAAGTTTAAATCCGCAGGTAAAATCGGTTACATTTAATCTTAAAATAGCTTTTGCCATATAAGTAAAACCTTTACCTAAGAGTTCTCTTATTCTGGCTTGATGGATGACAACAGTTGATTTTCCATTTTTTCTGGTGCCAATAACTATTGGGGCATTATTATTGATATATGGTATAAATTTGTTAATCTCCGGTAGTGGAGTTGACATATCGGCATCAAACGAAAGAGTATAGTCGGCGTTTGACATAAGCATTCCCTGTTTAACTGCAAATCCTTTGCCCATGTTAGGGAAGTACGAGATGATTTTTATTTTTGCTTTAAGTTTTCTTTCCAAACTCAACTTGATGCTATTTAGTTTCAATTTTGTTGAATCGTTTGATCCGTCGTTGACGAAAATAACGTTTTGCAGTTTTAAGCCTTTCGGTGTTTTGAATTTGTTTAAAGCAGAAAAGGTTTTTTGTAACCTTTTTTCCTCGTTATAGACCGGTATGACGAAAGATAAAGTTTTCATAGTTTAAATCCTTTTTAGATCGGGGAGAAGGGGAATGCCTTATCCCCATCGACTAAAGGTTATTTCTTACCTGTTTTATAAATGGTGCCTTCAGCGGTAGAAACAATTACTGGGCCGTCTTTGGTTACTGTTTTTGTACCATCCCAATAGATTATTTCATAACCGGCGGGAATTGTAATGTTTTTAGAGGAGTTTTCTTTAATTTTTAATCCTCCGTCGGATAATACAGAAGTTGTTCCGGCTGGCAATACATCAACAAACTGTTTATACCAAGGCGTGTTGACTACTTCTGTTGCTGCAGCGGTTGCTTTTGCTGTTATTTCTGCCTGTGTTGGCGCGCTGGTCGGGCTTGACTGACGTTCAATCGGGCAAATAGTTTTTGGAACTTTTACAACGTATACTCCAAGTTGTGCGTCATTAGCATTATAGTAACCTAATTCTTTCATGACGTGCTGTTTGAAAGCATAATCTAGTATTTGTTGTTTTAACTCAGGAGACATATTTTGTCCGTTATCTTTAAAGAGATAAACAGTTACTTGCCTGATCGGGGCTTTAGTTCCATCACCAAGGGTTACTGCGGTTACATTGTGGCCGTTTGAATCCGGATTAGGATTATCAACATAAGCCTGGCCGATTGCATTTTGCATATCAACAACGCTACTCATGCCCGATGGATCAACATCAAGCGTATAACCAAATCCATCTGTAGATTTATGCCATTTACTTCCATCGATTGCCCAACCGGTTATTCCGATTCTTTGTGCAACTTGATCAGGGGTTAAGCTTGTGTCAGGTTGCCACTCCGGCGCATTGCTTAAGTCTTGTGTGTTTTCCGGAATAGCTTGTAAAGATTGAGTAACTTCCAATGTGCAGACATTTGGTTGCTTATTTGCTTCTAAAGCCGCCTGCCCTTGTAGAGCAGTTTCGGTTGCGCTTTCCGGAGTTTGTCCCGGTTGAACCGGCCATTCGGTAATTTGTTTTAACGGCATATAAGTGTCAGGCGCAAGAACCCAGGAGAGTTCTTGATGATTTCCTTGTTCATTTCCGGGAACCATGGCATCTGTATAGCCCTGTCCGGTAGTTTGTAATTCAGATGTATTTAAGGTTGAAACTAAATGGGCCTGCCCGGTTTCAGTATCAACTGCCATTACCGCTCCAGGATACCTTGTGGTATTATCACCATAAACGATGCTCCAGTTACCAAAATTTAAGGCCCAGTTACCTGCATGGATGTTTTTTGGGTCGGCTTGCAAAAGTTTAATAAGAGTTTGTACATCCAATTGGCTTACATTTCCCAGAGTTTCCGAAGCTGAAGCGCTAGGCAAGATGCTCGGATTTAGCGAACCAGTAGGGGTTCCGCTATGGTCAGGCGAGCCAGATGCAGAGGCTGTGGCAACGCCACCATTTCCTCTAAGGCCGGTCCATACGATGGCACCTGCTATTGCTAAGCCAGATACCGCTGCCCAGTTGACATGATGACCTCTATTTCTAGTATCTTCACTGTCAGTATCTCCGCTTCGTTGTCTGCGTGTGTTAACTCTTACGCCACGTATTACAACACTATCGCTGTCAACGTTATTAGCAGTGCTTCTGCGTCTATGAGTAACGGCGTTATCAACGTTGCGGGTTGCTGCTGTTCTAGCTGCGGCTCTTGCCGGTCGTCTTGCGGGTGTATGAGCTGCGGCTGCATCAGCTGCCGGAGCAACATTCTCAGCATTCAATCCAGCAGGTCTGGCTGCGGGTGCTGTTGAAGTTGCAGGTCTTAATAATCTTCCGTCTGTGCCAGTTATAGCTCCTGCTGGAAAAGCTTCCTCTGCGAGCCCTGGTTGAGCAATAGGGGTTAAATTAAGCCTTGGCTGTTGAATAGCTGAATTGTTTCTTTCACCTGTGAGTTCTGTTCCGGCAGCAAAATAACCTCTGCCTACTGCTTTCAAGGCTGATCCGGCTGCTCTTCTTACTAATGATGGTCTTTCTTGTTCTTGTTTCATATTTTTCTTTAGGCCCGTACTATACTATAAGTTATTAGTAAAGTCAAGTCTTATTATATTTTAATCTTTTTTGATTTGCGTCTTAAGAATAATCCGCCTAAGGCTCCAGGGAAAAGTAAAGCTAATGGTATCATTTCCGGTCCTGTTGCCGGAGTTGTTTTAACGGTTACGACGGGAAGCACACCGGTTGAATTTTGGATACAAGCTTGGGATGAATCCGAAGCAGTATCTCCGTTATTGTCATTTACCGATGCCTGGTTTACGACACAAGTTATGCCGGCGGGAACGGTATTGGCATTAGCGGTTTGAGCTTGTAAGTTAAAGGTCTGGCTTTGTCCGGCTCCTAAGTTATTAATAGTAAAAGATAAAACTTTAGTGTTTGAGTTAAAGCTTCCGGCGCCAGAAACAAAATTTATAAATTGCGGGAAAGTATCGGTAACATTTAAAGTGGAAATGGTTTGGTTACCGGTATTAGTAACTACCAATTCATAATTAATTGTTTGAGATGGGGAGAACTTTGGATCGTTAATTCCTAAATTGTCAACAAAGTTTCCGTTATTGGGCATTTGCACGAGTTTATTAATAGTAAAGTTAGAAGAAGTACAACTTTGACCACCGCCATAAACTGGCTGACAATCGGCAAACGCCTTCGGCGCTGAAGCGGCGAATGCGCTTAGCGCACCTAATAATAGTATAGAAAATAAAATCTTTTTCATGTTCTTTGTTATGACGGTGGGAAGCATATCACACATTATAGGACAATGTCAAGCGACTGGATTACAAAACACCACTTGACAAAAAGGATAGGGTATGATGTAATGAGCTTGCTTTATCGAATCTTCAAAAGCAAAATCCCATTAGTTTTCAAATTCATATATTTATATGCCAGTAAAGAAAAAGAGCACAGCAGTTGAAAAAACCTCAATTGAGGATATTGTTGGAAAACCAACAGAAGAAACTCCAGTTGAAGTTCAAAAAAAACAGGAGGAGACTCCGGTTGTTTCCGATGTCAAATTGAGCGAAGTGAAATCCAGCCCAGCAGGATTAAGCGAAGCAAAAGAAGTTCCGGTTGAATCAGAAGTCAAAGTAGAAGCAGCAGTTGCCCAACCTGTTCCGGTGGCAAAACCGGTTTTTAGGCCGGTAGATTACCCGGAATCTACGAGATACGAGCAGCAGGCAGTTCCAACTCACGAAGTGCACGGAATTTTAGACATTCAGCCTGAGGGTCATGGCTTTTTAAGGCCAAGATTTATTCCGTCGCAAAGAGATATTTATATTTCCCAGTCGCAAATCCGAAGATTTATGCTGCGCCCGGGTGATTTAGTGGCAGGTTTAGGCCGTCCGCCAAAAGATACCGAAAGATATTTTGGACTGTTAAAAGTGGAAACAGTCAATGGCATACCGGCAGATGAGTCTTTGGACAGGCCATATTTTGACGAATTAACCCCGATTTATCCTAAAAAACAGGTTGTTTTAACAACCGGCAAGCATCCTTTGTCAACCAGAATTATTGATTTAATCGCGCCAATTGGTTTTGGTCAAAGAGGAATGATTGTTTCACCGCCAAAAGCCGGTAAAACCACCATTCTTAAAGAATTGGCAGCCGGAATTTCGCAGAATTTCCCACAAGTGCATTTAATGGCAGCTTTAATCGGGGAAAGGCCTGAGGAAGTCACCGATATTGCTTCATCTGTTAAGGGTGAAGTTGTAGCTTCAAATTTTGACGAACCGCCGGAGGATCAAACCCGAGTTGCCGAAATCACACTCGATAGAGCCAAAAGAATGGTCGAGATGGGCAAAGATGTCGTTATACTATTAGATTCTATTACGCGTTTGGCCAGAGCTTACAATTTATCAGTCGCGCCATCGGGTAGAACGCTTTCCGGAGGATTTGACCCCGCAGCTTTATGGCCGGCCAAAAAGTTTTTCGGCGCAGCCAGAAATTGCCAGGAGGGCGGATCGCTCACCATTATCGGCACGGCTCTAGTTGACACGGGTTCGAGAATGGACGATTTAATTTACGAAGAATTTAAAGGAACCGGCAATATGGAATTGCATTTGGACAGAAGATTGGCCGATAAGAGGATTTTTCCAAGCATTGATATTGAAGCCTCGGGCACCAGACAAGAGGAATTAGTGCTTGATCCCGAGCTTTTGAAAAAATTAACCACCATGAGGCGTATGCTTTACATGTTGGGTGAGGAAGAGAGAACGCAGCTTTTGATTGAAAAATTGGATAAGGTTGACACCAACGATCAATTCTTAGATACATTAAAAACAGTTTAATCTAGCTTCATTTTTTCCTGTTAAAACAGGATAATAATTTGACTCGCTGAACTTATTTTGGTAAGATTGCAAATACCCATAATGAATAAAAAGAGGCTTTTAGATTTGTTTTTGCCGATTAAAAGATTCGTTTCCGCTTTTCCCGCGTTTTCGAAAGTTTTTGCCGCATATTTAAAGGCAAGGTTAGTTGTTTTTAGCACTCTCTTCGAAGCTTACAAGAATATTCTTGTGAAGTTTTTTATGATTAAAAGAGGCCGGTATAGCCGGCCCTTTTTGCACTTTGCGACTATGGGAGTTTTAACCATCGGCGTCATCGTAGCACCTTTCCTCGCTACTACTTATCCGGTTTTTTCGCAAAATTCCACAGTCGCGGCCAAGCTTTCCTCACCATCGGCAGAGCAGTCAATTGTAGTTGGGGAAAACGTTTTTCAAACCAATGTTTCGCAAAAACCCCGTGATAAGACTATTACCTATATTGTTCAAAGAGGAGACACGGTTTCTACGATTGCCCAGAAATTCGGAATTTCCGCCGATACAGTCCGTTGGGCAAACGACCTTTCAGACGATACTATTAATGTAGGGGATTCTTTGCAAATTTTGCCTGTAACCGGTATTGCCTATAAAGTGCAAAGCGGGGATACGGTTTATACGATTGCCAAGAAATTCGCCACCGACGCGCAAAATATTGTTGATTTTCCGTTTAACGATTTTGCCAATCCTGAAACATTCTCTTTAGTTTCCGGGCAAATGTTAATTATTCCTGGCGGAATTAAACCGTCCGAGCAGCCGTTTATCCAGCCGCAAGTCTTTATTGCCCAGGGGCCAAGCACTTCTTCTTTCTCCGGTTCCGGATTTACCTGGCCGGTGCACGGAATTATTACCCAGTTTGCTTCCTGGTATCATGAAGCTTTGGATTTGGCAGCGCCTTACGGAACACCGATTGTGGCAGCTAAATCCGGAACAGTTGCCGAAGCCAACACCGGTGGATACAATTATGGATACGGCAATGATGTCGTGATTGACCACGGCGGCGGTTACAAAACTTTATACGCGCACATGGAAGCGGTCAATGTTACTCCCGGTCAGCAAGTGGTCGGAGGATCAACAGTTATCGGTTGGATCGGTATGACCGGAAGAACCACCGGGCCCCACTGTCATTTTGAAATCAGGATAAATAATGTAACCGTTAATCCGCTACCGTATCTACAGTAAAATTTGTCGGCAAATTTAGTATCAAGCATTTTGTATTAAGTATTTAGTATTCGGGGAGTTTGTGATGGCGCCAACTCTGTTGGCACTCGCAAAGCTAATTTTTATTAAGTGGCGGCAACTCTAAGAGTTGCCATCTACAAAATCTACGATTTTGTGGACCTGAGGGGAATCGGACCCCTTACTCCTCCATGCCATGGAGGCGTGTTACCGGTATACCACAGGCCCCGGGTGGACTTACCGAGAATCGAACTCGGGACTGTGCAATGCGAATGCACCGGTATACCACTTACCTATAAGCCCGAGTTATTATCATTTTCCATCTTCGACCTACAATCTCACTGAATCGATTCTTCGAGCTCAAAAAGAGCTAAATTATTTTAGCATACTTAGCGCTAAATGCGAAATACCAAAAAATACATTTTTGTCTTCATTTGCTATTTATATCCGCTTCCTGTATACTAACAACTAGTACTTATGGTATCAGTTCCTCAATTCTTTCTGAACTAAAAGACAGGAGAAAAGGGAAAATATATACATGAAAGTTCAGAAGGAGGTGAAATATCAACCGGAAGTAGCGTAGTTAATGGCAAATGGGGAAACCCATAAGCCGTAATTAAGCTATTCTCCAATAAATACATGGATTTCCAAGATAAAACATTAGTTTGTAGAGATTGTGGTAAAGACTTCGTCTGGACCGCATCCGAACAAGATTTCTATAAGAAAAAGGGTTTCGAAAACGAGCCAGTAAGATGTCCTAATTGCAGAGCTTTGAAAAAAGCGAGAATGAATGGCGATAGGCCACAAAGGCAAATGTTCGAAATAACCTGTGCAGAGTGTGGAAAAACGGACACAGTGCCGTTTAAACCAAAAGGCGATAGGCCAGTTTTGTGCAGAGATTGCTTTAGAAAACAAAGACCAGCGTAATTGTAGCTCAAATTAAATAGTAATATTTAAATTAGCTTGCCGTTACCGGTTGATTTCTCCTGAGTTTATTTCAATACACTTCAAGGAATTGATTTTAGTGGGGAAGAACAATTGTTCACCGCATTTAAGATTCTACTTTTAGAGGGTTTGTTTATTAAGTAAGGATTGTTTTTTTGGTGGAAAAAAGAGTAAAGCGCTGAGGCCGCAAGCGAAAATTCTCTCGCTTTCAGCTCATACTGTTTCAATAAGTTTTTATTACCAAGGTATTCGAATGAAAGCAGAAATAATTTTGTTAGCTCCCCGCGCTTAATTGTATATTAGCGGTTATGGTGTTGGGGTGACGGTGCTGGTTGGAATAGGAAGTCCACCCTCGGTCGTCGGCGTTACAGTCTCTTTAGGAGTTGGCGTAGGAGCTGAAGTTGGTTTCGGTGCAGGGATTTTAACCGGCGGGTTTTGCGATGGCAAGGTCTCCGGCGCAGTTACGGAAAGCGGATTGGCTGATTGTTGGTTTTGATTGGTTGTTTGAGTTTGTGGTCCAATTTGTGCTTCAATTGCCTTAATCTCATTATTGACCTTGCTTAAGTTAGCGGGATCCTTAAGAACTAAAGAGGCTACTGTTTGTAGATTTGTCAGAGCATCTTTTAGATCATTTTTCTGGATTAAGGTGTGGGCAATATTATAGTAGGCATTGGCAAAATCGGGTTTTAGGGTAGCCGATTGCTGGAATTGCTCTTGGGCCTTGTCCCATTGACCCAACTGGTAATAGATTCCGCCAAGCGCAATATAGCTCTGTGGGTTAGTTGGATCAAGTTGCACGGCTTGCTGTTCGGCTAAAATTGCAAATTGGTCCGCATTTTGGCCAAAGCCGATCAAGTTTCTGTAAATGGTAGCCAAATTTTGCCAATCAATGGTATTAACGGGCGAGAGAGTGGTTGCTTGTCTGGCCGTATTGATTGATTGTTGCACTAAAGTATAAATTGTTTGTTGGGTTTGGGCGCTTGGAGAAGCTCCTCTTGGCACGGATGCGGCCAAAGAATTGGCCAGGCTCAAATTAGTTTGCGAGAAAACTCTAAAATAAACGTCATTATACTTTCCGGTAAAACTGGATAAAGCCGCGCTTTGGTCACTATAAGTAAGTTGGCCGTTATTTTGAGAGGCGGCAACAATAGATCTTTCGAAGACAATGTTGGTTGCCAGGTAATCATAAGAGACATAACCCAAGGACAATGTTAAGACTACGATAACTGCAAAGATGGTATATGAAAGTATTCTTCCATAACCTTTCTCTCTGCCGCTTTCCGGCGCAAAAGCCAAAAAGCCTTTTTTAAGAGCTACAAGCTCCAGTTCGACATCAAAATACTTTTGATTATCAATTAAGCCCCGAAGTGATGAGTAGACGGCTAATAGGAAGAAAATTACAGCCAAGGTATAAAAAGATAAAGGCAAGATGAACGAAACAGCTAAAACAATTAATAATGGCATAAAAAGCGGCTTTTCTTTGGCAACTTTGAAGCAAAGGAAAAGATAGCTAAAGAAGCCCAAAATTCCGGTGGTGGCCAATAGTTCAAGCACAAAAGTAGAGGAATGGGTAAATGCAAATGTCCACAGTGTCGGATTAAGATTGAAGGTAGCTTGTTTAAATCGGGTAAAGTCCATTAAGTATTCGCCAAAACCACTGCCGAACAATAGCCCTTG